>Ga0075369_10000059_pt1 | contig 28189 bp, 25 predicted proteins | sample EndMethybrTD3034_FD_71400 | JGI IMG/M metagenome (GOLD analysis project Ga0075369, IMG submission 71400) | Populus endosphere microbial communities from Tennessee, USA - Endosphere MetaG P. TD hybrid TD303-4 | ecosystem: Host-associated > Plants > Roots > Endosphere | place: USA: Tennessee...
CGCGGCTGAGCGATGCGGCTGAAGTGTTGGTCTACCTCGACAAGGCCGAAGGGGCACTGTCGGGCGACGCCGCCATTGTCTCGGCGGCGCGTCGGGCGATGGATATCGGCCGCAGCGAGACCGTTGACGTCGGCGGCGCCAAGATCTTCCTCAATGTCTACGTGCCGCCGGCGCGGCTGATCATCGTCGGCGCGGTGCACATCGCCCAGTCGCTGGCGCCGATGGCGACCATGCTGGACTTCGACGTCACCGTCGTCGATCCGCGCGGCGCCTGGGCCACGGCCAACCGCTTTCCTGGCGTGAAGGTCATACAGGACTGGGCCGACGAGGCTTTCCAGGCGATGGGCCTCGATGCCTCGACAGCCGTTGTCACGCTGACGCACGATCCCAAGCTCGACGATCCGGCGCTGGAAGCAGCGCTGAAGTCGGACGTCTTCTATGTTGGCGCACTCGGCAGCAAGCGTACCCACGCCAAGCGCAAGGACCGGCTGAGCGAAGCCGGCATCACCGACGAGCAGTTCGCGCGCATCCACGGGCCGGTCGGCCTCAACATCGGCGCCAAGTCGCCGGCCGAGATCGCCGTGTCGATCCTGGGCCAGATCGTCGAGGTGCGGGCGCGCCGGCTGGAGGCGCTCAGCGCGCCCAAGGTGGCGGCCGCGTGAGATTCGGCGAAACGCCCATCGACGAGGCGACCGGCGCCATCCTGGCGCACAGTTGGCGCGCCAACGGCGTGAACTTCTCCAAGGGTCGCGTGCTCTCGGGCGAGGACGTCGCCAAGCTGAAGTCGGCCGGCGCGTCGAGCGTCGTCGCCGCCCGCCTCGATCCCGACGACATGCACGAGGACGAGGCCTCGGCCACCGTCGCCAAGGCGCTGGCGGGCGAGGGCATCGAGATCACTGCGCCTTTCACCGGCCGCTGCAACCATTTCGCCCGCGAGGCCGGCCTCGCCGTCGTCGACCACGAGCGCATCGACGCCCTGAACGAGCTCGACGAATCGGTCACCGTGGCGACCCTGCCGCCCTTCGCACGCGTCGAGCCGCGCCAGATGGTAGCCACCGTCAAGATCATCCCTTACGCCGCGCCTCGCACAGCCGTGGCGCGCGCCGTCGAAGTCGCGCAGTCGGCCAACCAGCCGCTGATCGCCGTGGCGCCGTTCAAGGCGATGCGGGCCGGCCTGGTGCAGACCCGGCTGCCCGGCACCCGCGACAAGGTTTTGGACAAGGCGGTCGGCACCACGACCAAGCGGCTGACGTCGCTTGGCAGCGCGCTGGTCGGCGAGCGCCGTGTCGCCCATGACGCCAAGGCCATCGCCGGCGCCCTCGCCGAACTGAAGGGCGAGGGCTGCGACATCTTCCTGATCGCCGGTGCCTCGGCCATTGTCGATCGCCACGACGTCGTGCCGGCCGGCATCGAGGAGGCGGGTGGCGAGGTCATCCATTTCGGCATGCCGGTCGATCCCGGCAACCTGCTGCTGACCGCCGAGCTCGACGGCAAGCCGGTGCTAGGCCTGCCGGGCTGTGCCAAGTCGCCCAAGTACAACGGCTTCGACATGGTGCTGGAGCGGCTTGCCGCCGGCCTGCCGGTCGGTCGCGCCGAGATCGTGCGCATGGGCGCCGGCGGCCTTTTAGCCGAGATCGCCAGCCGCCCGCAGCCGCGCGACGACAGCGACGGCGAGGAGGCGGGACCGCAGGCAGCGCCGCGCGTCGCCGCGCTCGTGCTCGCGGCGGGACGGTCGACGCGCATGGGCGGTCCCAACAAGATGCTGGCCGATGCCGAGGGGCAGCCCCTGGTCGTGCACGCCGTGAAGGCGGCGCTCGCCTCGCAGGCGGTCGAGGTCGTCGTCGTGCTGGGCAACATGGCCGACGAGGTGCGGGCCGCCATCGAGAAGGCGATCCCGGCCAAGTCGCGGCTGCGCTTCGTCGTCAATCCGGCCTTCGCCGAAGGCCTCAGCACCTCGGTGGGCGCGGGCATTGGCGCGCTAGGCAAGGACATCGACGCGGCCATCGTCCAGCTCGGCGACATGCCGGGCGTGGGCGCGCCGCTGCTCGACCGCCTGATGGCGGCCTTCAGTCCCGTCGAGGGGCGCTCGATCTGCGTGCCGACGGTGGCCGGCAAGCGCGGCAATCCCGTGCTGTGGGCGCGCCGCTTCTTCCCGGAGATGTTCAAGCTCTCCGGAGATTCGGGCGCCAAGCATCTCATAGGCGAGCACGCCGATCTCGTCTGCGAGGTCGAGATGACGGGCGAGGCCGCGGTCACCGATATCGACACGCCCGAGGCGCTGACCGCCTGGCGGGAGCGGAGCAAGCCCATGAGGCCCGATCAATGAGTTTCGACGTTGCAGCCGTTCGCCGGCAGTTTCCCATCCTGGCGCAGATCATCGACGGCCAGCCGGTGCACTATCTCGACAACGGCGCCTCGGCCCAGACGCCTGACGCCGTGCTCGACGCCGTGCGTACCTACGAGACCACCGGTCGCGCCAATGTGCTGCGCGGCGTGCATCGCTTGGCCGAGCGCGCCACCGAGGCATACGAGAACGCCCGCATCGAGGTGGCGGACTTCCTCAGCGTCGATCCGATGGAGATCGTGTTCACCGGCGGCTGCACGGCGTCGATCAACCTCGTCGCCTATTCCTACGGCTCGCTGCTGAAGCCGGGCGATCGCATCATCGTCTCGGAGCTGGAGCATCACTCCAACATCGTGCCCTGGCAGCTGCTGCGCCAGCGGAGCGGCATCGAGCTCGACGTCGTGCCGGTCACCGTCAACGGCCGCATCGACCTCAATGCGCTGCCGCGCCTGCTGACGCCGCGCACCAAGCTGATTTCGCTGGCCCACGTCTCCAACGTCACCGGCACGTTGCTTGACGTGCATGCCGTGGTGACGCTGGCCAAGACGGTCGGCGCCAAGGTGATGCTCGACGGCGCCCAGCGCGCGCCGCACGGGCCGCTCGACCTCGCGGCCATGGGCATCGATTTCTACGCCTTCGCCGGACACAAGGCCTACGGCCCCAACGGCATCGGCGTGCTGTGGGCCAAGTCCGAGCTACTGGAGGCGATGCCGCCGTTCCATGGCGGCGGCTCGATGATCGGCCGTGTCACCTTCGCCGAGACGACGTGGGCGCCGCCGCCGCGCCGCTTCGAGGCCGGCACGCCGCCGATCGGCCCGGCCATTGGCTTGGGCGCCGCGTGCAAGTGGATGCGCACCCTCGACTGGAAGGAAGCGCATGCGCACGAGATGGGCCTGGTCGAGCGACTGATGGACGGCCTGCAGAAGATCGACGGTGCGACGCTCTTCGGCCCACCCAGCACGCAGAACCGCTATCCGGTGGTGTCGTTCCTGCTCGACGGCGTACATCCGCACGACGTGGCGCAGACGCTGGATTCGTTCGGCGTCGCGGTGCGCGCCGGCCATCACTGCTGCCAGCCGTTGATGGACCGCTTCGACCTCGACGGCACGACGCGCGTGTCGATCGCGCCTTACAACGACAACACCGACATCGACGCCCTGCTGACCGGCGTCCAGCACGCGGCGCGTACTCTCCGATGAACGACCAGCTCTACCAGGACCGCATCGTCTCCCTGGCCAAGGCCAAGACCGGTGCGGGCAAGCTTGCCAATCCGACCAAGTCAGCGCGGCGCGATAATCCGTTGTGCGGCGATCGCGTCACCATCGACGTGAAGCTCGACGATGGCGGCAAGATCGCCGAGATCGGCCATCAGGTGCGCGGCTGCCTGCTGTGCCAGGCATCGGCCTCGGCGCTGGCCTCGGTCGCTGTCGGCCGCAACGCCGCCGGCATCGAGAAAGTACGGCTCGACGCCGAGCGCGCCATCGGCCGCGAGGAGGGCGATCCCGGCGAGCCGTTCTCCGCTTTCGCGCCGGTCAAGGCGCACAAGTCGCGGCATGAGTGCGTGTTGCTGCCGTTCGAGGCGTTGAAGGACGCTCTGTCTTAATCTTCCGGACCGCGAGCTTCCAGCTCGCTCACGATTCATGAGCGCGCAGGATGCGCGCGGTCCAGAAGAGCATGAGTGGTGCCCGACGTTCCTAAAGCTTGATGATCGCCGCGATGAGGCCGATGCTTGTGGCGAGCCCTGTCGCCAGCATGACGCCCAACCTTAGGGTCAACCGCAAAGAGAGGGTCTCCATCGCAGCCAGCAGATCAGCATTCGCGGCCTGGAGATCAGCTTTCACGGCCTGGAGATCAACTTTTGTGACCAGCTCGCCCATCACGAACTCCCGCGCTGCCTCGGCATGAGCCTCGGGTTGCCCCTGGCTTATCCCGGCATCCCGTAGCCGCTTGGCATAGCCCAAAGTGTCAAATGTGTAAGCCATTAATGTGCCTCCTCGCCGTTACGAGCGCAAATTGAAGTGACGCGCTGCAACCGGGAGACGAGTGTCGACCCGAGGTCGTTACAGGAAGCGTCCCGTACTTTCGTCGTGTGGCTGCCGCGGTTGTGTCACACTCCAAGCTCACCGTGCGCCGCGCACCGCCGGGAGAGTTCATGCACCACCTGATGATTTCCATCGTCGCCCTGCTGGGCCTGTTCGCGCTTCCGATTTCGGCGTTCGCCCAAGACCTCGCGCTGAAGCGCGTGATGCTGTCATCCGGCGGCCTGGGCTATTTCGAGTACGAGGCCACGGTCGACAGTGACGCCACGTTGAAGCTCACCGTGTCGCTCGAGCAGGTCGACGACGTGCTTAAAAGCCTGGTGGTCTATGACGACAAGGGCGGGGTGGGCGGTCTCAGCCTTCCCGGACGCGAGCCGCTGGCTCAGGCCTTCAAGGACCTGCCGTTCGACCAGGACTCGCTCGCCTCACCAGCCGATCTTTTGGCGACGCTGAAGGGCGCGCAGGTCACCGTAGGCGGCGCACGTGCCATCACCGGGCGCATCGTCTCGGTGCAGGAGGAGACGGTCGCACTCAACGACGGCAAGGCCACGACCAAGCGCACGCGCGTCACCCTGCTGACCGATCGCGGCCTGCAGCAGTTCATCCTGGAGGACGCCGAGAATCTTCAGTTCGCCGACGCCGCGCTGCGCGAGAAGGTCGGCAACGCGCTGCTCGCCATCCAGACCAACCGCGCCAAGGATGCGCGCACCATCGAACTGTCGACGCGCGGGCAGGGCCAGCGCACGGTGCGCGTCGCTTACATCGTCGAGGTGCCGGTGTGGAAGGCGTCCTATCGCCTGACCCTGGCCGCCGATCCAGCCGCTGCGCGCTCGGCGCTGCAGGGCTGGGCGACGGTCGAGAATCTCAGCGGCCAGGACTGGAAGGACGTCGACCTGACGCTGGTTTCCGGCCGGCCAGTCGCTTTCCGGCAGGCGCTCTACGAGGCCTACTACGTGAAGCGGCCTGAGGTGCCGATCGAGGTCGCCGGCCGGCTGATGCCCGGCGTTGATCGCGGCGGCGTCGATGCCCAGGACCGCCTGAAGGCCGCACCGCCACCGCCGCCGCCTGCGCCTCCGGCATCGGCGCCTTACCGTCCGCAGCAGGAGCGTGGTGTCGCCGCCGAAGCCATGGCGCCACCCCCGAAAGGAGCGGCCGCCGCCGACCAGTTCGAGGCGACCGATGCGGCGACCCAGGTGGTGTTCCGCTTCCCGCGGCCGGTCAGCGTTGCCAACGGACGCACACTCTCGATTCCGATCATCGATCGCCAGATGCCGGTGCAGCGGCTGGCGCTGTACCAGGCCGAGACGGCGCCCAGGAATCCGCTGGCGGCGATCCGCATCACCAACGACGGCGACAGCGGCCTACCGGCCGGCCTGATCACGCTCTACGAGCGCGACAAGGCGGGCTACGTCGCCTATGTCGGCGATGCGCGCCTGTCGGGCTTCCCGGTCGGCGAGACGCGGCTCCTGGCCTACGCGCTCGACGAGAAGATCGTGATCGAGCGCGACGCGGCGCAGACCGACCGCATCGCCACCGGCACGATCGCCCAGGGCGCGCTCAAGCTGTCGCGCGTCGTGCGCCAGACCATGACCTATCGCGTGAAGGGTCCGGCCAAGGAGCCGCGCCAGCTCGTGATCGTGCAGCGCCGGTTGCCGGGCTGGACCCTGGTCAAGCCGGAGCCGAAAGGCGTCGAGCTGAGCGAGGGCAACTATCGCATCACCTTCCAGCTGCCAGGCGGCGACCAGACCCAGACCTTCGAGGTCGTGCAGGAGCAGACCCAGCAGCAGGAGCTGCGCCTGGTCGACGGCTCGGCCGACCAGATCCGGGTCTACGCTCAGGCGCGCGAGTTCGACGCCAAGACGCGCGAGGCGTTGACCAGGATCCTGCAGCTGCAGGCCGCGGTCAGCGACGCCCAGCGCAAGGTCACGCAGGCCGATGGCGAGCGCCAGCAGATCGTGCAGGAGCAGGCCCGCCTGCGCGACAACCTCGCGCGCGTGCCGGCCAACAGCGACCTGCAGCGCCGCTACCTCGCCACGCTCGACAAGCAGGAGACCGACCTCGAGGCGATCGCCAAGCGCCGGGCCGATGCGGAGAAGGGCGTCGAGGCGGCACGCGAGGCGCTGCGCACGTACGTGGCGCAGCTCGGCTGAGGGCCTGCAAACCGTTGAGGAGAAGGTCGACCATCCGAACTGCCGACCGCTTCAGATGACGTGGCGAGGCGCTCGGCAGCAGACCAACGCTACTCGCGGAGGCGGTTGACCGCGGGCAGCGCGTCGCGCTGGCCTTTATCGATCAGGACCATCCTATATCAAATCGTATAGGATATCGGATTGAAGGCGACAGAGGATCGTGCTTAGCTTTGCCACCTTTTCAGGGGCACAAAGCAGTGCGCAGTCGGAAATCGCTCCTTGCATCACGTCCGACGGCCGATGCGGCCGAAGGCGCACCAGTGATTCAACGAGCAACCGGCCTCGGCGAAGAAGTCTACCAGGCGATCTTCGCCCGGTTGATGGCACTGAGGGTCCCTCCCGGTACCCGCATCACGGTCGACGGCCTGGCGCGCGAGTTCAACGTGTCGCAAACGCCAGTCCGCGAGGCACTCAGCCGGCTGGAAAGCGAAGGCCTGGTTATCAAGACGCATCTTGTTGGCTACAGCGCGGCGCCGCAGATTTCGCACCGGCGCTTCACCGAGCTCTACGAGCTCCGCCTGCTGCTCGAGCCCGATGCGGCGGCCAAGGCCGCGGCGACAATGACGGACACGGTGCTGCAGGAGCTGACCGAAGCGGCGGGGATGATGTCGCGCGCAGGGGGGGCGGACGAACGGGCCCGGTACGCGCAGTTCGCACGCGAGGACGCGGCGTTTCACGACAAGGTTCTCGCGGTCGCGGGCAACGAGATGATCCGCGAGACGCTGGCGCACCAGCATACGCATTTCCACATCTTCCGCCTGATGTTCCATTCGCGGGTCACCGAGGAGGCGCTTGGCGAGCATGCCGCCATCCTTGACGCCTTCGCCCGGCGCGACCCGGACGAGGCCGCGCGGGCAATGCGCGCGCATATCGAGCGGTCGCGCGACCGCCTGCTGCCGGCGTTCAACTGATGCAGGCCATGGCTTCGCCCGACACTCGGTCGACCGCGCTGAGCCTGAAGAATGTCAGCAAGACCTACGGCCGCGTCGGAGCCCTTCACAATCTGTCGTTCAGCGTCGCGGAAGGCCGCTTCTTTGTGCTGTTCGGGCCCAGTTCGGTCGGCAAGACGACGACGCTGCGTATGATCGCCGGCCTGGTCGCGCCGGACCGGGGCCGCGTCGAGATCTTCGGTCGGGATTGGACGAACGGGACGATCGCGGGGCGCGACGTGTCGATGGTGTTCCAGTCCTTCGCGCTCTATCCGCATCTCTCCGTGTACAAGAACCTGGCTTACCCGCTGCGCGAAGCCGGGGCAGGTCGGGAAGAGATCGATCGCCGTGTCCGGGAGACGGCGGCGATGCTCCGGCTCGACACGAAGCTCGACCGCAAACCTGGCACGCTCTCGGGCGGCGAGCAGCAGCGCGTCGCGCTCGGCCGTTCCCTGATCCGGCGTCCCCGGATTCTGCTGTTGGACGAGCCCCTGACCAACCTCGACGCCAAGCTCCGGCACGAGATGCGCGCCGAGCTCAAGCGGCTCCATCGCCAATTTGGACTGACGATCGTCTATGCGACGCCAGACGAGCTCGAGGCGCTGTCGATGGGCGAGGAGATTGCCGTGCTGCGCAACGGCAGTGTTGTGCAGACCGGGACGCCGGACGAGCTCTATGAAACGCCGCGCGATCTGTACGTGGCCGGCAAGATCGGCTCGCCTCCCATGAATATGATCAAGGGCACGCTGGCCCGCGACGGCACTGTCATCGAGTCCGCAATCGGTCCGCTGCCCTTTGCCCGCAGACTGAACACTGCGGAACCGGGGGAGGCGGCCGTGGCGGGCATCCGGCCGAGCGACATCCGCCTCGCGACGGGCGCAGAAAGCGGCGTCACGGCGAGCATCGCCATGCTGGAACCGTTGGGCGACATCACGGTGATCTCGATGGAGGCCTGCGGAGAGACGGTTCGGCTGGTGCTGCCAGAAGCGGCGGCCTCCGGCCTGGAGCGCGGTCAGCAGGCCTCGATCGTGCTCGATCCAAGCAAACTCCACGTCTTCCGGGCCTCGAACGGACAGGCGATCACCTGACACAGGAGGTCGGAAGACGAAAAAAGCCGAGATGCTGATAACCCATGGGAGGAGAACCGAAGATGACGACGACAAAGATCAAGGGCGCAATGGTGGCGGCGGGCCTGGCCGCGTCCCTGATGATAGGCGGGGCAGGGCCTTCCCTGGCCGACGAGGTGACGCTGAGGATGGCCGTGCCCGATTGGCCACCGACGCGCATCATGAAGAAGTTCTTCGACGAGCAGTACAAGCCGAAGTCCGGCAATGCGGTGAAGCTCGAGGTCGACTTCATCCCATGGCCCGACTTCTACACCCGCGTGAACGCTTCGCTCACCTCCGGCGAGCGGAAGTACAACTTCATCGTGTCCGACTCGCAATGGCTGGGGGCCTTCGTCGAGGGCGGCTATTTCCGCAAGGTCAACGATCTCCTCGACGCCGATCCCGAGTTCAAGAAGACGTTCATGGATATCCATCCGAGTCTTCTGAATGCCTATTCGACCTATCCTTACAAGTCCCAGAACTATTACGGTTTCCCACAATTTCCCGACGTGCTGGTGACCTACGCCCGCAAGGACGTCGTCTGCGACGAGACCGAACAGAAGAACTTCCTTGCGAAATACAAGAAGAAGCTGCCCTGCACGGGCGAAGAGATCGACGCAATGACCTGGGACGATTTCCGGAATGTCGGCGAGTTCTTCCGGCGCAGGAAGGGTGAGATGCTGGCAGGCAAACCCGCCGAGGACGATTTCTATGGCATCGCGGTCCAAGCCGGTAAGGGGTACGACTTCTCGTCCATGCAGGTGAACGGCCTGATCTGGCAGATGGGCGGCGACATCTGGGATGAGACCAAGGTACCCAAAGGCCAGGCGCAAGGCGTGGTGAACTCACCGGCAGCCGTAAAGGCCCTCGAGAAGTATCTCAGCCTGCTCGAGTACATGCCGCCAGTGGCCAAGACCGGGACCATGGACATCTTCAAGACGGACGAACTGTTCCGCGAAGGCAAGGTGGCCATGAACGTCAACTGGATCGGGCTGGGCGAAGCCTCGCTCGACCCGAAGATCTCAAGGGTCTCGGACAAGCTGGTGTTCGGCATGATGCCGGGAACCACGGGGCCTGACGGCAAGATAGTGCGTTGGTCCAATATCGGCGGGCAGCCATTCGTCCTGACGACCTGGACGACCGACGCCCAGATCAAGGAGGCCGTGGAATTCGTGAAATGGTGGCTATCGTCTGGCATCCAGCATCAGTTCGCGGCGGCGGGTGGCCAATCGGGAATCAAATCCGTGTATTCGGATCCCAAGTATGTGGCCTATCGCCCGTGGAACAGGACGTGGGCTCCGTCGCTGGATTGGCAGAAGGATGTGTGGCACGTGCCTCAGTTCTTCGAACTGCTGACCCAACAGCAGGATCAGTTCGATCGCGCGATCACGGGCAAGCAGAACGCCAAGACGACCTTGGATAACATCGCGAAGTTCCAGCAGAACCTGCTGAGCGAAGCGGGATTGATCAAATGATGTAAGGCAAGCGGCCCGAGCCTCGGCCGGGTGCGCGGGGTCCCTTGCGGCCCCGCGCCCCGACCGAGCAGCCGGTGCGCCAGGGATGCCCGCACGGGGGCCAGGCGCGCCCGACCCGCCGAGCTGGACCGCCATCAAGAGTTGCCATGTCAGTTATACCGCCCGTCTCAGTTCCGAGCCTCCGGACGTCGCCGACGCTTCTCGAGATCTCTGCCGACAACTGGCGGCTGGCCAGCTTGGTGGGTGTCGTCGTCTCCGCGCTCGCCGTGGCGGCGCTGCCCGCGGATGTCGCCTTCTGGATTGTCGGCGCCATGGTCGCGCTGGTCGCCGTGGCGTTCGTGGTCAACGCCTATCGGCGGCGCTACTACGGCGGGCTGCTCGTGGCGCCCGCCATCGCCGTGCTGTTCGCGATGAACATCTTTCCACTGCTGTGGTCCTTGGGGCTTTCGTTCTTTGCCTACCAATCGAACCGGCAGTCGATATGGTTCGTCGGCCTCAACAACTACATCAAGGTGCTCACCAACGATATCGCCGCGGCGGATAACTGGCACGCCCTCATCAACACGGGATTGTTCGTCGTACTCACGGTGTCAGCCCAGATGATCGTCGGCTTCATGCTGGCGATGCTTTTTGCCAAGCAGTTTCCGCTGCGGAAGTATCTCCTGATCCTCGTGCTGACGCCGATGATGCTGTCGGTCGTCGCCTCGGGCGTGTTCTTCACCTACTACTATGACCCGACCTTCGGCATCCTCAGCTATGCGATCAACAGCATCGCGGGCGGCCAGTTCATCTTGATGGACAGCAAGGCAGGCGCGGTGGCGGGCATCGTCTTCGCCGACGCCTGGATGTGGTCGCCGTTCGTCATGCTGCTGGTCCTGGCGGGGCTCGTGTCCGTACCGAAGTATCTATACGAGGCGGCCGCCATCGACCGTGTCTCCGCGTGGCGGCGCTTCTGGACCATCACCTTCCCGTATATCCGCGGGCTGCTGATGCTGGCGCTCCTGTTCCGCACCATCGAGGCGTTCAAGCTCGCCGACCTCGTGATCCTGCTCACGAAAGGCGGCAACGACACGATGACAATCTCCTATCATCTGATCCGCATCGCCAACGAGCAGAACAAGACCAGCGAGGGTGCGGCGATCTCCTACATCATGCTGTTCATGGTGATCGTCCTCACCAACCTCTATCTCTACCTTGCCAATCGCAGGACCCGGGAGAGCTGAGCATGGCGGTCGACACCTCTATTTGGCAGCGCATCGGCTTTCGCCGAAGCTTCGGCGTGGCGGAGGCCGGCTGGGGACGCACCCTGGTCGTGGCGGGGGTCAGCTTCGTCTACTTCCTGCCGGTGCTGTTCATCATCTTCACCGCTATCAAGCCGCAGGCGCTGGCGCTGTCAGTGCCGCCAACGCTGTCGCCGACTTCCCTGTTCGGTCTCATCCCCGATCAGTTCGTCTTCACGCCGACGCTGGAGAATTTCAGCTCGGTGTTCTCGCGCGTAATGACGGCCGGTGGACAGCCGGAGCCGACCGGTTTCGACCGCTTCTTTTTCAACTCGATCGTGATCGCGTCCGCCTCGGTGCTGCTCGCCCTTGTCCTGGGCACACTGGCTGCCTACGGCTTCTCGCGTTATCCGCTCATGGGCAACGACACCTACCTGTTCATCATTTTGACCACGCGCATGCTGCCGGCGATCGTCGTGATCATTCCGGTGATTCTGATGTTCCGCGCCGTGGGCCTGTCCGGGTCCTATCTCGGAATCATCCTGCTCTACACCGCCTTCAATCTGGCCTTCACCATCTGGATGATGAAGAGCTTCTTTGACGAACTCTCAACCGACGTCGAAGACGCCGCCCGCATCGACGGCTCGTCCGGGACCCGGGTATTTCTCAAGATCTGCCTGCCGCAGGTCGTCGCCGGTCTCGCCGCGACCTTCGTGTTCGGTCTGATCCTGACCTGGAACGAGTTTCTGTTCGCCCTTCTGGTGACCGGCCCCGACACGCGCACCGTGCCCGTGGCGATGAACCAGGCCGTCTCCTCCGGCGGCCGCGGCACCGATTGGACACTGCTGGCTGCGATCGAGACGCTGTTCCTGATCCCGGTCTTCCTGGTTACTTTCTTCCTGCAGGAGCACCTGCTGCGCGGTGTCACCTTCGGCACGGTCCGGAAATAGTCATGTCGACCATCGAACTCCGTGGGATCACCAAGACATTCGGCTCATTCGTCGCCGTCCAGGATGCCGACCTGTCGGTGGCAGCGGGCGAAGTCGTCTGCCTGCTCGGGCCGTCGGGCTGCGGCAAGACGACGACCCTGCGCATAATCGCCGGCCTGGAGCGGGCAACGGCGGGCGACATCGTCATCGCGGGGAGGCGCATGAACGGGCTGCCGCCGCAGGAGCGCAACATCGCCATGGTCTTCCAGTTCTATGCGCTCTATCCGGCGCTGACGGTCGGTGAGAACATCGCGATGCCCTTGCACCACCAAAGCATCGGCAAAGCGGATATCGCCGCCCAGGTCGGCAAGGTGGCTGACATCCTGCATTTGCGCGACATTCTGGACCGGATGCCGGGGCAGATCTCCGAGGGCGAGAAGCAACGCGTCGCCGTCGCGCGCGCCATCGTGCGCGATCCCAACTGCTTCCTGTTCGACGAGCCGCTGTCGCGGCTGGACGTCGAGCTGCGCCATACCATGCGCAGCCAGATCAAGGCCGTGCTGTCCAACCTCTCGAGAGCCACGGTCATTGTCACGCACGACCAGCTCGAGGCTCTGTCCATGGCGGATCGCATCGCGATCATGCGTGACGGCCGGATTGAACAGGTGGGAAGCCCCCACGAGGTTTTCGCCAAGCCGGCCAATGTATTCGTTGCGAGCTTCATCGGCACGCCGCAGATGAACCTGATCGAGGCGGAGTTCAAGGGCTACGGCGACGGCAAGGCGACCGTCACCTTCGACCGGCAGGACGTCAATCTCCCCGCGGCGCCAGCGGTCGCGGCTCTGGCGCCGGGACGAGTCACGGTCGGCGTGCGCCCGCGCGCCTTCGCCGTCGTTGCCAAGGATGCTGCCGACACAATCGACGCCGTGACAGAGCTCATCGAGCCGATGGGCGCCGAGACGCTCATCCATGCGCGAACCAGGACCGGCGGCGACATCCGGGTGGTTATCCCGCGCGACAAAAAGGTGAAGATCGGCGAACCGCTCCACCTGATTCCGGATCCCATGCAGACCCACATCTTTGCCGCGGACGGCAAGGCGGTCCGCGCATGAGCCGACATGACCAGGACAACGGCGGGCTGTCATCTGCAGGCGCGCGCAGACTGGAATACGCGATCATCGGGCTCGGCGTCGCGGCGCTCCTGCTGATCTTCCAGCCCCTCGACATCGCCCTGTTCACGGCGGGGGGCGTGATCGTCGTCGTGGCGGCACTGGCAAACAACCTGCTGCCGCTGGCGCGGCCCGGCGTCCCGAAGCGGTCCGTAGTGAAAGCCGCGATGATCATCGCGATGATCTTCTGTCTCGTCCTGCTGGTCTCAATCCACGTCGCGTATCTGTACGGCGTGTTCTTCCTGAAACCGCCGGATCCGAACACCGTCGCCGGCAGGGCCCAACTGAGCGCCGAGCCGTGGTACATGCACGGCTTCACCTGGGTTGTGGCGATCATCGCCTGTGTCCTGGCCGGCGCGCTTGTACTGCAGCGCCGCCGGAGAACCGGAACCAGGGAAGAATCCGGCGAGCATCATCGATCAACATCCATAGGGAGTGAAACATGAGCCATCCTGTCCAAGCCGCCGCCGTCCATCGGATGCAGCAGCTGATGTCGGCGTCTCCGGTACCCTCCATCTCCACCGAGCTGTTGGTTACGGCCGACGGCGATCTGAACCGGGAGCTCAAAAGCTTCCTGTTCGACCCGCCCTCCGACCCGAACCTGCTCACGGGCAAGCGGATCGCCATCTGCTGCACGAATGGCGTGGAGGAGGTGGAGATCCTGGGCGCTCATCGCTGGCTGACGGAGCGCGGCGCCACGGTCCACATCGTCTCGCCGCGCATCGGCGAATTCCATCCGACGCTGGGGTTGCGCTTTCCGCCCCAGTGCACCACCCACGTCCTCGCCATCCGCCTGATGGAAAATGCAGGCTGGCTCAAGATCGACCGCTACACCGACGAGGCGAAGGCAGCGGACTACGACGCCGTCCTCCTGCCTGGTGGCTGCTGGAACCCCGATGCACTGCGCATGGACAAGCACGCTCTCGCCTTCGTGCGCGCCATGTACGAGTCCGGCAAGCCGACGACCGCCATCTGCCATGGTCAATGGGTGATGGTCAGCGCCAGGATCCTCAAGGGCAAGCGCGCCACCGCCGTGTGGAACATCCAGATCGACCTCGAGAATGCGGGTGCCGCCGTTCTCGACGAACCCTGCGTGGTCGACGGCAACCTGATCACGGCGCGCTTCCCCTATGACCTGCCGCGACTGGTCCAGGCCATGGTGCGGCAGTTGCTGGCCAAAACGGAACAGGCGGCGGCGGAGTGAGCGTCGCAGCTGATCTCGCCTGAAGCATTTGAGCCGGCGCGGTCGCTGGCCACCAGAGGAACGCGGAGGTCGCCATGAAGACCCTCAAAGGCCCGGCCATTTTTCTCGCGCAATTCGCGGGCGACGCAGCGCCGTTCGATTCGCTGCGCGCCATTGCACAGTGGGCAGCCGATCTCGGCTACAAGGGCGTGCAGATTCCGTCCTGGGACGCGCGCCTGTTCGATTTGGACCGCGCGGCCGAGAGCAAAGCCTATTGTGACGAGGTGAGAGGCACGCTGGCGAGCGTCGGCACCGTGGTCACGGAGCTGTCGACGCATCTGCAAGGTCAGCTCGTCGCCGTTCATCCCGCCTACGACATCGCGTTCGATGGCTTTGCGCCGCCGCAAATGCGGGGCAAGCCCGCCGCGCGCCAGGCCTGGGCGGTCGATCAGCTGATGAAGGCGGCGCGCGCCTCGCGCAATCTCGGGCTCAGCGCCCATGTGACGTTCTCCGGCGCGCTGGCCTGGCCCTATATCTATCCGTGGCCGCAGCGCCCGCCCGGACTGATCGAAACCGCGTTCGACGAGCTGGCGAAACGCTGGAGACCGATCCTCAACGCCTTCGATGAGGCCGGCGTCGATCTCTGTTACGAGATCCATCCCGGCGAAGACCTCCACGACGGCATCACCTTCGAGATGTTCCTCGAGGGTGTCGACGGGCACCGGCGCTGCCACATCCTCTATGACCCGAGCCACTTCGTGCTGCAGCAGCTCGATTATCTCGGCTTCATCGACGCCTATCACCCACGCATCCGCATGTTCCATGTGAAGGACGCGGAGTTCAATCCGACGGCCAAACAGGGCGTCTATGGCGGCTACCAGCCTTGGGCGCAACGCGCCGGCCGCTTCCGCTCGCTCGGCGACGGCCAAGTGGACTTCAAGGCGATCTTCTCCAAATTCTCGCAGTATGATTTCGACGGCTGGGCGGTGCTCGAATGGGAGTGCTGCGTGAAAAGTCCGGAGCAGGGCGCGCGCGAGGGCGCTGAGTTCATCCGCCGGCACATCATCGAGGTCACCGGGAAAGCGTTCGACGACTTCGCCGGCGCTGGGACCGATGACGCCGCCAACCGGCGGATGCTGGGGCTGGCGCAATGACCATCGAAGCAGTCAACGAGGCCGGCGCGCGGAGCCCACGTCTCAAGCTCGGCATGGTCGGTGGCGGCCGCGGCGCCTTCATCGGCGCGGTGCATCGCATCGCGGCCCGTCTTGACGATCAATATGAAGTCGTCGCAGGTGCCCTTTCCGCCGATCCCGAACGGGCGGGGGCCAGCGCCGCCGATATCGGCATCGCGCCCGAGCGTGCCTACGCCGATTTTCGAACCATGGCCCGTGCCGAGGCTGAACGGCCCGACGGCATCGACGTGGTGGCGATCGTCACTCCCAACCATCTCCACCACCCGATCGCACGCGCCTTTCTCGACGCCGGAATCCACGTGATTTGCGACAAGCCGATCAGCCGCACGGTCGAGGAAGCCGAGGACCTTGTCCGCGCCGTCGTCAAGAGTGGCAAGGTCTTCGTGCTCACGCACAATTACACCGGCTATCCAATGGTCCGGCATGCGCGTGAGATGATCTCGGCAGGGGAACTCGGCCGTATTCGCATCGTCCAGGCCGAATATCCGCAGGAATGGCTGACCACGCCTCTCGAGCGCAGCGGTCAGAAACAGGCGGAATGGCGTACCGACCCCGAGCGCAGCGGCGCCGGCGGTTGTCTTGGCGATATCGGCACGCACGCCTTCAATCTCGTGGAGTTCGTCTCCGGCCTACGGGTCGAGGGCGTGGCGGCGGAGCTCACCACCTTCGTCGATGGCCGTCGGCTCGACGACAACGTGCAGATGATGCTGCGCTTCGCGGGCGGCGCGCGCGGCGCCCTCTGGTCGAGTCAGATCGCGCCGGGTCACGAGAACGGCTTGCAGTTGCGGCTCTACGGCGAGAAGGGCGGCTTGATCTGGCACCAGGAGCGCCCGGACCAACTGCGCTTCACGCCGTATGGCAAGTCGCCACAACTCGTGACGCGCGGTGGCCCGGCGGCCGGACCCGCGGCGGCGCACGCGACCCGCATTCCCGCCGGCCATCCGGAAGGCTATCTCGAAGGCTTCGCGCAGCTTTACACCGACACAGCAGCGCTGATCCGCGCCCGCGAATCGGGGCGCACACCCGATGCGTCGGCGGCTCTTCTGCCAACGGCTGAGGACGGTCTGCGCGCTATGCGCTTCATTGCTGCCACAGTCCGCTCAAGCCGAGATGACGGCGCTTGGACGGCTCTTCCCTGGCCCGCCGACGCGACCGGAAGTGTGGCGTACCAAGGTCGGGTGGACGCCGCCGCCGCTCGGACGTAACTCGCCGGCGCGCCGACTGTTCCGTCTTGAAGGCGACCTCGGCAAGGCGATGGAGTTCGACAACAGATACGCGTATTTCGTCATCATGCAGGTCCGCAACACTGAAGAGGGGGATCGTAATCTGGTTGCACTCGGGTTGCCGCGTGGACGCAACGGGCTGTGGAGCAAGGGCGGATTCTGCTTGTCTACTTCGTGGTTAAACGAGCGGCACGTTGCTGGGCCGGCCACCACGGCCGTGGGCGAGGCGCTGCTGATCCGGGTGCATGACAGCGCCAATGACGGTCGGGCCCGCCTGTCCTTCCACACCTCCTTCGAGAATCCGCTTTCTCCGGACGCTCCGCCGCGCGAGAGCATCGAGGTGCGTACGCTGGTGTTCTTCCCGCCGGCCGGTTAGGGCCGGCCCGCCGCTGGCTCGAGGGCGTCCGGCCGCCGGCCTTTCTCCTCGTGGTCCTGGGCGAGCGGCCGGCCGTGCGTCTCGATTCCGAGGAAGGAGAAGGCGAGCCCGACGGCGAACGCACAGGCGCCGAGGAACAGGAAGGCGGGCAATACGGCGTCGGCCGTCGCCTGCGGCGACAGCGGATTGTCGGCGCCGGCGATGACCGCGAGGCAGAGCGGCCCCAGAATCTTGCCGACGCCGTTCGCCGCCTGGGACAGCCCGGCGGAGCGCGCACCCAAGCGCACCCCATAGACCTCGACGATGTACGGCGCGAGGTTCGAGGCGCCGCCCTCGAGGAAGAGGACGGTCGCGACGAGCGCCAGGATGAACACCGGGAACCCCCCGATCGTCAGCGGAAAACACAAGCCGGCGACGATAAGGCCAACTGCGCTGACATAGCCCTGAATTTCGCCGACCCGCTTGCGGCCGATCTTCTGCGCGAGCCAGGAGAGCAGCACCTTGCCGATGATGCCGGCGAGGGCGACGTAGACGAAGTAATGCGCCGACTGCGCCGCCGGAATCTTGAGCAGGAGGGCAATGATCGTCGGCCCCCAGAGATAGATGCCGTAGGCGGCCGTCGCCACGCCCGTCCAGGTGATGACCGTGAGCCAGAAGAAGCGGGGCCGGGCGAGGAGTTCGGCGATGCCGTGGCCCTGCTCGCCCGCGGGCTTGGCGGCGGGGAGCGGCACCTGGGCGAGCGGCAGGCCGAGCGTGCGCGCAACCGTCGCCTGCGCCTCGGCGAAGCGCCCTTTCGCGACGAGCCAGCGGGCGGATTCGGGCAAGAGGAAGATGAAGAGCACGCCCATCACCGCCGGCACGACGCCGACGGCGGCGACGCCGCGCCAGCCGAGGAAGCCGAGGAGCGTCGCGGCAATGAGGGCGGCGATGAAGCTGCCGACCGTCGCGAAGACGACGAGCAGTCCGGTGATGAAGGTGCGATGCCGCGTCGGCGTCAGCTCGACGATGAGCGTGGTGATCGGCGTGGCGCAGGCGGCGAGCCCGACGCCGACGACGAAGCGCAGCGCGGTGAAGAGCAGCCAATCTCCATCCGGCACCAGCGCGATCGCGCCCGAGCCCGCGGCGCAGATGAAGGTGCCGGCGACCAACAGCTTCTTGCGGCCCCAGGCGTCCGAGAGCGAGCCCCAGGCGAGCGCGCCCACGATCGCACCGACTCCGCCGGAGAGCAGCATTGCCGCGCTCTGCCCATAGGTGAGATGCCACTGCGGCCCGACCACGGCGACGAGGTAGCTCACGATGAAGAAGTCGAAGAAATCGAGCGCGATGCCGATGGCGAGCAGGCTGAAGATTGTCCAGTAGCGACGATCGAGCGGCGCACGATCGTAGAGCGCGAGCAGGTCCTCGGACCTCGCAGGGTTGGTCATGGTTTCCTCCGCCCGGCTTTTGTTTGATCGCGCTTCGAGGCCGCAGCTGCCGGTAGCCGCGGCCGACGCGTTTCCTCAGGCCGTTCGGTTCGCGAGCCCCGCCCGTAGCGCCGCGGCGCTGTCGGCAATCGCGCGGCGGACCGATGCGACGAGCCGGCCGTAGCGGATGTAGCCGTGGACGAGGCCATCGTAGCGGACGAGGCGGCAGGGCACGCCTGCCGCCGTGAGACCGGCGGCGAGCCGCTCGTTGTCGTCGAGCAAGGGGTCGAGCGTGCCGATCGCGAGATGGGCGGGTGGCAGCGCGGCAAGGGGCGCCAGGAGCGGCGCGACGCGCCAGTCGTCTTTTTGCCCGGGATGGCTGAGATAGGTCGACCACACCCAGTCGAGCTGCGCCCGCGAGAGCACGTAGGCACCCGACCCGAAGCGCTGCCAGGACGGGCTGTCGCCCTCGGTCGAGTAGGCGCCATAGTGAAGGAGCAGGAAGCGGAGCGGCGAGGCGCCGGCGTCACGCAAGGCGAGCGCCGCGCCGAGGGCGAGGTTGGCCCCGGCCGAATCGCCGCCCGCCGCCAGCTGCTGCGGATCGATGCCGAGCGCTTCGCCCGCGCGCGCGACATGGCGGATGACCGCCACCATGTCGTCGAAGCCGGCCGGAAAACGATGCTCCGGCGCAAGGCGGTAGTCGACATGGAGGACGGCGACGCCGCTCTCCCGCACCAGGGCGCGCAGCGCGCCATCCCAGCCGTCGAGATCGCCCAGCGCAAAGCTGCCGCCATGCGCGTAGACGAGGAGCGGCGGGCGCGCGATGCCGGCCGGCCGGTAGAGCCGGCACGGGACGTCATGCCCGGGCGCCGGGATGGAGAGATCCCGCTCCTCACAGAGAGGCACCGAGCCCTCGTTGAGGAAGGCCGAGATGCGGGCGAGGGCGGCACGCGCCTCGCCGAGCGGCGCTGTCGCCGGGTTGAGCGCCACGAGGCCGCGCTCGCGCAGGAGCGCTCCTGCCGCGGCGAGCTCCGGATCGATCGCCGCGGCGACGGCGTTCACGCAGCTTGCTCCAAGGTCGGCGTCATCGGCGCGATCGCCTTGAGGCGCGGCAACACCTCCTTGCCGAGGAGGCGGATGTTCTTCTCCGACTCGGCATGCGTCATGAAGCCGGTGCGGCCGATGATGGTGAGGTGGCCGAAGCCGCCGACATCGTCGTGGAACTTCTTGATCTGCGCATAGACGCTGTCGGGATTGCCGGCGAACATGATGCCCTGCGCCATCGCCTGCTCGACGGTCGTCGACATCAGCTTGAGGGCGTTCTCCTGCGCCGTGGCGACACCCTTCTCGGCGTTGACGAGATTGGGCCCGCCCGATTGCGGCTTGGGGCGTGTGCGCCAGGCCTGGCCCGCGATGTGCGGCGGTGCGGTGCCGGGCAGGAGCTGGGCGTATTGCGGCGCCGATTTGAGGCTCGTGTTGAGGAACCACAGGAGCTTCTCCCCGACGCGCACGCCCTCCTCGTCGGTGTCGCCGACAGAGACGAAGGCGCTGTAAGCGAAGTTGTCGGTCGAGACGGGCGCCAGGCCTGCCTCGGCGCGCGCCGTGCGGTAGGCTGCGTAGGCGCGCCGCGTCCCCTCGTGGCCGCGCAGTACCAGGGTATGCACCATGCCGCGACGGCCGACCTCGGCCGCTGTGTGCGGATCGCCGGTCGCTGCCCACATCCTGAACCGCTCCTGCCAGGGCCGCGGCCAGATGTTGACGTGGCGATGGGTGAAATGCTTGCCCTCCCAGGAGAACGCGCCGTCCTGGTGGGTGAGCGCCTTGCCGATCAGGTCGATCGCCTCCCAGTAGCGCTCGATGTTGTTGACCGGGTTGGCGTTGGCGGATGCCATCTCGGTGCCGCCCGACTTGACGAAGCCGAGCTCGAGGCGGCCGCGCGAGATGACGTCGGCGGTGGCGTACTCCTCGGCGATACGCACCGGCTCGCGGCGCAGCGAGATCAGCGTGCCCAGGCTCAGGATGCGCGCCTTGCGCGTCTGCCGCGCGAGGATGCTGACAAGCATCGGGTTGGCGCCCAGGAGCGAGTTGATGCCGGCGTGATGCTCGGTCGCCCCGATATTGAGGCCCATCTCATCGCACAGCAGGTACTCGTCGATCACCTCGTCGAAGAGACCGGCAGCGACCCGCGGATCGCACCAGCGGTTGGGCAAGCTCGCGCGCACCGAGTCGGCGGCATCGAGCACGTCTTTTGGTACATGCGGATAAGGCACTTCGCACATCCACCAGGCGTCCATGAGGCGGTGTCTCCCTAAGGTTCGCAGGCCGGGTTCGCTGGCCGGTCAGTGGCCGAGGAAATCGAGGATGTGGTCGGCGAGCGCGTCCGGCCGCTCGCGCTCCGGGTGGTGGCCGGCGCGATCGACGAGGGCGAAGCGCGCGCCGGGGATGAAGCCGGCGTAGCGGCGGCCGTAATCGGGTGTCACGACGCCATCCGCGGCGCCCCAGAGCACCAGGGTCGGGAGCGCGATCCGGCCAAGCCAGCGCTTGAGGCGCGGGTTGTACATGTAGGGCTCCCAGCCGTAGAGGCTGAGCGCGTCCCAGTCGCGCGCGTGGCGCGTGAGCGCGTCGTCCGACATCGCGTCGAAATCCGGGGCTTCATGGTCGGGGTCATGCCAGCTCCGCCGGCGAACCGTGTCGGGATGGGTGTTGAAGATGTCGAGGATGTCTGGTGTCTCGCGGTCGCCGAGCTTCAGGCCCAGCGCGTCGATCAGCACGAGGCGGTCAAGCCGATGCGAGCACGCAGCGGCGATCTCGGCGGCGAGCCAGCCGCCGAACGAGGCGCCGACGAGCGTGATCTTGTCGTCGCCGAGGCCGTCGATGAGCTCACGGTAGAGATGGACGAGGTCGTAGAGGGTCTCGAAATCCGCGGGCCGCGACGAGGTGCCGAAGCCCGGATGGGACGGTGCCAGGACGGTGGCTCGCCGCGACAGAAGCTCGAGGAAGCGGGCATCCGGGGCGAGCGGATGGAACCCGTGCAGGAAGAGGAGTGTGCGGCCCGTACCCTGCCGAACAACCTCCAGATCGACGTCGCGGACTCGAATCCGGTCCGCAGGCGGCGCCAACGTCTCGGTCATCCTTCGCTCCCTACCGACCGCCGGTCCGCCATCGAGGGCGCGCGATCGGAAATTCGTTTCTTGGTAGGCGAAGCATCTCATATTTTTTAAAGCGATTACAAGAAAATAATATATTATAATTTGTACTGTCTTCGTTCCTATATGATGTCTCCCAAATCCATGAATCGATGAGGTCCGATCTCCATGCAGGGCGAAGGCACTCTCGCCATGTCCATCTATGGCCGGCTAAGGCGCGACATCCTCACCGGCCTGTTCGAACCAGGAGAGCGCCTGCCGCTCGATGCGCTGGGCGAGCGCTATCGCGTCGGGCTCACGCCGCTGCGCGAGGCGCTCAACCGCCTCTCCGCCGAGGAGCTGGTGCTGCGCGAAGGCAAGCGCGGCTTTCGCGTCGCGCCGGTGAGTCGCGCCGACCTGGTCGATCTCGCAACGACGCTGTGCTGGGTGGTGGACGTGGCACTCCGCCAGTCACTCGCCAAGGGTGACGAGGCGTGGGAAGAGGCGGTGGTCCTCGCGGCGCACCGCCTGCAGCGGCTCGACAGCCGGCTTCCGTCGCATGAAACGGGCGTGGACCCCGAATGGCAGCGCCGGCACATCGATTTTCACATGAGCCTCATTGCCGCGAGCGGTCTGCGGCGCATCAACGACTTCTTCGCGACCCTGATCGACCGCTACGACCGCTACATGTATCTCGGGGTGGATGCGACGGCGCGCTGGCCGCGCGATACGGCGGCCGAGCACAAGGCAATCCTCGACGCGGTGATGGCGCGCGATGCGGACCTCGCGGTGCAGTTGTTGCAGGCACACATCCGGCGCACCGCCGAGATCGTCGAGGCCTCCTGGACAGCCCGGCTTTCCGACGATGAGATCGCGCCGGGCGCGACTCTCGGCAGCGAAAGCTCCTGACGTCACCTGGCAGCGTGGGGTTGCTCGCCGCTTTGCTCCGCGGCCGTACGACATAGCCCGCAATGACTCGCTGCCGGCAGACCACCAACGGGGGGCGAGATGCCGCAATTTGAGATCGAAGCGGCCCCCGGATTTGAACCTACACCACAGTTCCCCATGGATTGTGTGATGCTCGTGGCCGGCCCTTATCGGCTCGCCAAGCGCCCCGGCGATCGTTTGTCTTTCCGAGGGTGGGCCCCCCCGGATGAGGTCGTCTGGCTGGGCATAACCATCCTCGACCAGCAGTCAGCCGATCATTCCATGCTGGCACTGCTGGCGTCGCTGGCGTCTGGGAGGAGGCAGGCAGACTATGGATTGTGGCTCCCGCCCGCCGGCGAGCGTATCAAGCCCTGCCTGCGGTGCGCAAAAACTCCAGATTTGGATAAATAACGGAAGTGATTGACAGTGACAATCACCCGGGTTATATTCGACACATGAACGCCATCGGCCGTCCCACTAGTTATCGACCCGAATTCTGCGAGCTGGCCAGCAACTACTGTCTGCTCGGCGCCACCAACGAGGAGCTGGCCGGTTTCTTCGATGTGGCACCGCGCACCATCGACAACTGGATCGCGCGCATTCCCGAGTTCGCCGCGGCCGTGCTCGAAGGCCGGGCGGTGGCCGACTCCCGTGTGGCGCGAGGCCTCTACCAGCGCGCGGTCGGCTATGACAGCGAGGTTCAGCGTACAGTGCTGTGGCGCGGCGAGGAGAGGACACTCACCAAGACCGTGCATCATCCGCCCGACATCCGCGCCTGCATTTTCTGGCTGCGCAACCGCCGGCGTCAGGATTGGTCCACCAGGCCCCGGCCGCCGTCCGACGATCCGCCCAAGGGCGAGAATTGGTGGGAGACGCTCGACGCGACCGAGAAAGGGAACCGAGAGCACGCGCTGCCCGAGCCGCCGGCAGCCGAGCAGTATCGGGCTGTGGCGCCCAAGCCGGACGACCTCTCAACCGGCGCGCAAGGTCCTAACCGCATCGTCGCGCCGGAACAGGTAGAGCAGGGCCCTGAGTGCCGCGCCTCGCTCGGACTGCAGGTCGGGATCGCGCTCGATGACGAGGCGTGCGTCGTCGCGGGCCGCCTGCAGGAGCTCGGCATGGGCTGCGAGGTCGGCCAGGCGCATGTCGGGCAGGCCGCTTTGCCGGGTGCCCAAAAGCTCGCCGGCGCCGCGCAGGCGCAGGTCCTCCTCGGCAATGCGAAAGCCGTCCTCGGTCTCGCGCATGATGGCGAGCCGGGCCTTGGCGGTCTCGCCGAGCGGCTGGGCGTAGAGCAAGAGGCAGGTCGACTTGGCGGCGCCACGGCCGACGCGCCCACGCAGCTGGTGGAGCTGGGCGAGGCCGAAGCGCTCGGCGTGCTCGATCACCATCACCGTCGCGGCCGGCACGTCGACGCCGACCTCGATCACCGTGGTCGCGACCAGGATCGACAGGCGGCCGTCGGAGAAGGCCGCCATGGTCGCCTCGCGCTCGGCGCCCTTCAGGCGGCCATGGACCAGGCCAACCTTGCCGGGGAAGCGCGCGCTGAGGAGCCGAAAGCGCTCCTCGGCATTGGCGAGATCGACTTCCTCCGATTCCTCGATCAGCGGGCACACCCAGTAGACGCGCCCGCCGCTCGCGATCTGGCGGCCGACGGCGTCGGCCACTTCGGCAACGCGCTCCAGCGGGAGGGTGCGGGTGTCGATCGGCTGGCGGCCGGCCGGCTTCTCGGTGAGCTTGGAGACGTCGAGATCGCCATAGGCCGCCAGCATGAGCGTGCGCGGGATGGGCGTCGCCGTCATCACCAGCAGGTCGACGGCATGGCCCTTGGACGACAGCGCCATGCGCTGGTGCACGCCGAAGCGGTGCTGCTCGTCGACCACGGCCAAGGCAAGATCGGCGAACTCGACCTCCTCCTGCACCAGCGCGTGCGTGCCGACGACGAGGTGGATCGAGCCGTCGGCCAGGCCGCTCAAGGTTTCCTTCTTCTGCTTCTGCCCGTCGCGACCGGTCAGCAAGGCGAGCCGCACGCCGGCCGCTTCGGCGAGCGGCGCGATGGTGGCATGGTGCTGGCGCGCTAAAATCTCGGTCGGCGCCATCAGCGCGGCCTGGGCGCCGGCCTCGACGCAGATCAGCATGGCAAGCAGGGCGACCAGCGTCTTGCCGCTGCCGACGTCGCCCTGCAGCAGGCGGATCATGCGCTCGGGCTTCGCCATGTCGGCCTCGATCTCGGCGACCGCTTCCTTCTGGCTCGGCGTCAATTCGAAGGGCAGGCTCTTGAGCACCTTGGCGCGCAGCTTGCCGCTGCCCTTGGTGACATGGCCCGCGACGGTGCGGTTATGATGGCGTACCAGGGCAATGGCGAGCTGGCTGGCCAAAAGCTCGTCGAAGGCGAGGCGGGCGCGCGCCGGATGCATCGGCGAGAGGTCGGTCTGCTCGTCCGGCGCATGGGCGCGTGCGAGTGCCGCGTGCCAGCTGTCCCACTTGTTGCGCTTGTGGAAGGCCGCGTCCTGCCATTCGGGCAGCTCGGGCGAACGCTCGACGGCGGCGGCGATGGCCTTCTGCACCGGCCGCTGCGTCAGGCCGGCCGTCAGCCCGTACACCGGCTCGACGCGCAGGATCTGGTCGCGCTGGTCGAGCGGGACGACGTGGTCGGGGTGCGTCATCTGCACCTCGCCCTGGTAGATATCGACCTTGCCGCTCACCACGCGCACCTCGCCCGGCGGCAGGAGATTCTTCAGGTAGTCCTCGCGGCCATTGAAATAGGTGAGGCAGAGCCGGCCGGTCTCGTCGCTGCACCAGACGCGATAGGGCTGGCGCGGATTGCGCGGCACCAAGTGCTCGTCGACGGTCACGGTGATGGTGGCGATCTCGCCCGCCTTGGCATGCACCACCTCGGGCGCATTGCGCCGGTCGACCACGGCGAAGGGCAGGTGCCACAGAAGGTCGACGACCAGCGGGCCTGCAAGTTTCTCCACGAGCTTGCCCAGCCGCGGCCCGATGCCGGGCAGCGACGTGGTCTGGGCGAACAGGGGTGTCAGGCTCTGCGGACGCATGGCTTCTGGGCTTTTTGGCCACGTGACTTCACCATCGCCGCCACCTATATGCTACGCCGCTTTCTGGGGAAAACATGACGCGCGAGCTGGATCTCGAGACGCGGCGCAAGCGCTTGCTTTATCGCAGCGTCTATCGTGGCAACAAGGAGAACGACATTCTCCTGGGCCAGTTCGCGCGCGCCCATATCGCCGAGTTCGGCGCCGCCGAGCTCGATCAGTACGAACGCCTTCTGGCGGCGAGCGACAATGAGATCTTCGACTGGGTCACCGGCCAGGCGGAAGTCCCATCCGAAGCCGATTCCCCAGTGTTGCGCAGGCTAAAAGCGTTCCGTGTGAGGTTCTAGGCGTGGCGTCGCTTTCCGAAATCCTTTCCGTCATCCCGCGCAAGCCTGGCCGCTGGACGGTGGCCGGCCTGCCCGAGGGCGCCGACGCGCTGGCGCTGTCGGAGCTTGCCCGCACCACCGGCGGCCAGGACATCCTGCACGTGGCGCGCGACGGCCAGCGGCTGGAGCGCCTGCAGGACGGCCTGCGCTTCTTCGCGCCCGAGCGCGAGGTGCTGGTCTTCCCGGCCTGGGACTGCCTGCCGTACGACCGCATGTCGCCGCATCCCGACATCGTCGCCGAACGCCTGGAGACCCTGGTGCGCCTCGCGGCGCGCAAGAAGCCCGGCGCGCCGGCGCGCATCGTCCTCGCCTCCGTAGGCGCGGCCCTGCAGAAGGTCCCGCCGCGCAGCCTCTATGCCGAGGCGGCGGTGGTGCTGAAGAAAGGCCAGACGCTCGACGTCAACTGGCTGACCAAGTTTTTGAGTGAGAACGGCTACGGCCGCTCCGAGACGGTCATGGAGCCGGGCGAGTTCGCCGTGCGCGGCGGCCTGGTCGATCTCTTCCCGCCCGGCACGTCCGAGCCGCTGCGGCTCGACCTGTTCGGCGATGTGCTGGAGGAGATCCGCTCGTTCGATCCCATGAGCCAGCGCTCGACCGGCCCGCGCGAGGAGGTCGTGCTGCTGCCGGTGAGCGAGGTGCTGCTGACCAAGGACAGCATCGCGCGTTTCCGCGGCGGCTATCGCGAGCTGTTCGGCAACGTGTCCGACGATGCGCTCTACGAAGCGGTGTCGGCGGGGCAGCGCCATGTCGGCATGGAGCACTGGCTGCCGCTGTTCCACGAGCGCCTGGAAACGCTGCTCGACTATTGCCCTGAGGCCGTCGTCACCGCCGATCACCAGGTCGCCGAGGCCTTCGACGCGCGCCACGAACTCATAACCGACTACTACGACGCGCGGGTGAAAACCGGCGGCAAGGGCGGCATGACGGGCGCGGCCGACTACAAGCCCGTGCCGCCCGAACGCCTCTACCTGAAGCCGTCGGAATGGGACCGCCTGCTCGACGGCCATGCCATCGGCCAGTTCACCAGCTTCGACGCCGCGCCCGACGCTCCGAACACGATCGATCTTGCCGGCCGCCGTCATGAGGGCTTTGCCCGTGCGCGCACGGCGACGGGCGTCAACCTCTTCGACGTCGTGGCCGAGCACGTTAAGGCGGCCAACGCCGCCGGCCGGCGCGTGCTGGTCGCGGGTTATACCGAGGGCTCGGCGAGCCGCCTGCAACATCTCCTGCAGGAGCATGGCGCCACGATGCCGGTTCCCGTTCCCGACTTCGCCACGGTGCAGGGCCTGCCGGCCGGTGCGCTGGGCGTCGCCGTCTGGCCGGTCGAGCACGGCTTCGTGCTCGATGCCCTGGAGGTCATCGGCGAAGAAGACATCATCGGCGACCGCCTGTCGCGTCCGGCAAAGAAGCGCCGGCCGTCCGAGCGTTTCATCGCCGAAGCGGCGGCGCTGAGCGAAGGCGACCTGGTCGTCCATCGCGAGCACGGCGTCGGCCGCTACGAAGGCCTCATCACGCTCGAGATCCAGCACGCTCGCCACGACTGCCTGCGTCTCACCTACGAAGGCGGCGACAAGCTCTTCGTGCCGGTCGAGAACATCGACGTGCTGAGCCGCTACGGCTCGGCCGAGGAGGGCGCAGCGCTCGACCGGCTGGGCGGCGTCGCCTGGCAGTCGCGCAAGGCGCGGCTGAAGCAGCGCATCGCCGACATGGCCGACCGGCTGATCAAGATCGCCGCCGAGCGCGCCATCCGCCGCGGCGAGACCATGAGCCCGCCCGAAGGCGCCTACGAGGAGTTCTGCGCCCGCTTCCCCTATGCCGAGACCGACGACCAGCTGCAGGCGATCTCCGACGTGATCGACGACATGTCGTCGATCACGTCGGAGATCGCCTGCAGCTGGTCGTCGGTCTCGGCATAGGGGAAGC
>Ga0075369_10000060_pt1 | contig 28160 bp, 20 predicted proteins | sample EndMethybrTD3034_FD_71400 | JGI IMG/M metagenome (GOLD analysis project Ga0075369, IMG submission 71400) | Populus endosphere microbial communities from Tennessee, USA - Endosphere MetaG P. TD hybrid TD303-4 | ecosystem: Host-associated > Plants > Roots > Endosphere | place: USA: Tennessee...
GAAGAAGGGCTTGTTTTATGCTGTGATAAGATAAAACAAAAACCTCTGGACATCCGAAAGCGAGAAGAAACCGATAAAGAAAAAAGAAACCCTTTTAGCTTAAAGTTAAAAAACCAAATGGCTGCAGTTTTTTGGGAAGGAGACTGTCGCCAGTTATTCGAGTTCATCACTTCTAATGAGGAAGGGGCTAGTTTACTGTCTAAACTTGAAAAAGCTTTAATGCTTTGGGTTGCCTTAGCCATAACTGAGGTCACTTCAGATAAGCAAAAAGAGTATATTAAGAATTTTTTTACGAAAATAATCGAAAAAAATTATTTAGGTAAAGGATCTTCGTGTTATAAATTTTCCACGGATGACACGCAGAATTATTTATTACAGCTACAAGCTTATTCCCTAAGCAGCGAACTGATTACTCAAACGCCTCCCGATGCTTGTGAATTACTTAAAAATTGGTCAGGAAACTATACTGATAGTTTAAATAATAAAGTGTTTAATTCTAAATTTTCAGAATACTTTTTTAATGCAACAACACTTTCCGCTGAAAATTTAAAAGCCTTAGGTCAACTATTTTATCAGCAGGGTGTAGGTCAATTACCTGATAGGGAGTTGAAACAATTTGGCTCGGGTATCCTAGCATTTTTATATTTAGCACAATCTATTTTTAATGAAAATGAGGAATTTTTTAAAATTTGGAAAAAAACGTTTGTTGATCCCAGTGAAAATTTGAGTGAATTAGTGGCTGCAAGCCAACTCCGCGCATTAAGTGATTATTTCATGACTTTTCAGGTGCAGAATAATTCATATTTACAGAATATTTTCTGGACAATGGTTGATAAACAAGGACAAACAACGCCGTATAATCATTTTGCATGTTTATGGAAGCCATTTAAATCTTTAATGTGCTATCTCAATAAGTATGAACTAACACTCAATCAGGAGGTGGTGGGTGCTTTCTTAAAGAAGAGTATCGACTTCCAATTGCCTATTTTCATAGAGCGCTTAATCTTAACATTAGAAAAATTTAGCGATGAACCCTTGAAACAACGGCAGATACTGGCTGAACTGGCTAGCTACAATTGGCATGATAAGATTCCATATAATGATTATTATCCTGATGAAGTGATATCACGTCCGATTGAGAAATCGTTGCTTTCTAAAAAAGATTATCGAGTTTTAAAACCTCGAGAAGTAGATGCGTGTATACAGTTAATAAAACCGAAATTATCAAAAGTAAATTACGACAATAAAGTCACTTTGTTAACTGATTTTTATAGCAAGCAACTGACTGTCCCTCTGAAAGCTGAATCAACGCAAATACAACAACTCTTATCGGCGTTTGAAAAACTTTTTTTGTGCTTAGATAAGACCCAGTATTCAAATGATTTAACTCAGCTAATGGCTGTGCTAAAGGGTACAGAAAAAACTAAATTGTACGCTCGATATGCAGCGCCCTATTTATTATTTGTTTTACGCGCTTACTTGCCTAGTAAAGAAAAAAGGGAAGATAAGTCCAGTTTTTATCTCACATCCGATCTAAATGATTATTTAACCCGCGAACTGACCCATCAGCAAACCTCAAGCCTTTTAATTGATGATAGATTAAAAAACCAAATAAGTAGTCATCAAGAAAAGATAGAGGGCTATTTATCTATAATAAATCAACTTGCGCTTAAGCAGCATCATAAAGAACAACTGATAACAATTATTTTAGCGAGTGTAAATACTCCAGATAAGCTTAATACTTTTTTTAACTTGTTAAAAAATAATCAATCGCATTTATTGGGAAATCAGTTCTATTGTAATTTGGTTTTATTGGCATGCAAGGAGTCTGTTTACAAAAACCGTGATATTAAAAAAATTGAAGATTTATTGAATAAATTTCATATTTTTTCCAAGCTTTTCCAGGAGAAACGTCCGTATCTCGGACACGGGTCGAATGAATGGGTATGGTACAAAAAAATAACTTCTGCTTACCAAGATAGTTTACATCATTTATACGAAAAAAGCTTATTGGAAGAGGATCCTATAAAGTTTTGGGTAGAACATCCTATCCTGCAGACAATACCTACTAGCCCTACTAGCACGATAGAGGAGGTAAATCGCTACCTAGCCATGTGGACAATTCAATTGGCTTTAAGTCCGCTGGGAACATGTAATCGATTAAACAAACAATTATGCCAAATGGATGCTGCAACAATTAAAAAACTTGGAAAATATGTCATTGATCATGCTCATCGTTCCTCTGAATTTTATCAATTTTTACTGAATAGTGAACCAACGGATAATATTATTCATGAATTTGAAATTGGCGAAAAACATAAGCGATTTTATCGTGTGGATAAGAAAAAAATTAACTCTATGCTGGCTAATTTTAAATATAAAGGAGGAAATGGTTTCGATGAGGAACGACAACAAGAGTTATTAAGCTTGTTTAACGAGACGGAAAAATTTAGCAAGGACAAGACTTTAGATAGCTTATCACTTGAAGATTTACATAAACTTATCTGGAGATATGGTGAAAATTGCTTGGCGAAGGAATTGCAAGATAATCCTGAAAACAAAGAAAATAAAGCGCATTTGCTTGCTGTTATGCGCGAAATACTTTTTCGAAAAACGAGTAAATGGTTGAACTGTACGCAGTTATTAGTTTGTCTTGATAGTGCAACAAGTAATAAAAATCATAATCAGCTTTATCAAGTGAAAACAGGTGAGGGTAAGAGTATTTTAATGGCGATGCGCGCGGCCTTTTTAGCATTGAGTGGCCAAACAGTCGATATATTAAGTTCGAAGGAAGATCTTGTACAACGCGATCAATTAGAGTTTTCAATGGTATTTGAAGCGTTGGGACTACGTAGTAACTATGTTAATCAATATTCTAAACCTACAGATTATTTAGCAAAAGTAAGAAAGTTTGGTAGTATTAACTATGCTACGATAGGTGGTTTAAGCTTGTTTCGAGCGCGATGTGAATGGGAGAAAAATGCGCCTATTTATAACGCAATTTACCCAAAATCGAATGAACGTATTGCATTGTTAGATGAAGCCGATCATATTCTGTTGGATGAAAAAACTCAATTTAATTTTAGTATTAATAATAATGGTGAGGAAACGTGGGTTTATCAGATTGTTTCCGATTTTTTTGATGAGCACGAAAAGCAGCTTAAAGAAGGCATTAGTCGAAACAAACATCTCAAACCATTGATTCAGAAAATAATGGCTGCCTATCCTCATAGTCCGAAACAGTCTAACTTTGTAACATTATATCATTTAAAAGAACCTACACAGGAAACTTATCTTAAATTAAAAGCTCTACTCTGTGCGGCAGCCCAAGCTACTTACTTGAAAAAAGATATTGATTTTTGTATTACCACGAATAATAAAGAGTTGCATGGCAAGATGGTTACCGAACGTGTTGCGACTATCTTGATTAATAATCAGGTACAAAAAGGAGCTATTTATAGTGATGGCGTGCATCAGTTTTTACATTTACGCTTGAACAAGGAGGCCTTGCTTCTTGGAGATGTGCCTAATTTTCCTATCGCTTCTGAAACTCAGCTGGCTGTTTCACAGAATGTACGGCAAGTATTAGCCCAGCATTATGCTAAGATAGAAGGCTTTACTGGGACAGCGGGTGATAAGAAGGAACGGGACTATCTTAAGACAAATTATAGTTTGGCCCGGATTATTAAAATTCCCCCAGATAAGATTTCTCGATCTCAGTCATTACCGACTATTTTCGCAAACGATGAAACACAACAGATACAGGCTATTTGTGAAGCTATTACAACGTCTCGCGAGCAACCTCTATTGATTGTTTGTCAAGATGATGCGGAAGCCAGTAAGATTCATGAAAAAGTAGTTCAAACGCTAGCACAAGATAACACTAAGAATGATGTTATTGCTAAAATTCGCCTAGATCTAAATTCACAGAATAAAAAAGAATCTGATTTGTTAGATGAAGCGGGTCGCATGGGTTCAGTAACATTCAGTGCTCGTATGGGTCGTGGGACGGATATTAAACCAAAAACTGATAAAGGTTTAAAAGTTATTCGGACTTATTTAGCAGCAAAACGAATTACTAAGCAGGAGCGAGGTCGTCAAGGTCGAAACGGCCAGGTGGGAACTCATCAGGATATTTTGAATTGGTCGCTTATTGAAAAGGAATATCAAAAATATGAGCGATGGGATCAAAAGTTAGTCCAGGACACTATTAAGAAGCAGACTGAAAAACTAAAGAAGCGTTATTCTAACTCAGAAAATTTTGATAAAGTAGTGAAAATGTTTGTTATAATGGAGTGTCAACGTGAGCTAAAAAATGGCTTAGAATATATTGAAAGAGCAAAGGATAATTTCATAGCAATGCTTTCTATGGCGTGCCATAAAAATTTAGCTAATGTGGATGCAAATGATGAAGAAGCAAAGCATTCAGCAAGATTTACACAATGTGGTACACATTATCGAGATCGAGTTATAAAATTTCATAAAGAAGTCAATATGAAATGGGAAGAAACTGGAGTTGAAAAATTTAAATTTTTTGTCGATCAGGTAAAGTGCACTTGGAAGAATATTTTTCCAGATTTCCCTTTTCCAGAAATGCCTTCAGAACTGAGTGAAAGTAGCCTGCATGAAGATGGAATAAATAAATCCAGCACACCTAATAAAGTTGGAATGCAGATGCCAGATATAATAGAGAGAAGTGGGGGCAGTCCAACTGTGCTAGTAGATAACAGAACAGCACAAGCCAGCGGATATTCTCCGACAGTTAAAGAAAAGAGCGAAAATGTAGTTTCTGAAGGGATGATTAACATCTTACAAAATGAAAATACGAAAAATTTAATAGCCAAACTCGAAGAATACAGTAAAAAATTAGCGGGTTACTCATCCTCTTTGGCTCAAGCTAAATCGCGCTCTCTTTTTAAGATTACTTCCAAAAGTAGTAAGCTTGACGCTCAGACGAAGAGTATTAGAAAAATTATTGACGAAGAAAAAGCAACGCTAAGTAAACATCGACATTCCTCGGTATTTAATTGTTTCTTTAATTTATTTTTTAAACCCACGACACTGGCGAACCGTATTACTAGTCTTAAACTTGTGAATGAGTTAGATGAATTATTAAAGAATGAAGAACAAAAAAATAATATTATGGATTCTAGAACCTCCACTAAATTATAATATATTTAATAATTTTATCCGTAGAATTTTTTAAGGATGAGGCTGAAAAACATTATAAATTTCTAGGTTCTAACTCAACGGTGACAAGGAAGTTAAACTATTCGTATTTTTAGTCAATTAAGCTTTTATTGTTCGACAATTTATAGAGAAATTGAACGTCATAGTCATCGGTTAGCATGTATGCTATTTCTTATGGAAGCCAATTTGCATAGCTTGGCCATTAGGACGGGGTTCATCTGCTTGCTGCAGGATTGTTATCAAAAACTGATACAGAAGAGATACATAATGCGAAGCACTTATTTTAATTCAACAACCTAACGTTTTATAAAAAGGAATACTCATAGTTTGGTTGTATATCTTTATCTTTAACGAACGAGCTTGTTGCTCGGTAAGAAAAGGGACTTCTTGATTGAATGTAAGTTTTGAAATCGTTAGATATAAAATTTTTCCTTAATTGTATTGGTCAGACTAATAGTTTTAATTAATTTTTACTTAAAATAGCATTTCGGAAATGTAAGCTAGGCACAGGCAAACCTTAGCCAGATTAAATAAGCCAGATTAAAATAGGGAAAATGATTCTATTCTAATAAGATGCCGAGATATGTATTCTTGAAGTCCAAATAACAGCTTTACGCATGAACTGCGATGCTCGGGATTAGTTTATCTATTCTAAACATCTTGATGAAGAGACAAGGGCTCAATGAAAGCGAGTCGCTGCTGGGTTTAAAATCAAAATTTTTAGTAGGAAGTTGCTATACATAGAGTGGTCATTTAGAATGCTAGCATTAATCTATGACTCGCAGAGTTAGGTTTACAGAAATAAGGATTGGGTAAGGCAAGCCTCACGCTAAGAGCTCTAAACTGCCTTTTTGCAATGAAGCCTCTCTAGTGTGACAACCTAAAACGGGGAAGGGTGGGGAAGGTTAAGCCTTATGAGAATAGTCAGCCGAACCCAACGAGTTTCTGAAGAATTATAAAATGTAAACATAGGGTAATAATGCTTCTACAACAATTTGCTTTTTTTGGTTTTGCTCTATTGCTTGTTGCTGCTGCATTGATGATGATCATTTCGCGAAATCCAGTGCGCTGTGCGTTATTTTTGGTGTTGGCTTTTTTTTCTGCTGCTGCCTTATGGATATTATTAGAAGCTGAATTTTTAGGTTTAATCTTGGTTTTAGTGTATGTCGGTGCGGTCATGACGCTCTTTTTATTTGTCATTATGACCTTGAATATTGATAACGCTGAAAAACAATACGGATTCGTGCGTTATTTGTTCCCTGCTGTAGTTAGTATACTGATTTTATTGGCATTACTTATTTACGCGGTATATCCACTTTCCGGCTCAACAGGACGCGTAGCATTGTCTGCACAAGCCAGTAATACACAAGCCTTAGGCGATGTACTCTATACGCAATATGCTTATCCGTTTGAAATTACCGGGGTTTTATTACTAGTGGGAATTATTGCCACGATTGCATTAAGTTTCCGAGAAAAACGTTTGAATAAAGCGATCACGCCCGAATTGCAGTTAAAAGTTAAATCTTCGGATCGATTACGAATTATAACAATGCCAGCCGAGAGAAAAAAATGATTCCATTAAATTATTATTTAATACTCGCCGCTATGGTATTTTGTTTGGGTTTACTTGGCGTGATGATCAATCGGAAAAATATTATTATTTTACTGATGTGTGTCGAGCTACTGTTATTAGCCGTTAATATGAATTTTATTGCCTTTTCACATTTTTTTGCTGATTTATCGGGTCAAGTGTTTGTCTTTTTTGTGTTGGCAGTAGCGGCCGTGGAAGCGGCAATCGGTTTAGCTATACTGATTGTATTATTCCGTACTCGACATAGCATTCAAGTCGATGACTTAAATCGTTTAAAGGGGTAGTTGGTAATGAGTCATTATCAGTTAATTAACCTTGCATTAGTCTTATTCCCTTTAGTAGGGGCATTAATTGCCGGCTTAGGTGGTCAACGTATTAGTAATCGCTTAGCACATACGGTGACCATTTTAGGCGTAGCCATCTCTTTGATTTTATCGCTGTATTTTGCCTATCAACTCTTTTTTCAACACGGTGGCACTTATGACGGAAATCTTTATTTATGGGACTTAACGGGGAAATTTCGCTTTAATATCGGTTTTTTAATTGATCCATTAACAGTAGTGATGTTTCTCATCGTCACGTTTATCTCATTGATTGTGCATATTTATAGCATCACTTATATGGCAGGCGATCCAGGTTATAAGCGTTTTTTTAGCTATATGTCAGCATTTACCTTTGCAATGCTCATGTTAGTGAGTGCGAATAATTTTCTGCAATTATTTTTTGGCTGGGAAGCGGTAGGATTAGTTTCTTATTTATTGATTGGTTTTTGGTTTAAACGCGAAGCGGCGAGTCTGGGAAGTTTAAAAGCATTTCTGGTTAATCGCGTCGGTGACTTCGGTTTCTTTTTAGGTATTGCCTTACTATTTAATTATTTTGATAGTTTAGATTATTACCAAGTTTTCCATGCGGCGCCGGCACTCAAAAATGCCACTATCAGTATTTTTCCACACACTTCGTATTCGTTGATCGCTGTTATTTGTTTCCTGTTATTTATTGGCGCGATGGGAAAATCTGCACAGGTACCTTTACATGTTTGGTTACCGGAATCGATGGAAGGTCCTACACCTATTTCAGCGTTAATTCATGCAGCAACGATGGTCACAGCAGGTGTTTATTTAGTAGCACGGCTTTCGCCTTTATATGAATATGCACCGAGTGTGTTAAATCTTATTTTGATTTTAGGTGCGACTACGGCTTTATTTATGGGCTTTGTTGCGATCGTGCAAAATGATATTAAGCGCATCATTGCTTATTCTACGCTTTCGCAACTGGGCTATATGATGGTTGGCTTAGGCGCTTCAGCGTATGCGGCGGGTATTTTTCACTTAGTGACGCATGCTTTTTTTAAAGCTTTATTATTTTTAGCCGCAGGCTCAGTTATCTTAACGATGCATCATGAGCAAGATATTCGTAAAATGGGTGGCTTAGTAAAAGTCATGCCGATGACGTATGTTTGCTTTTTAGTTGGCGCATTAGCCCTGGCTGCTTTACCGCCTTTTTCAGGTTTTTATTCTAAAGATGCCATTATCGATGCTGTTCATGTATCCACCTTATCTGCAGCATCCTATGCGTATTATTGTGTGTTAATCGGTGCGCTGGTGACCGCTTTTTATATCTTCCGTGCATTTTTCTTGGTGTTTCATACCCAAGCACGCATGCCCATCAAACATTATCAAAAAACGACGTGGATTGTTAAACTTAGTTTAATTATCTTAGCTATACCTGCTGCGATAGCTGGTTTTTTATTAGCGCAGCGTTTTTTAAATGTTCCAGGTTTACTTGCGAGTAGTCTTAGTGTGCTACCCAACCATAAATTAATGGCAAGCGAGCTTTTGCTAAGTACAGCGACTATTTTTTCTGGTATGGGTATTGTATTGGCATGGTTTTGTTATCTGCAATTTCCTGCTATTCCAGCTTGGGCACAAAAACATTTTTCCTGGTTATACCAAGTGTTAGTGAACAAATATGGCTTTGACGCTTTTAATCAGGCGGTATTTGCGAATGGTGGTCGACGTTTGGCGAAATTATTTTTTAATGTGGATGTGAAGGTACTCGACGAGAAATTGATTGATGGCTCAGGAAGACGTATCAGCTGGCTTTCCAATGTATTGCGTCGTTTACAGTCTGGGTATATTTACCAGTATGCATTTATTATGGTATTAGGAATCATTATTTTTTTATTAGCTTATACTCTTCGCACTTGAGTTTTTGGCGGTGTTGTCGCTCAATTCGCAATCCTTATGTATAATTTATACACTCCGGTTGCTTATTTTCACGCCAAAAATCCAATTGCTGTGAGTATATTCCTTATTCCTTATAACTTAGTAGTAATATAAGAATGTTTTTAACTTTATTCATACATAAATATTTATTAAGTTTACTAATTTGGTTGCCAGTGTTGGGCGGTGTGTTGGCGATCGCATTTAATGGCGATCGTTATCCGCAACGTGCACGCATTATTGCTTTAATGACTTCATTAATTACTTTGCTGTTGTGCATACCGTTGTATTTGGATTTTAATCCTGCTTTAAGCAGTATGCAATTTCAAGAAAATATCCCTTGGATTACTGTTTACAATATTAATTACAGCTTGGGTGTCGATGGTATTTCTTTACCACTTATTATATTAACCGTGTTTACCACTTTGCTGGTTATTTTGGCGGCTTGGCGGAGTATTAATCTGCGCGTTGCGCAGTATATGGCAGCTTTTTTACTCATGCAAGGCATGATGGTAGGGACATTTGCTGCAACTGATTCGATCTTATTTTATGTATTTTGGGAAGCAATATTGATTCCTATGTACTTAAGTATTGGTGTATGGGGCAGTGATAATCGTTCGTATGCGTCGATAAAATTTTTCTTATATACCTTCTTTGGTTCGGCATTGATGTTGATTGCCTTATTATATCTCGGCGTACATAACCCAGAACATGATTTTTTAATTGTGCATTTTTATCCGTTACCTCTCAGTATGCCTGTGCAAATAGGGATCTTTATTGCCTTTTTAATTGCGTTTGCCGTAAAGATTCCGATGTGGCCTTTGCATACATGGTTACCGGATGCGCATACCGAAGCACCTGCCGGTGGTTCTGTAGTATTGGCAGCATTAATGTTGAAACTCGGCGGTTATGGTTTCCTGCGTTTTACATTGCCGATAGTTCCAGATGCGAGTCGTTTATTAGATGGTTTTATGATAGCGCTGGCTTTGATCGCTATTGTTTATATTGGTTTGGTGGCATTGGCACAGGTGGATATGAAACGTTTGATTGCTTATTCTTCAATTGCGCACATGGGCTTTGTAGTACTGGGTTGCTTTATGTTATTTGCTATTATGAAACATAGTCATAATACGTTAATGGCCTATATGAGTTTAGAAGGGGCGATGGTGCAGATGATTTCTCATGCTTTTAGCTCAGGAGCGATGTTTCTAGCCGTGGGAATGTTGGCCTATCGATTTCGCAGTCGTCAGATCAAAGATTATGGTGGCCTTGCCACCAGTATGCCTTTATTGGCATCTTTTTTCATGTTATTTGCCATGTCAAACGTCGGATTGCCAGGTACATCGGGTTTTGTCGGTGAATTTATGATCATCCTCAGTGCAATGCAAGCCAGTTTTTGGATTACCACGATTGCGGCTACCACAATGATATTGAGTGCTGCTTATACACTTTATATGTACAAGCGCGTATTCTTTGGTGAAATTACGAATCCTTTGATTGCTAAAAGTGGTGATATTCATGGTTTTGAAAAATTGGTGTTTATTTTATTAACATTCGCCATTATTTTAATCGGTATTTATCCGGCCCCTTTATTGACGATCATGCATACTTCGATAGACTCGGTTTTACATTGGAGTTTGCAAACTAAATTATGATGACAATACAACAACTACTTCAATTTCCTGCACTTCCTGAAATCGCTTTACTGCTAATGACCTGTGTAATTTTGTTAATTGATTTATTTGTACAACAAAAATCCAGTTTGCTTACCTATATAGCAACACAAATTAGCCTAGTTATTACGCTGGCGTTAGTTTTTCATTTGCACCGCATACCCGCGCAAATTTTGCTTTATCAACATTTTACTTGGGATTTAGTTGCTTATTTTATTAAGTTATGCATTTTAGTATTCAGCCTATTTGCTTTTGTCTATGCACGTGATGCGATTAAAAGACTGCATATCCATGCCGGTGAATATTATTTATTAGGTCTATTTTCTATAATAGGTATGTTGGTATTGACGTCGGCGAATAGTTTATTAAGTCTTTACCTGGGCTTAGAACTATTATCCTTTCCGCTGTACGCGATGGTTGCTTTACAACGTCAATCTAGCCAGGGTGCCGAAGCTGCAATGAAGTACTTTATTTTAGGTGCATTGGCTTCCGGTTTATTCTTGTATGGTCTTTCGTTATTTTATGGCGCTACGCATTCTTTAATTTTGACTACGATACATCAGGCTTTACTCGCGGGAGTGCAATCTAACCTACTGCTTAGTACAGGACTTATTTTTATATTAGCCGGGATTGCATTTAAAATTGGGGCTGCACCTTTCCAACTTTGGGTTCCAGATGTCTATCAAGGGGCGCCCACACCCGTTACGTTGTTCATTAGTGCAGCTCCTAAAATAGCTGGTTTAGCGCTGGCAATCCGATTGTTAGTGGACACAATGCCTAGCTTACTTAGTTATTGGCAGCCCTTATTAGCTATTATCGCCATTTTATCCTTTAGTTTGGGTAATTTGGTGGCTATCGCGCAAAGTAATTTAAAACGCATGTTGGCTTACTCGGCCATAGCCCATATGGGCTATGGCTTGCTTGGCTTAGTCGCGGGTACGGCGATGGGTTATGCGATGAGCCTATTCTATATGTTGGTATATGGCCTGATGGCCTTGGCTGCATTTGGTTTATTAGTAGTTATGAGTCAATCAGGTCAGGTTGAGCATATCAATGATTTAAAGGGGTTGAATGCACGAAACCCTTGGTTAGCATTGATGATGCTGCTGGCGATGTTTTCTATGGCAGGAATTCCACCTACCATAGGGTTTTTTGCTAAATTAGGTATTTTAGAAGCCCTAATTTCAGTACATCTGCTATGGATAGCCACATTAGCGATTATTTTTGCTATTATTGGGGCTTATTATTACATTAATGTGATAAAAGTGATGTATTTTGAGGAACCTGAGCCCACTATATCACCTTTAATGGTAGCGTCGGATGCCTACCTTGCATTGAGTATTAATGCTATACTACTCCTCGTTCTAGGTTTATTCCCCAGTCAATTAATATGGCTGGCCAAGGCGGTTTTTTTTACTATTAACCACCCTGTTTATTGAGGCTAAGAAACGAAATGAGAAAAATTTTTGTTATTTTAATCCTATCATTGGGGTTACAAGGTTGTCTGGCTGGTGCTTTTGTGGCCGGTAGTGCAACAACAGGTGGTTTAGTGACGGATCCGCGTCCTCTTAGTACTATTAAAGAGGATGAGGAAATTAATTTTAGAGTTACGAAACAATTGGCTGATGATTCTGAGCTCAATGCTACATCCCATGTGGCTGCAGTGAGTTATAACAAAGTGGTTTTATTAACAGGTCAGGCTTTTAATGAAGAATTAAAAGCTAAGGCAGAACATGATGCGAAAAGTACCCCACACGTTCGGCGTGTATTTAATGAAATTGCCATAAATGTTCCTATCCCAGTTTATCGACGGGCTCAAGATGTGGGTATTACTTCCGCCGTTAAAACCAAGATGTTTGCTAATAGAGAGCTTAAATCCAATAATTTTAAGATAGTCACTGAAGATGGTGTAGTGTATATATTGGGGATAGCGACAGCTAAGCAAGCAGATTTAGCGGTATCGATAGCACGAGACACTTCAGGTGTAAAAAAAGTAGTTAAGTTAATAGAATATAAACAAGAATAAGAATCAATTTTATAAATGAGCATTTTTTGACTATACTGAAAGCAAAACTTTAAGATAGCATTAAAATACAAGAGGTTATTGTGGAAATATTATACGGCGTATTGAATTTATCATTTTGGGGTTATGTTGCTGCTTTATTGATTTTGACGCATATCACTATCGTGGGCGTCACGGTGTATTTACATCGATCACAGGCGCATCGTGCACTGGAACTGCACCCCGCTATCTGTCATTTTTTTCGTTTTTGGATCTGGCTAACCACCGGAATGGAAACTAAAAAGTGGGTCTCTATTCACCGTAAGCATCATGCTAAGTGTGAAACAGACGAAGATCCACATAGTCCGCAAACCCGAGGTATTAAAAAAGTATTTTTTGAAGGGGCTGAACTGTATCGCGCCGAAGCGAAAAATCAAGATACGATGGACCGTTATGGTCAAGGTACACCCGATGACTGGCTAGAACGACATGTTTATACTAAACATAGCGCAGCGGGAATTGCATTGATGTTTGCTATTGATCTAATTTTATTTGGTATTCCAGGGATTACTATTTGGGCTTTACAGATGGCCTGGATACCTTTCTTTGCAGCAGGTGTCGTAAATGGTATTGGTCACTATTGGGGTTATCGAAACTTTGAATGCCCTGATGCGGCGCGCAACATCATTCCATTAGGCGCCTTTATTGGTGGTGAAGAATTACATAATAATCATCATACCTTCCCAACCTCCGCTAAATTTTCGGTGAAATGGTGGGAGTTTGATTTGGGTTGGGTCTATATTCGCTTATTACAATTTTTAGGTTTATCTAAGGTTAAACGAGTATCGCCCAAACTTGATAATATTCCTGGTAAGTCATTGATTGATTCGGATACCTTAGCTGCATTGATTACCAATCGTTTTCAAGTGTTAGCGCGTTATAGTCGCGAAGTGCTATTACCTGTATTACATGAAGAAAAACAAAAAGCGAATACGAGTAGTAAAGCCTTATTAAAGCGGGCTAAGATTGCATTAATTCGGACTGAATCTTTATTAAACGAAGAGGGTAAACAGCAGATTGCTGAAGTAATGGATAATCATCATATGTTAGCGTTAGTGTATCAATATCGTCTAAAACTTCAGGCGATTTGGGGTCGTACGACAGCGACACAGCGCGAGCTATTAGAAGCCTTACAGGATTGGTGCAAGCAAGCCGAGGCAACTGGCGTGTATGCCTTACGAAAATTTTCGATTAGTTTAGCTGGATTCTCGACACAAAAAAGATTAAGTTAAGTGACAACAAAATAATTTTTATTTAGTTCACATCTTTTTTATGTTTGAAACCGCACCTATTATTCAAAAAGTCAAAGAACTTGAAAACCGTCGTATGGAATTACGGAGGTATCTTTGACTATCCTACCAAACTTGAAAAACTCCAAGAGTTAGATCATGAATTACAGGATCCAAACATTTGGAATCATCCAGAAAAAGCTCAACAGTTAGGTAAAGAACGCGCGCAATTACAGCAGATAGTCGATACTTTTCAACAATTAGAAAAAGGACTCAACGATATTAACGATCTCTATGAGTTAGCTTTAACTGAAAATGCTCAAGATCTTTTAGCGACCTTACCTCAAGAATTGCAATCACTAGAAGCGCGATTAGAACAACTCGAATTCAGGCGTATGTTTCCGCATGAATTAGATAAAAATTCTGCGTACTTGGAAATACAGTCCGGTTCTGGCGGGACTGAAGCGCAGGATTGGGCAGAAATGTTATTACGTATGTATCTGCGTTGGGGAGAGCAAAATCATTTTAAAGTCAATTTAATTGAAGTCTCTGCCGGCGACGTAGCTGGAATAAAAAGTGCTACGATTAAATTTGAAGGTGAATATGCTTATGGTTGGTTGCGTACCGAAACAGGCGTACATCGCTTAGTGCGTTTATCACCTTTCGATGCCAATAAACGCCGACATACTTCTTTTGCCGCGGTGTTTGTATCGCCAGAAATAGATGAATCTATTGATATACAGATTAATCCAGCCGATTTACGTGTTGATACCTATCGGGCCAGTGGTGCAGGGGGACAACACGTTAATCGTACTGATTCGGCAGTGCGTATCACGCATATCCCTAGTGGTGTGGTGGTGCAATCACAAAGTGATCGTTCACAGCATAAAAACCGCGATCAAGCGATGAAGCAATTACGCGCTAAATTATATGAGTTGGAATTGCGCAAGCGCGCTGAAGAGAAACAAAGCCAAGAATCTTTAAAACGAGATATTGGTTGGGGTAACCAGATACGTTCTTATGTTTTAGATGATGCGCGCATCAAGGATTTACGCACAGGTGTCGAAACCCACAATGTTCAAGCGGTACTTGATGGAGGAATTAATCTTTTTTTACTCGCAAGTTTAAAAGAAGGCTTATAATACTATTTGTAATTGCTATGAGTAGGTATCCTCTAGGAATAATTACTTTTTCTTTACCATCATCTGCTAAATTAGATGCTTAAAAACCTGTAAGTTTGGAAACAACATCATGAGCCATGAAAAATTAACGATAACGAATAATACTGAAGATTTATTTTCGCAACGTTTGGCAAAATTAAATGAATTACGTAGCGGCAAAATGGCCTATCCGAATCATTTTCGCCGGGATAGTTTAGCGGTTGATTTATATAGCCAATATGAACAAGCAGATACTGAACTATTACAGCAAAAAAATCATACCGTGCGTCTTGCAGGTCGGATTATGTTAAAGCGCGATATGGGTAAAAGTTTATTTCTCGATATTCAAGATATGTCGGGAAAAATACAAATTTATGTGAAGCAAGATGTTATCGGATTAGAAGATTTTGAAGCCGTTAAACGTTTGGATTTGGGAGATATTGTTGGCATCATCGGCGTATTATTTCGTACTAAAACCAAACAACTTTCCATCAAGGCTGGAAAGATTTATTTATTAAGTAAATCTTTACGTCCTTTGCCGGATAAATTTCATGGGCTTTCGGAGTCGGATAAGGAGCAGCGTTACCGACAACGTTATTTAGATTTGATTACCAATGAAAAAACCCGAAAAACTTTTCAGATTCGTTCGCAGCTGATCAGCGGAATTCGTCAGTTTTTAAACCAGCGGGGTTTTGTTGAAGTAGAAACACCGATGATGCATATTTTACCTGGTGGTGCAGTGGCAAGGCCGTTTATTACGCATCATAACGCCTTAGATATGGAATTATTTCTGCGTGTAGCGCCAGAATTACATTTGAAACGCTTAGTTGTGGGTGGAATGGAAAAAGTTTTTGAGATAAATCGTAATTTTCGTAACGAAGGTCTTTCGACTCGACATAACCCTGAATTTACTATGCTGGAATTTTACCAAGCTTATACCGATTATCACGATTTAATGGATTTGACTGAGCAATTAATTCGCGAGTTAGCGCAAACCATTTTGGAGACTGAACAATTGACTTATCAGGGTGAAACCTATGATTTGTCTAAGCCGTTTAAACGTTTAAGTGTGGTTAAAGCCATACTTGAATATAATCCACAGTGGCAGCTGCAAGATATTACGGTGTTAGCCTCCTTACAAAAAATTGCTTCGGATTTGAAGATTCCAGTCAGTGGTTCTATCGGACAATTACAGTTTGCTGTGTTTGAAGAAACAGTGGAGCAAAAATTAAAACAACCCACGTTTATTACTGAGTATCCTATTGATGTATCGCCTTTGGCTAGACGTAATAATGAAAATCCACAATTAGCGGATCGTTTTGAACTCTATATCGGTGGGCGAGAATTAGCGAATGGATTTTCTGAGTTAAATGATCCAGAAGATCAAGCAGCGCGGTTCAAACAACAAAGTTTAGCAAAATCTGCGGGTGATCTAGAAGCAATGCCTTACGATGAAGACTATATTCAAGCACTGGAATATGGTTTACCACCCACTGCTGGAGAGGGGATTGGTATTGATCGATTAGCGATGTTATTTACCGATTCAGCTTCGATTCGAGATGTTATTTTATTTCCATTGATGCGTCCAGAAACTAAAACTGAATAAGTGGAATATTTAGTAAATGGGAGTATAAATAAGCCTGGTAAATAAACGAATTTTTCATACTTCCAGGCTTAAATACATGGAGATAACTATTTAATCTTATCTTCTTCAAACATTTCATGTTTGCGGGTGATGGGGTCGTATTTTTTAAATTTTAATTTATTCGGTGTAGCTTTCTTATTTTTATTGGTTGTATAGTAATAAGCGCTGGCCGTAGACTTTAATTTAACTTTATCACGCATGATATGCTTTTTCCTGTTTAAACTTCCTCGCCACGCTGACGTAGCGTAGCCAGTACTTTATCAATGCCTTGCTTTTGAATAGTACGCAGACCATCTGCTGTAATTCTTAATTTAACAAAGCGTTTTTCTGTAGCCACCCAAAGGCGACGAACGTGTAGGTTAATCTGAAAACGACGTTTAGTTTTTCGGTTAGAATGGGATACATTGTGTCCCACCATGGGTTTTTTACCCGTTACCTGACAGACCCTAGCCATAAATAGTCCCCAAATGCAGATTATCTTTAAATAGAATGCCCGCTTTTATACCAAAAATGCAGCAAGTTGTCAAAAGATTTACAGTAAACCTTGTGTAGCAAAAGAGGTCATAGAGCCTTCTCCGATAATGATATGGTCTAAAAGGCGTACATCAATTGCCGCTAAAATAGATTTAATTTCTTGTGTAATCCTTTTATCTGCTTCACTGGGTTTCGCAATACCGGATGGGTGATTGTGTGCCAAAATAACCGCTGCAGCATTATGTTGATAGACCTGCCTAACGAGTTCGCGAGGATATACGGCCGCTTCGTTAATACTACCATGAAAAAGTTCTTTAAAATGAATAAAACGATGAGCATTATCCAAAAATAAACAACTAAAGACTTCATAAGGGTAAGCTCTCAGCTTGTGCGTTAAATAGTGATAGACATCGTGTGGATTTTCGAAGGTGCTACGTTGCTCGAGATTTTCTTGTAAACAGCGAGTTGCTAATTCTTTAGCCGCTTGAATTTGGACATATTTTGCCAGACCTAAACCGAGTGTCTTTGAGAATTGTTCCAAACTGGCCGCAACGATGTAACGTAAGCCTCCAAATTGCAACAGAAGATCGCGACTAATGTCTAAGGCAGTTTTACCGCGGACACCGGTACGAACGAATAATGCTAATAGTTCAGCGTCGGATAAAAAAGCGGCACCTTGAGAGATTAATTTTTCACGTGGACGTTCCTTTGCAGGCCAATTAGTAATAGACATATTTACTTTTCCCTAAGTTAATTATTATTTTTATGTTTTACTCTTCGTACTTGAATTTTTGATTGTGTTGTCACTCAATTTGCACTTGAAGTAGAGATCATTATATTAAATAGCAATGATTTTAAACAGAGCTCGAATGTTTAAATTTATCGATTATGTTGAGCCATAATGTGTTGCCATTCGAAGGGTGTTAGTGGCATAACCGATAATCGGTTTCCTTTTTGTAATAAACGCATTTTTTTTAGTGCAGTCTGATTTTTTAAATCTTCTAAAGAAATAATCGATTTAAAAATTCGTATTAATTGTACATCAACACTAACCCAACGTGGCTTACACATTGAGCTTTTAGGATCATAATGATGATCATCTACCTGCAAAGCGGTTTTATCGGGATAAGCGGTATTCACTATTTTTATTATGCCAACAATACCTGGCGTAGGACAACTCGAATGATAAAAAAAAGCCAGATCGCCTTTTTTCATCGCTTGCAAAAAATTTCGTGCTTGATAATTTCGTACACCATCCCAGGGTTCAGTTTGTTGAGGACGCTTAGCTAGATCCTGTATGCTAAAACAGGTGGGTTCAGATTTCATTAGCCAATAGTTCACTTACTTTTCCCCGTTTTAATTAAATAAAAAATGTTAGTAGTTTTTACTGATTATATTATTGAACATTTTTTATAAAGTTAACTTTTTTTGCAAAAAATTTAAGATGTTGTGAATGGGTAGTATTTGCTCATTTTTTTCAGTTCGGGCTTTGTAGGAAACCACTTTATCTTGTAAAGTTTTTTCACTGATGACCAAACGATGCGGAATGCCAATCAGATCATTATCAGCAAACAGTAAACCAGGACGTTCTGCGCGATCATCTAATAAAACATCCATGCCTGCCTCGCTCAGTTGTAGATAAAGGGCATCGGTGGCTTGTTTTACCCGTTCAGATCGGTGATAAGCAATCGGTATTATCGCCACTTGAAACGGAGCCAGGGCGTCGGGCCAAATGATACCCTGTTCATCATGGTTTTGTTCGATAGCGGCACCGACGATACGTGATACACCAATGCCATAACATCCCATTTCCATCGGCAGTAAACTCCCATCTTCAATGGTAAAGGTGGCACCCATTGCGAGACTATATTTATTACCAAGTTGAAAAATATGTCCCACTTCAATGCCTCGCTCCATTTTTAAATGTCCTTTTCCATCCGGACTCGGATCACCGACTTGCACTTGGCGTAAATCCGCTGTAGGGGGAAGTGGACAATCACGTTCCCAATTAACGTTGATGTAATGAAATCCTTCTTCATTAGCACCACAGACAAAATTGGCTAGTACTGCTGCGGATCGATCGACAATTAACGGTATTGATAAATTAATTGGACCTAAATAACCAATAGGGACTCCAGTTAAAGCTAAGATATCTGTTTCTTCGGCCAATGTGAGTGGATGTGCAATCTCGGTTATTTTTGCCAACTTAGTGGGGTTTAATTCGTGATCACCGCGGAGTATAAGACCAATTAAAGGATGTTCCTTTCCTTTTACGATTAATAACTTGACACAATGTTGTGGATTTTTTTTTAAAAATTCACACACTTTGGCAATTGTTTTAGTCCCGGGTGTTTTTACTTTCTCGAGCACAGCTGTAGGAGCAGGGCGTTGATCGATAACTAAACTTTCTGCAAGTTCAGCATTTGCGGCATAATCACTGCTATCGCTATAAAAAATTTGATCCTCTCCAGTTTGTGCCAATACTTGAAACTCTTGGGATTGACTGCCTCCAATGTTACCGGTATCGGCTAATACTGCACGAAACTTTAATCCTAAGCGTGTGAAAATTCGACAATAACTATCATGCATGATCTGATAGGTTTCCGCCAATGAAGCTTTATCGCGATGAAAAGAATAAGCGTCCTTCATAATAAATTCACGCGCGCGCATGACTCCAAAACGTGGACGAATTTCATCACGAAATTTAGTTTGTATTTGATAAAAAATGAGTGGGAGTTGTTTATAACTACGTACTTCGTTACGTACTAAACTGGTAATGACCTCTTCATGTGTAGGGCCAAAACAAAACCAACGTTGATGCCTGTCAGTAATACGCAGTAATTCTGGCCCATACGCATCCCATCGTTGCGATTCTTGCCAAAGCTCAGCCGGTTGCAGATTGGGCATCAATATTTCTTGACCATGGATACGATTCATTTCTTCGCGTACGATTTTTTCGACTTTGCGTAGCACACGTAAACCTAATGGTAACCAGGTATAAATTCCAGAAGCTAATTTACGAATCATACCCGCGCGCAACATCAGTTGATGGCTTTTGACTTCGGCATCGGCCGGTGCTTCTTTGAGTGTAGGTAAATAGAGATGACTACTGCGCATAGTGGTAACCTAAAAAAATCAGTTCTAGTATAAAGCTTACACTAGAATAAACCCTCTGCAAAACCAAGCCGTTATTTTTGAGAAATTCTAGCTTTGTTGGAATTACCTGGTTAGCATTGTTTCTTAAATCTATCAGGTAATTGAAATGGAAATTTTTGGACGTATGCAAAAAGATATATTACGTTTAAAAGAAGGTATCAAAATAACAGGAGATATATAGAAAAAATATGGAATATAAGTTACGAAAATGTCTACCTGATCAATGATCATTATAGATCTAATAAATACAACTATTTTATCTGTCAGGAAAAATTAAGCAATAATACTACTTTACTTAACAAAAATCTCAACATGATTGAGAATTTTAAAAAAGGCTACAAATTGAATGCCTAATCGCCGAAAGATAAGCGATCCTGCTGGCCAAACTGTAAACACTGGATTAAAATGCCGGTTAATGTCGCGACACTGTAAGAAATGGGTTAGTATTTTTTGCTGGTTGTCGGTTTGAGCACAAAATTTAAATGAATGCAAAAATAATTGAGGTACCTATGCCAATTTATGAATATCAATGTAAGGCTTGCGGGCATACTTTTGATACGATACAAAGCTTTAGTGAAGAACCTTTGACTGATTGCCCGGTCTGTAAAGAACCTGCACTGAAGAAATTGGTTTCAGCAGCGGCTTTTCATTTAAAGGGCAGTGGATGGTATGTGACGGACTTTAAAAATCCACCGGCTAAAAAAGTGGATAGCGCAGAAAAAGCTAAAACGGAGGATGCAAGTAAACCAGCAGAGAAGAATAAAGAAATCCATAATGCAGCTGAGACAAAAAACAAAGACACTATCACTGCAAAACCTACAGAAAAAACCAGCAAATCGGATAAATCGGATGAAAAATCCTCTTAAATTAAAAATATCCTCATAGCAATTGAGTTTTTGGCAAGGCGCCGCGATAATGAGCAACCGGAATTTGTGATACATGAGGATTGCGATCTGCGCGATACACAGACAATGTCAAGTGCGAAGAGTATATTATGCAAAGAACACATTATAGTCAGCAAATAAACCAAAACTTAGTCAATGAAACTATTCAAGTCTGTGGTTGGGTACACCATCGCCGCGATCATGGTGGCATCATTTTTATTGATTGTCGCGATCGTACTGGTCTACTACAAGTAGTATTTAATCCAGATCAGCCTGAGTTATTTAAAAAAGCTGAAACATTGCGTAACGAATATGTAGTGCAAATTAGTGGAAAAGTCTGCTTGCGTCCGAAAGGCACCGAGAATGCTCATTTAAAATCTGGAACGGTTGAAATACAAGCGACCCAACTTATTATTTTAAATACTTCAGCACCCTTACCGATTTCTATCGATGCCTATACACCGGTGAGTGAGGAAGTCGCCTTACGTTATCGCTATCTGGATTTACGCCGACCAGAAGTCCAAGAACGTTTTCGCTTGCGGACACATGTTATGCAATTGATACGGCGTTTTTTTGATGAAAAAGGATTTTTAGACATAGAGACACCTATGTTAACGAAAGCGACACCCGAGGGAGCTCGTGATTATTTGGTACCGAGTCGCGTTCATCTCGGTGAATTTTATGCGTTGCCGCAATCACCACAATTATTTAAGCAGTTATTGATGATGTCCGGATTTGATCGGTATTACCAAATCGTACGTTGTTTTCGCGATGAAGATCTACGTGCCGATCGACAACCTGAATTTACGCAGCTGGATATGGAAATGTCCTTTTGTGATGAAGAGGATATCCAAACACTCAATGAAGCATTGATTCGTCATTTATTCAAAGAATTATTGGATGTGAATTTACCCAATCCTTTTCCACGCATGACTTACGCAACAGCGATGCAACGTTATGGCAGTGATAAACCCGATTTACGTATTCCGTTTGAATTAGTTGATATTGCTGATTTGGTTAAAGACATCGAGTTTAAAGTTTTTTCGGAGCCGGCGAATGATACGCAAGGACGAGTAACTGCATTGCGTATTACCAAAGGTGGGGATTTAAGTCGTAAAGCCATTGAAGAGTATACGCAATACGTTGCTATCTTTGGCGCTAAAGGTTTGGCGTATATAAAAGTTCTCGATCGCGCATTGGGACTGGAAGGTCTGCAGTCGCCGATCTTGAAATTTATTCCAAAAGCAACAGTCGAGGCCATATTACAACGTGTTGGGGCAGAAAGTGGCGATATTATTTTCTTTGGCGCTGGCGCAGCAAAAATGGTCAGTGAATCCTTGGGTGCTTTACGTGTCAAATTGGGTTATGACTTTAATTGTGTTAAGGATGGATGGTCGCCTTTATGGGTAGTGGACTTTCCCTTATTTGAATACGATGCACAAGAAAAACGTTGGCAAGCCTTACATCATCCTTTTACTGCGCCTAAAGTTAACAATGCGGCTGAGTTACAAGCTAATCCTGGATCATGCTTATCCAGAGCTTACGATATGGTATTAAATGGCTGTGAAATTGGAGGCGGTTCAATACGTATTCATGATGTGCATTTGCAATCGGTGGTGTTTGATTTGTTAAATATTAATGAAGATGAACAGAAAGAAAAATTTGGCTTCTTGCTTGAAGCGCTTAAATTTGGTTGTCCGCCGCATGGTGGGTTGGCATTTGGTTTGGATCGCTTGATGATGTTGATGACTGGAGCGAAATCCATACGGGATGTCATCGCTTTTCCAAAAACCCAGACAGCGAGTTGTCCATTAACGCGTGCGCCAAGTCCAGTTTCCGAACAACAATTAAAAGAGTTATCATTACAGATTCGAAAAAAATAAAAACATTAGGCTATTATTAGGCCTAATAATTTATCATCTGTAGTTGCTGTAAAATCATATCTGATAATAAGGTTTTTTATCAGATATGATTGAATTCATTTGTTCTTGTCCTTGTTTACCATAAACTCTTTTTAATGACCTTTTTTGCTTTTTGCTCATTTTTATTTCACTAGATACAATCTCTGCAGATTTTTTCCACATTTGTGTATTGAATGTACTATTTTCAAGCGCTAATTTTTTAAAGTTCTTAGAAGGTTCGCCCTTAAACTGTGTTAGATTTGGGTCATCTTCAAGCAAAATTCCACATTCTTTTAATCCGTTATCAAGCTCTCCATTTATTAACATTAGCACAGCTTCTCTGGCTGTAGTTCCCCCAGAGGGTTTTAAAACAACCACATTAATATTATGATCAAAAATACAAAATGGTTTACTCGTATTAGGTCCTTCATAGCTAAGCTGAAAGCCAACATCTTCTCCTATAATAGAATTATAGTTATGTTCATTTTTTTCATTGCCATTAGCAAAGGTTATTTTCCCAAAACATAGGGTTTTACTTTTTTCTTTTTCATTAACAATAATTGCTTTTTGTGGAATAATTTTTTCTATGTGGAAATCATTCTTTGCAGATAATTTAATAGTTTTTTTGCTAGAATACAGACTATAAGCATTTGGGTGAGCATAAGGTTTATCTATTTCCAAAGTGTGCTGATGTATTAAAATATTAAATTTTATATTGCGGTATAATGACCCAATTTTTTGGGCGATCTTAATCAAGATACAAGCGGATATTCCTGAAACCATGGTATCGACAAGGCCTATTGTTTTATGCCCATTTTTTATTGCTAATATAATAGCTTCTTCTAAGCGTTGAATATGTTCTTTTCTGCTATATTCTGGCATTAACGGCTTTGTTAAAGTAGCGCCATCGTTCGTAAATAGGCTACTCCATGGATTTTTCTTAATTTCATACACGGCTTCATCCATTTCAAATTTATCCGTCGTTTCTTCGGAAAATTTAGGAATTTTTATTAATGAGATTTTCCCAGAATCCCTTTTTGATAAGATTGACTTAAAACGTAGGCTTTTCAGTAAATCAAGAACCAATCCGCCACCTCGTTCAGGTGTAATTAAAATACTGGCTCCATGATGATTATTAAATAATTGACGTATTGCTCTTCTATTACTCATTATCTGTTTTGAATAAACAGAACCCTGCCCCATAAAATATTCCGAATCCTTGCCGCATAAAGAGCTTTGAAGTGAAATTCTCATGTTTACATCAGAAATTTCAATATTTTTCGCATACTCGGTAAATTTAATGAATAAATCTCTGCTTATTGCAAATTTATTCAGCGTAAGTATTTTTACGTGCTTGGGTGTAAGCTCAAAATGGGGTGAATACACTTGGTATAAATTAGAGAGTATATAATTTTGGTTTTCAATCTGCCGCGATGTGTTTTCAACCTCGAATAACACGCGTTTATTGAGAATACCTCGATGTGTATTTTGAAGCAATTTAAGTGCTGTTGAATGTGAAGAATCTTTTAATGCAGATAATGCCGGTAAAACTTTTTTAGGGCTAATATGGTATTCTTTTTTATATTTATTTGAATAAATAAGTCTAGAACATATTCCATTATAAACGAGTAAGTCTTTTATAGTACGACTATAGTTATTGTTTATTTCTCCTACACCCTTGATTTTACTTATTGGCTCCGGTTTTAGATCATTTTTTGCATAACGATACAGAAATAATTCTATATTAGAAGGAATCCAACAGGGATTTTTTTTAAAAAAATTGTCTAAATTACTTAGAATTTCTTTTTCTTTATCGTCATAAAAACCATACCTAATTTCTTCTGTTTTATATTTATTAGCTATATAATGTATTTGTGCATATATTAAAAGTAATTTAGAATGATCGATAAAATGTTCAGTTCCTTCGATAGTAGAAGGATTTCCTATATAGTCTTTTTGTAATTGTTCTAATTGAGTAAAAGAAGTTCCATGAGAGAAATTATAAAAAAGGTCGCCTAATAAAAACGGGTTAAATATGACTTCTATGGCCTTGGTTTTTTTTCGCTTACGTAATGTTATTTGTAGATCTTCCTTAAATCTTTTATAATATCCTGCACAAGGATGAGAATGTCCTGTAATCATACGGATTTCTTCTGCTGGACTTTGTCTTTGCGAGCCAATCAAAATTTCAACAGTAGGAGGGTTTTTTGCATTTTCTTGTAGAGACTTCTGTGCTTCTTGCGACAAGTTTTCAAGAAAGGCTTTATATTTAGCACTTTGACAAGCGCTATCAAGACAGCCATCAAAATCAATACTATAGATTAAAATCATAAAAAGCCTTTTTAAAATTATTATAAAAGTCATTAGGTTAACAATTAATTCTATTAAGCTAAAAAAAGAATTACAAGTCGTAGGTCATCTGTTACGACTTTTTCATTACCAATCAGTCATAAATTTTCGATGCACAGGCGATTCCCCTAAACAGAGCGCTTTAAACAAAATGGGGTTTTTTTCTAAAAATGGATTAAAGATCAAAATTTGACATTTAAAGCTAATTTAGCTTACGCTTTTAAGGTTATTAAGAATAGTACGGGGATATTTGTGTTGTTTAAATTTATTAATGGTTTGATTTATATTTTTTTGCCTTAGGGCGTTGGTGTTTATTTCAATCGTAACGTTAAAAAGATAATGCTTACGCGCAGCCGATTGCTTATTCAAGATTTTGGTTTTGACGTCTTCGTGGCTTACTAGGCTTAGTTACTGCAGTTTTATTGCATACGGTTATGGGTCAGCCTATTTTTTTGGATAATTATTAAATTTATGTCAGATTTTACTACGGCAAATTTTAGCAAAGCGATTAGTGGTGATTACCGTATTCCAATTAAAGCGATCTTTTTGGAGGCTTGGTATCGCGTAAAGGGAATGAAGGCTGCTTTTTGGCTAGGTTTTCTTTACTTCATATTAGCGATGGCGGCAGCTTGCCTGGTACTAGGTTTAGTATTGGCCTTATATGATGTGTTTATATTGTCATTGGCAAGTATCCATAATGCAGGCTTTTTGTATAATTTAAAGCTAGGGCTTAAATTTATTGTGGTTGCTATCGTTGAAGTGTTACGTTTTTTATTCACCGCTTCTTTAGCCTATATGGCTTTACAGCATTTACGTCAGCAAGCTATTCATGGGAATATGGTATTTGCATTTCGTCATGCTTGGCGGCCATTGTTAATTATTGCATTGTTACTCTATATATTAAATAGCTTTATTATCTCAGGCACGAATATTCTTTTACATAGTGTATTATTTAAACAGCAGATTGTTTTCCTAGGATCAGGTTTCGGCAGCATTTTTTTACTACTTATTTTTTTTATCTGTTTCTCTCTATATTTCTACCTTTCGATTCTTGTCTATATGACGGTATTGCTTATCTTAGATCAAAAACTAATCTGGAAAGAAAGTTTAAGTTTGGCCTTTCTGTCCGTCAATAAACATTTTTTTAAAAATATTGCTTTGATTATTGTAACCAGTTTAGTATTTGGGCTTTTAGCGTTGATGACCTTAGGTATTGGTATAATTTGGCTATTGCCCATGACGTCCTTAGTGACAGCCATCCAATATAATCAAATTTTTTGTGAAGGAGATTTATAGTTAGGCACAGCATGGAATTTTTGGCAAATATAAGAAGAGAGTATTATGGCAGGACATAGTAAATGGGCAAATATTCAGCATCGGAAAAATAAACAAGATGCGAAACGCGGTAAATTATTTACCAAACTGATCCGTGAAATCACCGTGGCTGCTAGAATGGGAGGCGCTGATTTAAATAGTAATCCACGTTTACGTTTGGCAGTGGATAAGGCCTTATCGGCTAATATGACCCGAGATACCATTGATCGTGCTACCAAACGCGGTGCGGGCGGCTTAGATGGTGCGCAAATGGAAGAAATTCGTTATGAAGGTTATGGGCCTAAAGGCGTTGCTGTTTTAGTTGATACCCTAACCGATAATCGCAATCGCACCGTCGCTGAAGTACGTCATGCATTTAGCAAATCTGGCGGTAATTTGGGTACGTCGGGATCAGTTGCTTATTTATTTAGTAAAAAAGGGGTGATCACTTTCCCACCCGGTTCCGAAGAAGAACGTATTTTGGAGATTGCTTTAGAAGCAGGTGCCGAAGACGCTATCACTTATCCTGATAATAGTATTGATATTTGGGTTGCAGAAAGCCAATTACCAGGCTTAACTAAACTTTTTCAAGAAAAAAAATTAAATTTTGCGAATAGTGAAGTGACTTGGTTGGCGAGTATGAAAGTTGATCTGAATGCTGAGGATCAAGAAAAACTGGAACACTTAATTGATATGCTAGAAGATTTAGACGATGTGCAAAATGTCTATACCAATCAAGCTTAATGCTGAATCAAAGCCATAACGTTCCTAAAAGCGTCATTATTTTAGGTATTGATCCGGGTTCTTGTATTACCGGTTATGGTATTATTCAAATTGCAGGTTCACAATTAAACTATCTCGGTAGCGGTTGCATTAAAATTGCGAGTATTGCCTTTTCTGAACGACTGGAAAAAATATTTACTGGCTTACAAAGTATCGTTGCTCAATATAAACCGAATGAAGTGGCTGTAGAACAAGTATTTATGCATATTAATCCGAATGCTGCACTAAAATTAGGTCAAGCCAGAGGGGCCGCGTTAACAGCCGCCGCAGTGGCTAAACTCATGGTCAGTGAGTATTCTGCCCGACAGGTTAAACAATCGGTGGTGGGGTACGGGGCTGCAAGTAAACAACAAGTACAACATATGGTACGCTTGTTATTAAATCTGGATCGCTCACCCCAAGCGGATGCCGCCGATGCATTGGCGATTGCGATTTGTCATGCGCAAGCGCGGGAAACGGGAGAGCGAGGACTTCAACAAGGATTTCGCCGAGGAAGAAGACGATGATCAATCGATTGCGCGGCATAC
>Ga0075369_10000062_pt1 | contig 27945 bp, 31 predicted proteins | sample EndMethybrTD3034_FD_71400 | JGI IMG/M metagenome (GOLD analysis project Ga0075369, IMG submission 71400) | Populus endosphere microbial communities from Tennessee, USA - Endosphere MetaG P. TD hybrid TD303-4 | ecosystem: Host-associated > Plants > Roots > Endosphere | place: USA: Tennessee...
CCGCTATAGCGGCCGAAAGCATTTTTCTTGATCGGCTTGCCGTTCTTGTCGACGATATCGGCACCTTGGGCGCGCAGGGCGTCCATTTGCTTGGTGGTCGCTCCGCTAAAGCGACAGCGGACTTTTATTTTACAGGTGGTATTCGTTCCAAAAAAACGCTTGTAAATGATAAGCGTCGAACGATCGTCCATAATCGAAGATATAGTGTCGAACTTGTTGACGAGAATTTCCTTGATGTGAATAAGGGCGCCTGCAGGACTTAAAAGCCCGCCGCCGATAAGCCCGCCGCCGCCAACAAGCGTGAGGATGGCTGCCATTGGCCCCTTCTTTTTGGCTTGTTGCCAGAAGGTCGTCGGCTCTTTCTTGCCACTGTTTTTACCCTCGCCACCAGAAACGTTCGTTTCCCAGCCGGAATTTTCTTCCTCTTGCTGCCTCGTGTCGTCGATATTGCTTGTTTTCGAAGGCTCGCCGTCCGAAGTGGTACTTGGCGAGGCTGACTCGTTTTGGGCGTCGCTTCCTGTATCGTTTTCTTGGCGATAAAGATCGCGTGCGTTTTCAGAGTACGGGCTATACTGCTCGTCGCTCTGTTCCTTCCCCTCGTTCCTAAAGTCTACCTTCACCATGAGTTGCCCTTATTATACGTTAAATTCCACCTGGATTCACATAGCCGGGCGACGGTGGTGCCTGCTGAGATGCGGCTGGCTGGCCTTGGGCTGACGGCGCGTTGCCTGCGGCTAGCGGGTTCGTCGTGATGAGTTGTTGTTCCGTGTCGCTAGCGACGATTTGGATATGGACGTGGTTTTGCCCGGCAAAGAACAACCCTTGCCCTACTGGGAAGTTAGCGAGGCGTTTTCTCTCTTCTTCGGTAAGCTTGAACACGTCCGAAAGTACGTCGACGGCACTTGAAGATTGTTTCAGAAGAAGTTGCATGGATGAGTTGGCGACGATGGCACGACCCATCTTGCTTCCCATGAAGTCCTCGACGTCCTGGGTGATGGTCGTGAGGCCCAGGTAGTACTTACGGGCTCGTTTGGCAAGCGAGAACAAGAAGTTCGCCGAGTCGTCGTACTTCATGAGCTGCCATGCCTCGTCCACGATTAGCATGCGCTTGCGTTGATCGCTACGAGTAATGTTCCAGATATGGCTTAGTACGATGTACATAGCAACGGGACGAAGTTCGTCTTCTAGGTCGCGAATGTTGAAGACGACCATGTGGTTGTTGATATCGATATTTGACTGCTGGCTGAAAATACCGGCGAACGTTCCCGTGGTGTACTTGCGGAGCCGCTGCGCGAGCGCGGGGCCGGTGCCACCCATGTGGAGCAGCGTATCGTAGAGGTCGGAAATAGTTGGCGGTTGTGAGTTGTGCGTGAGAGGGTCGCTGGTAATGCCGGCGCGGGCATACGTGTCGATGAGTCCTTGGTCGAGGTCGGCTTCTTCGGCTGGCGTAAGCGCCGACATCATCTGCCCCATAGCCGTCGTTTGGCTTCCACCAAGCATGAGGCGAAAGAGGCCATGAAGCGTTACGAGGTTGGCGCGGAGGGCATCGTCTGCTTCGTCGCTATCAATAACGCGTGGCAAATCAAAGGGGTTAATACGCGTATCGGCGTTGAGGCTGAGGCGAATATAGCTTCCGCCGACAGCATCGGAAAGCTTCTGGTACTCGTTTTCCGGGTCGATAATAAGAACATCGGAGCCGACCATCATACTGCGGAGGGCCTCGAGCTTCACGGTGAACGACTTACCGGCACCAGACTTAGCGAATACGACCATATTGGCGTTTTCCAGGCTGAACCGGTCAAAGATAACCAGGCCGTTATTGTGCATGTTGATGCCGTATAACACCCCTTTTTCCTGCGTGAGATCGGCGCTGGTGAACGGGAAGCTGGTGCTAATGGCTCCAGTGTTCATGTTGCGACGGATTTGCAATTGGTCGCTCATCTGCGGGATGGTGCTATTGAGTCCTTGTTCTTGTTGGCTAGAGGCGACCTTACTGAAGATGAGTTGCTGGCCAAAGAGCGTTTCGATCTTGTGTTGCACGAAGCTAAGTTCATCCATGCTGTCGGCATAAATAGTAACGTAGAGGCCATAGCGGAAGAAACGCTCGGCACCCACTTGCAGTTGGTCTCGTAGTTCCTCGGCGTCTTGCAGGGCGGCTTCGAGTCCTGGGTCGCGCGTACGGCCCTTTTCGCTGTTGATCGACATGCTGGCTTCGAGCTGCGTCACTTTTTTGCGCAAGTTGTTAAGCACCACCTGGCTTTCCACTGGATAGATGAACATGCTGATATCAAGCACTTCATCAATATTAATAAGCGAGCTGAGCCATCCGGTGTAAATTTGGCGCGGGTAGCCGTAAATATACATCGTGCGGCCGTACTTCGTTCCTAGGCGGAAGTGACTGGAGTGGATTTCAAGGCTGCTTGGCGCGATAAGGTCGCGAAGCGTGGTCATTCCCTTTAGGAACGCCTGCTCTACCTCGGCTTGTTCGCGGGCGCGTTGTTGGGCGGCAATATCAATCGGATCAAGTTTCTTTTTGGCCATGCTTACATGCTCCCCTCTTGCAAGTGAGGTCGAGGCGCTTCGCCGGTTCCCTTTTGCACGTAGGTGCTCGTTACGTCCTCGAAGTCGCCGAGCGGTTCGCGTACGGCCGTGTCTGGGTTGTACATGTTGTAGTAGAGCTCGCCTAGTTCTTTCGTGTTAAGTTGTACGCTCTTCACGCCGATTTGGAAAAGGCCGCTGATGACGGAATCGACGCGGTTCTTGATTTCGTCCTTGGCTTTGTCGTAGGTGACTTTATCTATCTTGGTCGCGGTCGTTTGCGGTTGAGCAAATAATTTACCAAAGATGCCCTTGCTTTCCTTGATGACGTTATTCAAGTCACCCGCCGGGAAGAATGGCACGACGACGAAAAAGCTCTTGTCCATGATGTTTGCCTCTTGGCTGAGCACGTCGATAAAGTTGATGTAATCGTCCATCAGGACGTTCAAAAGCATGTTGTCCTGCGAGCGTCGGATGTTAGTGAGCCTGTCAATGTACGGGCCGATATCAACCCGCTGCGATCGGATGAAGATCTGGATAGGAAAATACAGCGCGTTAAGGAAGTTTTGGTAGCTATATTCAACACCCTCGCGTTCGCGCGAGCTCATAAGGTCGAAGTTAATGGATTTGCTGGCAATAACGGCACGAAAGCTGCCGTCACTCATGATTACCATGCCGTCGCGAATCTCGGATATCAGCAGGCTGTTTTGCGTCGTGTTTTGCTGGGGTGGTTTAGGTGCGGCGGCCGCGCCCTGTGATCCCTGGGCCTGAGGTGCAGGTTGTCCGGGTACGGGAGCAAAACCGGCACCCGGCTGCTGAGGTACGTTTTGTACGTTTTGCGGCTGTTGACTATTAGGCGGCACTCCCACTCTCCCTTGCCCTACATTGTTCCAATTAGCGTAACGAGATGACCACTTCCTGTTCCGGAAGATGTTCTTCCTTCTCGTGGATTCGGTTTGCCTCGTGCGCTATAGTCTCGATAGATAAATCGGAATTGTTTGCAAGGCTTATTATATCAGGCGAAATGGGTTTTTCGCTAGTAGGTGGCTCAGGATTATTTATTACCGGTTCAGGCACGGGTTGTGGCTGTGGAATGGGCGCTGGCATTGGTGCTGGTTGCTGAGCGACGGATGGCTGTGTGCCAAGGGGATTAACGACCGATTGGTGGATAGAGTCCGGGTAAGGATTGTAGGTCAGGTGCGGCTCGTCGGCGACGGGCGTGGTTGGTTCGGACAAGCTTGTATAAGGATTGTATGCAGGCGGCGCGATGATTTGCGACGGGGTTGGCGGTTGCTGCGGTGCTTGGTGCATGCGCTCTACTACCTCTTGGCGGCGCTTGAGGTCGGATTGGCTGATCATAGTATCGAAGCTCTGGGCCACCCCGCTATTGGAGTCCAGGACGTCTTCTTGCTGCTGCGCTTCGTAGTAGGCATCATTTTGCATTGCAGTGTTCGTATCGACGCCGCGGACCGCCCACCCTTCGGTGTCAACGATATTCGCAAGGTAGGACAAACGCTGCTGCGCCTCGGCTTCGGATAAATCTTTTGATCGCTTTACTTCTATTACTTTCGGGGCGGTGATTTCCACGAGCGATTGGATACCGTCGGGCTGCCAAAGCCGTTTGCGCGGCTTGAGATAAAACGATACGACAGCCGCCAGGTAAATCTCCATGGGCTGGTCTTTCTTGAGTGGCAAAGCGAGCGCGCCAAAGAACAAAATCAACGGCAGCGGGATGATGGCGAGCGGTATAAGAAGTTGGCTGAGCCCCCAGGCGATCGCAATAGAGATGGCTACGATAATAAGGTAGATGAACTGACGGAAACTGAACGGTCCGATCAGTTTGTCATCAGCCTCAACATCTTGGGGTACTTTATAGACGGCCATATACCCTTCAAGTATATCATTTATGCGACGATGGTTACGCTAAGGTTTTTATAATAAATACCCTCCGCTTTTTGGCAGAGGGTAAGGTGGCTTAAGGAGTTGGCGGTGGTGTAGGAGGCGGCGTCGGTGGCGGAGTTGGCCTTGGGAAAGACGTTCCTCCCTCGATGCTGGCCAAGCGTGCTTGAACACGTTCGGATGGGTTCTTGATATTGTCGTTGGTACGAATCTCTTTTGCCGCGTCGCTGAGCGCTGTTTTTTGCTCGCTGGCGATAGCGTGCCCACTCTCGACGGTGCCGTCTGCCCGTACCTTGTCAGAAGTCACGGATCCTGGGTCGGACGCGACGTTGGCAACACGTGCCAGCGCGTCATGGTCGCCGCCCGCGAGTTCCTCGACACCGTACTTACCGCCGTCGATGGCGTCGGCAACGAGTTTGTTAAGGTCGCCCTCGTTATTTATGTTACCCTGTGCAACGGCGTTACTTGCGCTACCGCTATAGTACTTTACTTTGCTACTCAGTGACTTCATGCCGTCGGAAATAGCTTGGCGCTGGGCGACGCCCATACTTCCGGATGCCATGACGAGTTTGTCCGTGCTTGGGATATCACCAATCTTGAATTGCTGTTGGATGGCAGCTGTTTGGAGCGCTGAACCTTGCGCGGCGCTTAGGGTGCGGTCAACGCCATTCTTGTCCTTGTATTGTACTTCTCCGCCCATGGCGAGCTTTTGGAGGTTGCCGATGTCGCCTTCAAGGTTAGCGTTTTTAATGATGGCGCTCGCCGCCGTGACTTCTTCGGCTTGTAGCTTGGCCTGCACGCTGATTGCCTGTGCGAGTACCCGCTCGCCAGCACCGCTATCCCCACCTTGCGCGAGCTTGCCGGCGAACTTGGAGTTGCCAGTGGCAAGATCGGCGACATACCCAGCCTTCGTTCGGTTAAGTTCGGACTTGCGTGAGTTAAGGATAGCTTCGCGTCCTGCGGCACGGCGAGCGGTAATTCCCTTGCCTGGCAGCGTTCGGACTCCGTTTAGTGCCTTTAGTTGGCGATATTGCTGACGGTTGTTGCGGTACCCTTCGGCACCTTTTCGCATACGGTCGAACGGTCCTTTGTTCGGGTTGTTGACGAACGCGCCGAACCGGTTAAGTACGCCTCCGGCAGACTTCATGACAATCGGGGTAATAGCAAGAGGGATAATCGAAATACCCGCTCCCATGAGTTTTATGGCGATTGCGTAGTCACCAGAAGCAGTCCCCATGACGATTTTTGAAGCTAAGGCTGAAGCCCCGAAAATTATAGATATGATTGGGAACATTAATAGTAACGTTTGAAACAGCTCGCGCCATTTTTTGAACCAGTTTTCCGTGTTTGGCAAAAGATAGGCTACGAAAGCAAGCGGCGCGATGACGACAAGCAGGATGATAAGCGCCTGCCTGAGCGCGAGCACCAAGAAGACGGTAACGATAGCCAGAAGCGCCGCCAAAAGCATTGGCAAGAGCGCCGAGAGCCCAATGTAAATCGCTGCCGCTGCCACTGCCGTACCGGCCAGAATACCTCCAGCAATACCTTCCCAGCCAGAACCGCTGGCGCCAAAGTCACCGGCATCAGGAAGGTTGACTTGGGCCTTCAAGCTGGTAAACAGGTCGGTCATGGAAGTACCAAGAATATTGGATATATCGATGGCAATGGCGCATATCCAGAACGAGATGTTAACGAGGATCGCGGATATGATAAGCCGCGGCAGCATCCGTTTTATTCCGTAGTTGGTGATGCCAATGCTCGTTATTTGGGCGAATATAATAATAAGGAATGCGATAACAAACGCGACGTTGGCGAAGTTGCGCATGATGGACCATGCGTCGTAAACGCCCTTTGATGCTCCCGTCGTAAGGAGTGGCTGGACGGTCAATAGGCTCGAGACGAACCCGTAGGCGGCATCGACGATCTTGGCTAGGAAGTTCGTGACCGGACACACTATCCATCCGATACCTTGGATGGCACAAGATGTCTTGTTGTCCTTGGCTGGTGTGGCATTTGCGGCGTCAAGCTGCCCTTTCGTGACATTGTCGACGCAGGATTTTTTCTTGGCGTCGGTTATTTTGCCATCGGCAGTATTGTTTGATATACAGGCGTCGTAGGCGCTTTCACAATCATTTGCCGTCTGCCCTGTTTTTATACATGCCTGAATGGCCGTACACTTGGTTTTGTCGCCTCGGTTTTGGGTGTTGTTGTTACAGTCGGCCTTGTCGTAACCGACGGGTCCCTTTTCCGGGTGGGCGATAGTGAGGTCACGGTCGAAGTCTTTTGCTGGCCCGTCACAACCTTTGGTAACAAGTTTGGCCGTGGTGTTATCGGCGGACGTGACGGTGATCGTCATGGTGATGTCACAATCACCCTTACTGGTGATTTCGAACGTGCCGTCGCCCTTTTGAGGGAAATCTATCACCCCGTCTTTAGCAGCGTTGACGTTATTATACAAACCGCCGCTCGCGCGGATGGTCGTCGCGTTGACCCATTCGTATTTTTCACCCGATGCATGAACGGGCGCCGCGCTCATAGCAAGCGATACCCCCATCGTGGCAACAATTAACCCTAGAAACGCGAGTATCTTTGCTTTCATAGTACTTACGCTAAATTATGCCGTAAATTGCCGCAAATTAAAAGACCCAGTCTGGCCGGGTCTTTTAATTTTTTGCTAGCTTGTTTTTACTGGAGCAGCTGTTCGGACTGCATGCCCACGACCTTCCATTGGCCGTCTACTTGTTGGAAGTCGACGTATAGCGCTCGGCCTTCGTCAAGCGATGGGTACCCTACCGTGCCGTCAGCCATCGTGCGGCTGCCAAGGTCGGTCCTGTCGAGGTTATCGGCGCACCTCATGAATATCGTGCCGTGTTTTAGGCCGGTTGCTGCGTCGCCGCTGTTGAAGACCACGCCGCCGTTAGCTTTCCCGCTGTTTACCGTGCACGAGTATTCGTATGGTGTCGGCTGGTCCTTGGTGATGATCCATCGGTGGTTGACTTCTTGTGCCGTCTCGGCGACTTGCGATAACCATGTATCAGGCGTTTCCATTACCTGCGCGCCATCGGCTGGAGCTGCGGTCAGGGCTTCTTGGAATGCGGGAAGGAGGACGTCTTGCTTGGCGGCACCAACGCCAACGCGCTGATGGTCGGCACTAGAGTAGCCGTCGTATTTGGCGTAGTCGGCATCCGTCGCTCCCCAGCCGATAACGGTGTTCAGGCGCTCGACGAGTGCTTTTGATGCAGCTTCGGGAGTAGGATAGTCAGCTACTTTGATGCCGAGCGCTTCGACTAGCTGTTCCCTGCCGGTGAATGATTCGGGTGTTCCGTTGCCGTCAATGTCTATGGACACAGGTAGGTTGTCGGCGGTCCATGAGTCAGGACCTGTTTCGGCGGTGCTGGCTGAAGGTGTCGTCTCGCCTGGGTTCGCGGATGCAGTCGCTGCTGGACGCTGTCCTTCCTTGGGTGAGTTAGCGCCTTTTTCTTGGCCGCCACCCTTCATTCCTATGGCAAGGCCAGCTGCCAGCGCGACGGCAGCGGTCGCAGCCGCGCCTGCAGCAAGCAGGATGCGCTTGTGCTTTTTGAACCAGCTTTCGTCCCTCTCGTCATCAAGATCATCAATTCGCTCTTCATGTTCGGGAGCATGGGCTGGAATCTGGAATTGCTCCGTATCGTAGGTTGGTTTGCCGTGTTGTTCTACAGACATGTTGTCATGTTCCTCGCGCACTTATGTGGGCACTTAAAACTCATATTACAGCTATATTATATACCCAAATTATAGAAACATCAAGGGGTCTTATGAATTTTGTAGACACTACATATAGTGTGTGTAGGTTTTACACTAAATGTGACTACATGTGTAATATATGTGTTTACAAACAAAAATACCCGCCTGCAGAGCGGGTATTTTTGTAAGCGTGCCAAGGTTATGGGCTTGGAGGAGGCGGTGCCATGTATGACTTGAGGAGGTCGGCTGCTTCCTTCTCTGCGTTGCGTGCAAGCATTGGCGTATGGATGACGTTCCACGCGCTGTACTTGAGCGCCTCTTGGTTGGCATGGAAGTCGGTAACCATCTTCACGCGTTGAGCGTCGCTCGTGGTTGGATCCGTGTATGCTGCCGACGAGCGGACATCAGCCTCGGTAACCTGGAACAAACGCTGCAAGGCAGCCCGCTTCATGCCTGAAATGTCATCGTCGCTAATCTTACCTGAGTAAATAGCACGTGCGGCAGCCATGTTGAGGCCGACTTCGCCAGTAATGTTACCTTGGGCGATGTCGTTGATGGTTTGTGCTCCGAAGAAGACGGCTTTCTTGTCGAGGTTGTAGTTCTTGACCGCGTCGGCAATAGTCGTGCGGTAGTCGAACGCCACGCCACCCTGACCAGACGCGCTAACGATTGCTTGTACTTCAGAGAACGATCCTTTCTTGAGCTGGATATCGATGGCAGCTTCACGCGCATAAACGTCGTCTGCCTTGAAGGTGTACTTGAGACCATCGTCGCGAGTTCCCTCGGTGTCGATACCCAGTGCCAGTTTCTGTCGGTCCGTGGCGTCAAGGTTGAAGTGATCGATAAGCTGCTGCTTTTCGGCAATACGTGCACGGTATTCGCTACGGAAGTCGTTAACGGCGCCGGAAAGGACGGTCGATTCGCCACTTGAACCACCAATACCACCACCGTACTCGAGAAGTGTCTGGCCATCGATTTGAGCTGTGTTCTCAAGAAGTGATTTGGTAAGCTGTTGGCTTTGGACACGCTCGGCCGATCGCTTGCGAAGGCCGGTAAGCGCCAGTTCGCGCGTGGCATTCTCGGAGTCAGCCAAAAGGCGGTGCATCGATGATGTCGGCGGACCATATATAGGTTGGTGTCCAGCCTTGAACTCTTCGTGCATGACGTCGACCTTTGCTTTCGCTAGGCTTTCTTGGTCGATAGCAACACGGAGCTTCAGCTCCTGCTCCATCGAACGGACATTGCTGCGGATGTTCCGGTTCCAGGCGGCTTCGTGCTGGTGTTCCAAGATTTGCTTCGTGCGTTCCGCTTCGCGGGATGCCGTATCTATAGCGTGGAACGCATCGCTGTCATGCCATCGGTTATCTCCCTTGGCTTCGTTGACTTTCCTCCAGCCTTCGCGCTTGCGGTTACGGCCGTCGATAGCTTGGGCGCTGCGCGCCATGAAGTTACGTCGCTTAAGATCGGTACGTCCAAGATTGCGGGCCTTGTGATCTTCGGCACGGCTGTTTGCCCAGTTGCGCGTACGGTCGACCATGCCCCGCTTCGGGTTGTTGACCAGGCCGGCCACCTTCGTAAGGAGCGAACCGCTGACGCGCATCAAGAACGGCGTAATGGCAAGCGGCGCTACTTGAACGGCCATACCAAGAATAATGAGGTTGATAGAGTCTGCGTTCTGAATGATTGCCGTACCGGCCAGTTGCGAACCGCCAAATACTACCGAAAACGCCGGGAACATCACAAGGAGCGTCGTTCCTAGTTCGTGCCAGCGCTTAAAGTACTTTTCGGTATTCGGTAATATATATGCCACGAATGCCAGCGGCGAAAGAATGACTAATATAGTAATGATCGCCTGTCGGGCGGCAAGTACGAGGAGGGCCACCAAGACGGCCATGAGGACACCCAAGAGGATTGGAAGGAGAAGGTAAATCGCTCCCCCGGCGCCAGCGAGTGCTGAATACGTACCGATACCCAGTGCAGTAAGGGCGGTACCGCCAGAGAGTACGAAGCCGGTGATACTTTGCCAGCTGTTCACGTTCCAGCTGTTGCCTTCTACGCCCACCAGGCCTTTTCGCATGGATATGAAGATATCCTGGATGGAATACCCTGCGATGTTGGAAATATCGATGGCGATGGCGCATATCCAGTACGATATATTTACCAGGACGGCGGCCACCACGAGCCGTGGCAATATTTTTTTGATGCCGTAGTTCGAGATGCCGATAGTCGAGACCTGCGAGTAAATAATGACCAGGAACGCCATTACGAACGCAACGTTCGCTAGGTTACGCATGTACGACCATGCCCTGTATAGTGCATTCGTCTGCGTGGTTTGTGCCGGCCGTACCGCCAAAAAGCCGCTAAGGACATCGAACAGCCAGTCCATAGCACTGGCAAAGAAGTTGGTAACCGGACATACGATCCACCCGATACCCTGAACAACACAGCTACTCGTTTTGGAGTCCTCGGCCGTCTTGGGTTTTATGCTGATCGTTTTTTTGTCGGTGGGATTCTTGAACGTATCCGGCGGGGTAAAGTCGTATACGGCATAGGACGCGGAGGTCGCTTTGGTCGGGTCGGTATTCGGCTCGAAATAAATGAGATGTACCTTTTGGGCTGCATCTTCCGAGGCCTTATCCTCCGTATACGAGTACACGTGGGTACCTTTTGCAAATCCCCTGCTGTCGTTGTCGCCAGCATCAGGTGCCTTGGTGTACGACTGCTGGTTGTATATAAGAGATTCGCCGTTCCATTGTATGTCTTCGGCATGGGTGGTCGGCGCTGAAACGAATATATAGGCAAAAGAGGCCGCACATACGGCGGCGACAAACAACATGAATTTCCGAATCGATAACCTACCGAACGGATTTGCCTCACGCGCAATCCACATATCTCTGTTATGGTACCATTTTATACCTTAAAAGTCAATATTTTTTACGTATGCCATACGCACAAGCCTGGCCTCTTTCGACCACTTGCGCGGACGGTTCATATATCGTATTTTATAACTAGGATGAATATAAAACAAAAAGTAGCTACATTCATAGCGGTCGCCGGAATATCGGTGGCGGGAGCGGGCCTTATGGTCGCCCAGCCCGCGCTGGCGGATTGTGGCGGCGCCAAGACCTCCGTTATCAATTGTGACCAAAAAGCCGGTGCTAAGAATGCCGAGGATACAGGTATTTGGGGTCTTCTGCTCCTGATCCTTAACATCATGACTGCCGGTGTCGGTATTTTGGCGGTAGGCGGTATCGTATACGGCGCGATTCTATACACCACCTCTTCGCAAAACGCTGACCAGACCAAACAAGCCAAAGACATTATTCGTAATGTCGTCATTGGCCTTGTTACCTACGGGGCGATGTACTTATTACTTAACTTCCTTATTCCTGGCGGAATATTTAAATAAGGACCAATCATATGACGAAAAAGATACGAAACTGGATAGCTGCGCTGCTTTTTGTCGCTTCGGCAGGTGGTGCTACCTTGAGCGTAGCGGCACCGCAAACGGCATTCGCGGCGTGTAACGACACGCTCCTTACCTTTCCGGCTTGGTTCAAGGGCCTGACGGACGGCAACTGTAACATCAAGAGCCCGAAGGATGCCGGTGGGCTTTCGACATTCATTTGGACGATCGTCCTTAACATCATTGAAATCATGCTTCAGGCGGTCGGTTACCTTGCTGCCGGGTTCATCATCCGTGGCGGGTTTAAGTACATGACGAGCGTGGGTGATCCTGGTGAAATGGCCAAAGCGAAAAAGATTATCATGGACTCCGTCATCGGCTTGATCATATCGATACTATCGGTAGCTATCGTTAACCTTATAGCGGGAGCAATAAAATAATGACATTCTTGACATGGCTTGCCGCCGAAGGAACCAAGCAGATCGACCCAGGTTCGATTGGCGTTCCTAAGGTAACGGATGCTAACACGGCGCTGGCGGGAATCCTAAATATCGCGTACGGCGGAGCTGGTATCTTGTGTATCATCATCATTGTTTTTGCCGGGTATATTTACGTGACCTCCGATGGCAACCCGGCGAACATAAAAACCGCCAAGAACGCTATCATTGGAGCGGTCACTGGCCTTATAGTAGTAATAGCAGCGTTCGCAATGACACAATTTGTAATAGGAAGATTCTAAAATGAAAAGATGGAAACAACTAACAATAACCTTCGCCCTTCTTCTAGGATTCGGTGGCGCGGCACTCGTGCCTGCATCGAACGCATCGGCGATCAACGTATTCGATCAGTGTGCTAACAATGGTTCGTCTGCGGTATGTAAGGCAAAGGGCGACTCTATCGGCCCGATGATCCAAACGGTCATCAACATCCTTTTGTACCTCTTGGGTATGACTGCCGTCGTCATGATCGTCATCGGTGGTATCCGCTATACGACCAGCAACGGTGACAGCGGCGCGATCAAATCGGCCAAAGACACGATTCTCTATTCTGTCATCGGCCTGATCGTCGCAATCCTGTCGTACACGATCGTAAACTTTGTCATTAGTTGGTTCTAAAAGGAGAACAAAATGAAAAAAGCAAAACTCGCCCTATTATCAATCGCAGCCCTTGTCGGAATCATGACAACTGTCCCGGCCTATGTCAGTGCCGCCCCCGCGGATCAAATCCAGACCGGTGTTAATAACGCTGGTGGCGGTGGTGAAACCAGCAACCTCGGCGCGCGCGTAAAGACGATCGTTAACATCTTGCTCTATATCCTTGGCGCTATTGCCGTCGTCATGATCGTCATCGGTGGTATCCGCTATACGACCAGCAACGGCGACAGCGGCGCGATTACCAGCGCAAAGAATACTATCCTTTATTCCGTCATCGGCCTTATCGTCGCAATCCTTGCCTACTCTATCGTTAATTTCGTCCTCACTCAGTTCAAGTAAAACTATTAACAAAAATACCCTCGTTTGTTATAAAATATAGATAGTAAATCCCTAAGAAAGGAATAACAATGAAAAACGTTATTAAGAAAAGTCTGCAAGCGCTACTTATCGTACCAGCTCTTGCTCTTGGTGTAACTGCGGCAGGCAGCATCGTTAGTACGCCAGTTGCCCACGCGGCAGATTGTACCGACGATGCAAGCGGCGGCCTAGGTGGCGGTGCCGGTTGTGCCCAAGGTAAAGACCAGCAATCAGACCTGTTCGGTGAGAGCGGTGTCTTCAAGACTATTACCAACGTGCTTCTCTTCATCATCGGTGCCATTTCAGTCATCATGCTGATCATCGGTGGTATCCGTTACGTCGTATCGGGTGGTGACAGCGGTGCTGTAACCAGCGCAAAGAATACTATTCTCTACGCTATCGTTGGTATCGTCGTAGCAATTCTTGCCTACGCACTGGTCAACTTCGTTATCTCAAGCTTCGCAGCCGGCCAATAGCCCTAGCATTGCTTCATTAATAACACCCCGCCTAGACGGGGTGTTATTTTTTATCACGCTCCATCTCTCTGTCGGTTGCCAAATAAAAACAGCTTCCTGCCCATCGGAAGCCGTTTTTATTGTGCCGTAGCCGTATTACTGAATAGTAATTTTCTTGGCTTGTTCTTGTTTGATCTTGCCAAAGCTGATAGTAAGAACGCCGTCTTTTAGGACTGCCTCTACTTCATCTTCACGTACGGGAACTGGAAGTGCTAGCGTGCGGCTGAATTCGCCCCAGTAACATTCCTGGATGTGCCAGTTGGTCGCATCCGTATCGTCGCCGCTCGAGAGCGTACCGCTGATAGTCAGGATTCCATCGCTAATGCTAACATCTAGGTCTTCTTTGTTTACCCCTGCCGTGCGAGCTTTGACGATAAGTTTTTCGTCAGTTTCGTAAACATCAACAGCGAGTTGTCCAGGAAAGTCTTCTTCAGAATCTTCCCAGGCTGCATCATCGGCGGGCGCTTGTTGGGGCGCTGCTTGCTGTGGCTGTTCCTGACTTAGCTCATCATCGTTTAGAAACGCGGCGGCGAGTTCGTCTTCGATCAATAGATCGTCATTTTGTTTGCGGGCCATGATATCCTCCACTTTTCTCTAGGCTCTATTGACAAATAGTCCTTCACATTATAACTAACATTTGCGGTATAATCAACATGACGATAAAGTAAAACGTAAAAAGTACAATGTTTGACGGACTTATTTCGCTCCTCGCACCCCACCTCTGTTCTTCTTGCGGGAAAACAGGCGCTGTTTTATGCGAAAATTGTAAATATGACATCAGTTTGGAATATTTTTCGGGCTGTATGGTTTGCGGCAAAAATGCCGGCAAACACGGTATTTGCAGGACATGCACCGTCCCATATGCAAGGGCTTGGTGCGTTGGTGAAAGGTCCGGAGTATTGCGCCAAGTCATCGATAGTTATAAGTTTTACAACAACTACGCTGCTCACCAAGTCCTGGCTTCCCTGTTATCGGAACGTATAGGCAAGCTTCCCGGGGATTGCATCATCGTTCCCATCCCGACAGTGCCGGCGCATATCCGTCAACGTGGCTATGATCACATGCTTTTGGTCGCGAAAAAACTGGCAAAAGCTCAAGGCCTCCCGTTTGCTACCCCGCTTTTTCGTGAGACGACAACGAAACAACGCGGCCAAGACCGAAATGAGCGCCAAGTCCAGGCAAGCCGTGCGTTCGGTGTAAACGGTGGGCTACGAAAGGATGCCATCTACGTGCTTGTCGACGATGTCGTAACGACCGGCGCCACGCTGCGCTACGCGGCGAAGGCGCTTTTTGATGCTGGCGCCGAGACGGTTTGGGCGGCGGCAATTGCCCGCCAACCTCTCGACTAATCGTGCCGTATCTGTTAATATACGATGCAGCCACTAGGGAGAGGTGACCGAGTGGTTTAAGGTACTTGTCTTGAAAACAAGCGTGGGGCAACTCACCGCGAGTTCGAATCTCGCCCTCTCCGCCAAGCAAAAAGACGTCCGAACGGACGTCTTTTTGCTTGGAACGCACGGGACGTTAAACGTTGGTTCCCCCGCCCCCAAAGCCGCCTCCGGTGCCGGGTACGAAACTGCCGATGACGAAGTTGATGATCGCATATGCCATGATCGCAACGATAAGCCCTACGATCGCATATAAAATGGTGTTCTTGGCGGTCGTGATATTTCCAGAGTTTCCCCCGGATACGACGTAGCGAAGACCGCCAATGACCACCATGATAACGCTGATGGCGCCCACGATAAAGAGCATGACGTTAGTAACGGTGGTAAAGATTCCCGTCGCTCCAAAAAGATCGATGGCTTGGTCGGCACCCTTGGCCGAGTTGGCGCCGTCTACGATAGTGAGGCTGAACGCCGAGCTCGTCGGTGCAAAAATAATGCCGGCCAACGATGTGACGGCAAGTCCGAGTGTCAGGATGTAGGCAGATACTTTTCTTTTCATATGTGCTCCTGAGTGGTTTTACACCACATATCTAAATAATAGCAAAAAACGAATAAAAAGTCTATGTCCCACATCTGTAATATGCTACAATAAGTCAGCTGGAGGAGTACCCAAGTGGCTGAAGGGGACGGTTTGCTAAATCGTTAGTTCGGGGAGACCTGAAGCGGGAGTTCGAATCTCCCCTCCTCCGCCAAATAGAAAAGACATGCGGCTGCATGTCTTTTCTATTTGGCTCGCGTCGTGAAAAAACACTTCCAACCTACAAGCTCATGCTATACTGAAAACATGCAACCAGATCGGAATCCGACAGATTGGCAGCAGCCTAAAGAGCAGCCGTCCCAGGCGCCTTATGCGGTTAATTCTTTAGAGTCGCCGCAACCGGCCGAAGCGAAGCCTGTGGTCACGCTGACGCCAGATGAGATGCAGCAGCAATCCCCGGCTACTTTTGCCGAAACTGCCGATGAGCCGATTCCTGAACCTACACCTGACACGCCCGAGCAACCGGTGGGCAAGACAGAGCTAGAGCCTGTTCGCTGGCAGGCACACGAATACATCCATCACGAAAAAGGTTTTGGATGGTTCGTCGGTTTTTCCGTGGTCGTCCTTATCCTCATCGCGATCGCGGTGTTTGTCATCCAGTCGGTCACCTTTGCCATCCTTATCCCGGTGATGGCTGCGGCACTTGTCGTTTATTCGCATCGCCCACCCCGAGTCATCGACTACACGTTGAGCCGACAGGGACTTCATGTTAACGATCATCTTTATTCCTTTGCCGAGTTCAAGTCCTTTGGTGTCATCCACGATGGCAACGAATATTCTGTCATGCTCGTACCAACCAAGCGTTTCCGAGCTGGCGTTTCGGTGTACTTTCCGGAAGAGGCCGGCGAGGCTATCGTGGACATGCTCGGTGCTCGACTTCCTATGCAAGAACTACATCTCGACTTCATTGACCGCGTCGTACGAAAACTTCGTATCTGATTATCCCTTGCCACATAACAGGTGTACGTGATACAATAGCCATCGTTCACTGCTTATTTGGGTGGTCGAAAGTACCTTCTAGTTACACGAAAAGCGGCGTTATACACGACCACGTGTGTGACACCGCATTTTGCACCCGTAGCTCAGCTGGATAGAGCGTCGGCTTGCGGAGCCGAAGGCCATAGGTTCGAATCCTGTCGGGTGTACCAAGAAAAAAGACTCATCGTTTGATGGGTCTTTTTTCTTGGTTGATAATTCGTAAATTCGGTACTGCTCCGGAGAGCCAGCCCGTGCCCGTTGGGCGCGTAGGCTGGCTCGTCCGGGATGCTTGTTCGGGGCAGGCCCCCAGGAGCATCACCTCCTGTCCGCGATCACGCGCTGTCGCGCTCGACGTAGTTGAACTCCGGGTACATCCGGGCCCGCGGGTCCTTGTCGCCCACCTTGGTCGGCGGGCTCTCGACGAAGACGCCGTGTGCCTTGGCGACGCGCAGAGCGGCCGCGATGAGCTCGGGGTCCTTCTTGTTGGACACGTCCTTCAGGGAGAACGCGACCGTCGAGCCCTCGTGCACGAGCCCGTACGCCTCGGCCGGCTTGGCGGCCAGCTCCGGGATCTCCTGGAGCGAGCCGCGGCTGGAAGCCGTGACCGCGCACTCCACGCCGATCATGTGACGCGTGCTCTTGCGGGCGATCTCGACCGTGAGCGTGCCCACGCGCTTGAACTCGGGCTGGATGCCCTCGTTCACGAGCTCGCGGAACTCCGCGGTGCTGGTGCCCAGCTTGGTGGTGCCGTTCAGAACGTAGCGCCCACCGGAACCGGTCTCCAGCTTGAACGACGACTCGAACCCGCCGCTGCCGATGAGCTCGTTGAGGTACGCGATCGCGTCGTCGCGCTGCTTGCGGGTGACGGCGTCGACGCCCAACACCACGCTGGTCGCGAAGTTGTTGGTCGCGATGACGACGATCGGCTTGAGGTCGGCGAGCGGGTTGCTCGCAGCCCCGTTGGTGGTGGTCATTAGACCAACCTCCTTGTTCAGGGGACGTATCCCCACCTTCTTGCGGACTAGGTCATCGTACGTTGATTATTGCGAAATGTCAATACCCTCTAAAGGGTAAGCGGGATGATATTGCCGATACTTTGGCTCGTCGTGGAAGTACGACGAGCCAAAGGTAGTCCGGGCAACAAACGGCCATCACTCAGCCCAGATCAGCCGATACGGAAGGCACTGCTGCCGTACGGCCGCGTCGACAGCCGGGTACGAGTAGCGCCCGGGGCTGTCCAGGGCGAATGGGATGATCGTGGGGAGACCTCGTCGATCCAGGAACTGGTTGAGCTGTTCCCAGGGTTCGGAATCGTCGCGCCACACCACCCTTCCCACTTCCTCTGCGGCATTTACCGCGAGCCGCAGGCTGGCGCAGGCGGCGACGAAGTCCGTGTCACCGTAGTAGTCGCCGCGGATTTCTCGCTTGAGTGCCGCGACGTCATCGATCCGTTCCGGCTCGCCCATGAAGAACAGGGCTTCGCCCAGATCTTCCGGAGTGACGCGTCGACGGACCAACCCGTATAACGCTGCATCGACCGCAAGGACGATTACCGTGCATTGGGTATCCATGCCACCTCCCGTGGCTTTCTCTCGTGTTGCTTGGACTACCTCAAGGTAGAATAAACCGAAGGCTGTGTCAAACGACTACGTCCGAGATGGTTCAAAAGGAGTCTGGTCATGTTGGATCGATGGCGCATCTTGATGAGGCAAATCGTTGAATTCTTCTGGGTGGGTAATGCCCCAGGTAATGAGAAAAACCATGAAAATACAGAACAGGAGTGACACGACCGTGCTGACGATACCCGTTACTAGGCCGGTAATGGCGAGGCCCCGGCCTGCCAGCTTCTTTTTCAGGGCGATGATGGCGGTGACGATAGCCGGGATACCCAGGAAAAGTCCTGGCCCGGTAAGCGATACGATACCGAGTACCATCGAAACGACAGCGAGCGTGCTGCTGTCTTCTTGTGTTTGCGAAACGGCGACGTGTTCTTCTTGTTTTGTCATAAAATAATTCCTTCTGGCGGAGAGAGAGGGATTCGAACCCTCGGAACCTTGCGGTTCACCGCTTTTCGAGAGCGGCCAGTTCAACCACTCCTGCACCTCTCCGTGCGGGTATGATTATATCAGATAAGCGGGGTATACTAAAAGCATGGAAGAGTCGATTTTTACGAAGATAGTGAAGGGCGAGGTTCCCGCCCACAAAGTATATGAAGACGAACGAGTACTGGCGTTCCTTGATATTCACCCCGTGACGGCCGGGCATACGCTGGTCATCCCAAAGCGTCAGGTGGAGTTCGTATGGGATCTAGACGATGAGGATTACCAGGCGGTGATGATGGCAGCAAAGCTGGTTGCCCATCGTCTGCGCGATATTTTGGGCGTGGCCTACGTGGGCGAAAAAATTATTGGCGTAGACGTGCCGCACGCGCATGTACAGCTCATTCCCTTCAATACCTCTGCCGAATATACTCAGCCGCAAGATATGGAAAGCGAGCCGAATCACGCCGAACTGGCTGGTATCGCGGAGAAGCTGCGGTTTTAATGGCCATCCGTATCATCGCCGTCGGCAAAAAGCACGAAGCGTGGGTCGAGGATGGCATCCGACGGTATGAGACACGCCTGAAACGTCCGTTTCTTACGGAATGGGTGCTTTTACCTCATTCCTCGCGCGATGGCCTTATGGCGCGCGAGGACGAGTCACAGCGCCTACTTTCACGCCTGAAACCGGACGACTTCGTTATTCTTTTGGATGAGCGCGGCAAGTTGTACGACTCGCCTGCTTTCTCGCGCCTGCTTCTTGAGCCTCTTGAATCGTCTCGCCCGGTAGTAGTGATTGTCGGCGGGGCGTACGGGGTGGACGATTCGGTCCACGAACGGGCTGACGTCGTGTGGTCACTGTCGCCGCTCGTATTCCCTCATCAGCTAGTGCGCCTGCTGCTTGCCGAGCAACTCTACCGGGCGCAGGAGATCGCCGCAGGCCACCCGTATCATCACGAATAGTCCCTGCACATAATTGACAATTCATAAAACTTATGCTATATTTTTGACAGCAATAAGCTAAAACAAAAATATACGCATGATTTCAAACTTCGTTAATTCACTCGCACTGTTAGTCAGTCTCGTAACGGCTAGCAGCGTTCTGCTGCACGACACTCGTATCGATCGCGCGGCCATGGCAGCATCGTCGCTTCCCTTGCCAACCGCCTACGAAGAATCGAACGCAAGCAAGCTGCTCAGTAGCGAAGCGCACACGCATGTCGAGCGTGTCTCTGTTTCGCAGGCCGTAAAAGACTTCTCTGGCAATACCCCGCGCATCCAACCACGCAACGAGGACAAGAAACACATGATGCAAAAGCGCGTCGCCCGTGGCCACCATGCGTTCGACAACTACAACCTTCCGATCGTTTAGCCAGCTAGTTCTTGTAACCTATCGTACGCCATAAGAACGGCAGCCGCGTCGGTGACGTGTCCTTGCTTGGCGCTTTCCAGAAAGTCCGCGATCGTCATTTCTTTCGTGACGATACATTCGTTCGGATCGAGCGCCGGCTCGCCTACTTTTTTGCAGTCGTAGGCGATGAAATATATGTCGGATGCCATAAAAAGCCCATCGTGAAAGGCGGTGCCCAAAAACTCCATTCGTCCTGCTTCGTACCCTGTCTCCTCACGGAACTCCCTGCGGGCAGCCTGCTCGGGATCTTCATCAAGCTCGATCATGCCGCCGGGCAGTTCGTCCATCGACTTGTTCGGGCCTGGGCGGAATTGTTCGGCGACGACCACTTTGTTGTCGCCTGTCAGTCCTAGGACGACAGCGCCCTTCTCCCCTTCGCGTCCTACGAGGTCGAATGCATGGAGCGAGCCATCAGGAAAGAAATATTCTTTGCGGGTGATGGTGCGCCAGCCAACTTTGGTTTCTACAGGGGTAAAATCGTCGTTTGGTGTCCAGGTGACCATGGCTACCTAAGGATTTCAAGCTCGGCTTCGAGCCGGTCGATGATCTTCTCTTTGGTTTCGAGTTGCTTACGCGACTCCTCGACGAGATGTTCAGGAGCTTTTTTGATATAGCTCTCGTTCTCTAGTCGGGCTTTTAGCGTGTCGACGAAAGCGCGTGTCTCGGCCAAGCGGACCTCTAAGTTGGTCTGGTGCTCATAAAGAACGTCCTCGGAAAGGTCGAGCCAGGCGTCGCGTCCAGAGGCGGCAAGGCGTAGGCCTCGCGATACGTCTGTATGCTGGACGTCTTTCAGTTTGGCCAGATGCTTGATGAGATCGGCGTTGTCGGCTACCAGGGCGTCGTCTTGGTACAGCATGACATACCGCTCGTTACCAGGCAGTTCGCTGATGACGTAGCGAGCTTCCACGACAAGCTTTTGCAGGCGTGAGAATTCCGCGGCAGCGATGTCGTTGTATTCCACCTCCGTCGGCCAATCGGTCGACATAAGAAGGTCGGCATGCCAGTCGAGCGATTGCCAGATCGTTTCGGTCACGAACGGCGCGAACGGGTGGGCTATCTTAAGGCTCGTATCAAGAACGTATGCCAGCATGTCAAGATTCTCCTCGGTCTTGCTAGCCTCGATAAACCAGTCAGCAACATCGTCCCAGATGGTATGGTAAATCGTCTCGCCTGCTTCGGCGAACTTATAGTTCTCGATTTCGTATTCGAGCTGCGCGCTTGCACGGTTGAGCTGGCGGATAATCCAGTGGTCGGCCATGCTCTTAGGCTCGGGTTGGCGCGGCTGGTAGCTTTCGCCAAGTTTGCCTTCGATAAAACGGGCGATGTTCCATAGCTTGTTACAAAAGTTACGGCCGGCCATTACCTTGCTCGTAGAGAAAGCCTGGTTTTGCCCGGCGCTCCTTGAGGCGGTAATGCCAAGGCGAAGGGCGTCGGAACCATAGTCGGAGATAAGCTCCATAGGGTTGATGACGTTTCCTTTGCTCTTGCTCATTTTTTGGCCTTTTTCGTCGAGCACCATGCCATGAAGGTACACCTGCTTGAACGGCACCTTGCCGGTGGTATAAAGGCCCAGCATGATCATCTTGGCTACCCAGGCGTACAAAATGTCGTGACCGGTTTCCATGACACTGTTGGGGTAAAAGCGTGACATTGGACCGTTCGTGAGATAGTCGGTGGTAAGGTATGGCCACTGACCACTAGAAAACCAGGTATCGAACGTGTCTTCGTCGCGAATGTATGTTGTTCCATTTACATCGATAGTCTTTTCGTCGACGCGCTCGTCGAAAATCCAATCACCAGGCGACGTGGCGTTTTGGAATGCTGGAATAGGAATACCCCATGGAATCTGGCGGCTCAAGTTCCAGTCGCGCAGGCCTTCGTAGTATTGGATGAGGGCGCGCTTGCGAGAAATCGGCGTAAACTCGACCTCATTGTTGTTGATGGCATCTATGGCTCGTTCTGCAAGTGGTTTTACCGAAAGGAACCATTGGTCCTTCAGTAACGGCTGTATGACACTGCCGCACTTGTAACAGTGACTTACGGCGTGCTCGATGTTTTCTTCGCCGCGGCGGAGTTCGGCGGCTTCGAGCGCCGCAAGTACCCGCTTTCGGGCGGTTTCGATGTCGAGTCCCATGAATTGTGGCGGTACGTTCGTCATCTTGCCTTCGTGGTTGATAACCTCAAGACGCTCCAGGTGGTGGCGCTCCCCTACCTCAAAATCGTTTGGGTCGTGGGCCGGGGTAATCTTGACGGCGCCAGTACCATAGGCTGGGTCGACGTATTCGTCGGCGATAATAGGGATTTCACGATCAGTAAGCGGCAGTAGCACGCGTGAGCCGACAAGGTTTTTGTAGCGTTCATCGTCCGGGTGGACGGCGATTGCAACGTCGCCAAGAAGGGTCTCGGGACGGGTGGTGGCAATAACTACTTCGCCTATCTTGTCGAGCGTTGGGTAGGCTATCTTCCACAGCTTCCCTTTTTCGTTTTTGTGTTCTACCTCGATGTCGGCAAAACCGGTTTGGTGAACCGTACAGTAATTGACGATTCGCTCGCCGCGGTAAATAAGTTTTTCGTCCCACAGTTTTTTGAACGTATCGTAGACGGTGCCGATTACCTTTTCATCTAGAGTGAATACCAGGTCGCCCCAGCTAGCGCTGACACCAAGGGCGCGGAGCTGCAGCTCCATGTTACCCCTGTTTTGCTCGACGAAGTTCCATACTTGGCTGTACAGCTGTTCCCGCGAAAAATCAAAGCGGCTCTGTCCCTTTTTGGCCAGTTCCCTCTCGTAGACGACCCAGGTTTCAAACCCAGCGTGGTCGGCGCCTGGAATGTACGCGACATCCTTCCCTTTCATGCGGTGGTAACGGATAAGAATATCCTCGAGCGCGCCCATCAACGCGTGGCCAAGATGTAGGTTGCCGTTCGCGTTTGGCGGTGGCATCACGATGCTGTACGGCTCTCCCTTCCCCGTGGGGGCGAATGCGCCTGATGTTTCCCACATGGCATAGATATTTGGCTCGAACTGGTTAGGGTCGTATGTTTTGGATAATTTCATGATCGCGAAAGATGTTAATTGATAGTTTCCACGTGAAAAATCAGCGCAAAGCTACCCATCGTTTTCTTGTGAAAACGTGGCGTATATGGCCTCCAATGTTTTTCCACGTGTTTGTTTCCACCTATAGTATAGCACAATTCGGCCAGTGTATAATCAGTAATATGACATCCGTAGAAAAATGTGAGAACCAGGCTGAATGGGACGAAGAAATTCTGGCACGCCAGGGACATCCGCTACAACTTTGGGGCTGGGGCGAGGTAAAAGCCGCGCACAATTGGAGCGTCGATAGGGTACTGGTAAAAAGGGAAGGCGAGGTTATCGGAGCGGCGCAGCTGTTGATACGATCGCTCCCTTTGCCGTTCAATGCGCTCGTATACGCTCCGCGTGGACCGGTAGCCGGCGAGAGCGAGCGGACGCAGGTGCTGGATTCGATCGCAGATTACGCGAAGACGGCTCATAAGGCCGTCGCCATCTCGGTGGAACCTGACTGGGAAACGATGCCTGATGCTGCTGGTTGGAAGGCAACAAAAAACACTATCCTCATCCCGGAGACGCTGATCTTAGATTTGCGTAGGACGGAAGACGAACTGCTGGCCGATATGTCCAAAAAGACGCGCCAGTACATTCGTAAGTCGGGCGGCGAAGCGATTGAGATTCGCAAAGCCAAGAGGGAAGAGCTGGCGGGGTGCCTGGATATTTATCGGCAAACGGCCGAACGTGCAGGATTCGGCATCCATGACGATGCGTATTACTACGATATCTTCGACAAGCTCGGCGACCACTCGCCAGTTTTCGCGGCCTTCGTTGACGGCAAACCCATCGCTTTTTTGTGGCTCGCGATCAGTCAAGAAACGGCGTTCGAATTATACGGCGGTATGAACGACGAGGGGCAGCAACTTCGCGCCAACTACGCGCTTAAGTGGTACGCTATCGCGACCATGAAAAAATGGGGAATCGCTCGCTATGACTTCAACGGCTTGTTGAATGACGGCGTCAGCACGTTCAAGCGAGGCTTCGCTAGCCATGAGGATTTGCTGGCAGGAACGTACGACAAACCGCTTTCGCCGCTGTATGCAATGTGGACGAAGGCGCTGCCGGCAGCCAAGAAGTTACTTCGTAAACTGAAGAATCGTTGATATATTTACTACGATTTGTTCCAGGCGGTCTTCGTCATGGAAATACTTGGGATGACCTCTAGGGAGTAGGGGTCGCATGGCTCTTTCGCCTGTGCGTAGTAGTAGCCGAGTGTCGCGATCATGGCGGCGTTGTCGGTACAGAGGCTCATTGGGGCGTACTCGATTGGGAGCGGAATGCGGTCGGAGAGGGTTTTTCGAAGCGCGCGGCTGGCAGCCACGCCACCGGCGATGACGAGTGATTTCGGCGCGAAGTCACGGAACGCCCGCTCCGCGGCGTCGACCAGCGTTTCGTTGGCAACACGCTGGAAGCTCGCCGCAAAATCTACGCGCTGAACGTCATTCAAGCGCGCTGCAAGCTCGTAGGAGGGAAAAGTGTAATCAACCCCTGTCTCGCGCTGAACGGCTCGCAGGACGGCTGTCTTGAGGCCTGAGAACGAAAAATCGTAGGGGCTTTTGAGCTTGGCTTTCGGAAGCGGATATTTGAAAGGGTCGCCCTCTAGCGCGGCACGGTCGACGGCTGGCCCGCCGGGGTAGGGGTAGCCAAGGATTTTTGCTACCTTGTCATAGGCTTCTCCGATAGCATCGTCTTGGGTTTGCCCGAGCAGCTCGTAATCGCCATGGTCTTTGAAGAGAACGAGCTGGCTGTGACCGCCGCTGACGATAAGGGCAAGCATTGGGAACTCAGGCTGCTTGGTTGGGAGCGCCAGCGAAAGGTAGTCTGCTTGCTCGACGATGAAGTTGGCGTAAACATGACCTTCGACATGATGAACAGGATAGAGAGGTTTGTCCTTGGTGATGGCGAGCGTGCGTGCGGCGAGGGTACCGACGAGCAGCGACCCGACAAGTCCAGGGGCGTAGGTGACGGCAATGCCATCGATATCGCTCCAGGTGAGCTGCGCGTCAGAAAGGGCTTGGTCGATGACCGGATTGATGACCTCGATGTGGCTTCGTGCGGCTATCTCTGGGATGACACCGCCGTAGTGGGCATGGATGTCGATTTGTGAATTGACGACATTGCTAAGAAGCTTGCGCCCGTCTTCGACGACGGATGCAGCGGTTTCATCACAACTACTTTCGATTCCCAGAATTTTCACTAGTAGCCAGTATACCCCATAGACAGATGAGAGTAAATATTGTGTTGGATAGTTTAGACGTCGAGCTTTACGGCCCCATCGCGAATGATCTCGATAGACCCATCGTCGGCAATCTTGATGATCGTAGAGGGGGCGCGTCCCGAAAGGTCGCCGCCATCAACATAAAAATCAACTCGGTCGCCAAAGTAGGCAACGGCTTCGTCGACGGTGACCGATCCGGGCTTGCCGGGGTGGTTGGCACTGGACGTGACAAGCGGGCCGGTCTGTTGCAAGACAGCCCTGACGGCTTCGTCGGCTACGACGCGAAATCCTTGCCGGCCGGTGTCTTGATGGAGATAGCGAAGATTGTCGCCAAGAGGCGTCTCGACGCTAAGGGGGTTTGGCCACCATTTTTTGACTTTATCAAGGTGTTCTTCGTCAACGCCAAGAGCGACGAGTTGCTCGACCGAAGCGGCGATGACCGTGCCTGGCTTGTGATCACGGTCCTTTAGTGCGTACATGCGTGCTACCGCGGCCGGGTCTTCGGCTCGTGCCACAAGGCCATAAACCGTATCCGTCGGCATAACGCCAACTCCACCATTTTTTAGTAGTTGGATAGCTTCGTCTCGTGATACGGTTCGTTCTTTCATAGTGACCATCGTATCATATCCTGAAGAGGAGAAAAGCTAGTCGTTAGGGGTGGGCTTGGATTCTTCCGCGAAAAGCCCTATCGCGGCGATGAAAAGACCGATGTCACGGAAGGTGATGGGTAGGAGTGCTGGATTGAGGGCAACGATGCCAGCCAGCATGGCTGCCGCAAGCAGGGCGGCGTACTTGGCGTATAGGCCGCTAAGCAGCCATGCCGATAATGCCAGCTCGAATGCCGAGAAGCTCCCGAGAAGCAGTTGATCCGAAACAATGCCGCGCATGAATTTTGGCATGTATCCTATCCAGTCGCTTGGTGATATGAACGAGGATATGCTGGCGTACAGAAACACGGATGCCAATGCGATCCGAAGGATAAGCGAGACCGTCGACCCTTTTACAAAAAACGTCATATACGATATATGTCCTATTGAATGATGATAGTGCCGGTATCGCTGGCGTTAAGGTGGTTGTGATACCCGAAAGTCCCCTTCGTCGTAACGGTAAACGTTGCTGTTTGTCCCGGGGTGACTGTTCCTACGTTCAGTTCTTCGTCGTCGGTGTGGACGGGGTGTGGGTCGGAATCGAATTGGAGGTCGCTCGACGACGTATTCTTGATTGCCACCGTGTCACCAGATTTGACCGTGACGCTGTTCGGGCTGAAGCCGCTGTCCGAGTAGGTGATGGTCGCCGAGGCTGGCTTGGTGGAGTCTGTCGTCTTACTAGTGTTGTTCGATGGTGCGCCAGCGTCTTTTTGCATGGCAAGGTAAATGCCGGTCGCGCCGCCAATAACGACGATGGCAACGATGATACCCCATAGTACTTTTTGGTTCATGTTAGGCCTCCTTGGTCTTACGTGGGTGCTTGGTTTTTGGATGAGTGAGCGTTTCGTAGCGTGGAGTGGCGTTCTTCTCGAATATCTCGCGGACAATCATGCCGCTGCCAAATAGCGCGATGGCAATCATGACGATGATATTCACGACAGGGATAGCGAGTAAGGCCGATATGATTATCACCCCAACGAGCATGGCGACGAACGGGTGATAGGGTGATTTCATGAGAGCGAGCCGGCCGATATAGTAACTCGCGAGCACGCCGCTTGCCAGCAAGACGGTAATCCAGGCAAGAAGAAGGACGATGCCGAACAGGCCGCCGACAAGCGTCATGAAGCTGACAAGAATGACCGCTGGCATCCCAATACAAACAGCCAGGCCGATCAGCGCGGTGACGCCAGGCTTGGTAAGGGCAAGGTCGGTAAGTTTTTGCAGCTTGCGTGGGAACAGTCCAAGAAGAACAAACGCGAACAGCAGGAGGGAGAAGAACGAGAAGAATATTCCAGGTAGCGGACTAACGTTCCTTGGTTCTTGCTTGGCTGGCGGGTCTTTGCGAGCCACGGTGCCGTCTATTTGTGGCGAGCCGGACTTTTGGAGCGAATTATGGCTGTAGTAGGTGATGTCGCCGCTTATCTTAGCCGACGACTCTAGCCGTAAGTTATCGGTCGCCGCCTGTACGTCGCGGCCGACACCCCCGTTAAGCGTGACGGTTGATCCGGCCGCGTCAATGTCGCGGGCCACCGAACCGTTGATCGTTGACATGCTACCGGCGGTTTGCAGGTCACCGCCGATCGTCGCGCTGCCATCAACGCGCACGTTGCTTCCGGCAAGGCTGGCGTTATGTTCTACCTTGCCGCGGAGCACGACAACCTGGCCTGCGGCACGAACATCGCCCGAAACAGTGCCGCCAATCTCAAGGTTCATTCCGGCACAAATGACATCGCCGTCCACGTGGGCATTAATAGTAATGTTTTGTCCGGCACAAAAGACGTCGCCCTTGACGGTACCGTTGATCTCGATATTGTTGCCGGCGATGAACAGCGTGTGGTCGACGACCTCTCCTTTTTTGGTCGTTACGTTCTCGCCGCTTCTAAAGTTGCCAGCGTATGCCGCAGGTGCCAGCGCGACCACAGGTACGGCTAGTGTCAGCAGCACAAGCAAGATAATCCGTATCTTTTTCATAACCCCTCCCGATTA
>Ga0075369_10000065_pt1 | contig 27633 bp, 29 predicted proteins | sample EndMethybrTD3034_FD_71400 | JGI IMG/M metagenome (GOLD analysis project Ga0075369, IMG submission 71400) | Populus endosphere microbial communities from Tennessee, USA - Endosphere MetaG P. TD hybrid TD303-4 | ecosystem: Host-associated > Plants > Roots > Endosphere | place: USA: Tennessee...
CTCAGTACTTGCCATCGCGCACCTCGTAGTGCGTGGGCTTGTTGATCGTGGCCATGTCGCGGGCGAGCCAGTCGGCTGTCCATTCGATCATCGTGGCGAGCGGCACGGAGGGTGGGCCGAATTCTTTCACCATGCGTCGCGAATCGTTCAGCCAGCCCGTCGCCGCCGGTGTGCCGGTGAGCTTGGGCGATTTGCCTAAAAGCTTGCCGAACTCGCCGGCCGCCCACCGGACCTCGATGGTCTCTGGGCCCGTGACGTTGATCGGCGTGGTGGGTGTCGTGGCGTGGGCCAGGCAGCGTAGCGCCACCGTGTTCGCGTCGCCCTGCCAGATCACGTTGACGTGGCCCATCGTCAGATCGATCGTCTCGCCATCGCGCACCTTGCGGCCGATGTCGTGCAGAACGCCGTAACGCATGTCGATGGCGTAGTTCAGGCGGAACAAACGACCCGGCGTGCCGTGCTTGGCGGAAAAATACTCGAACATGCGCTCGCGGCCGGCGCAGGTGACGGCATAGTCGCCGGGCGGCGGCACCGGCGGCACGTCTTCGCTGGCGCCGCCGCTCTCCACCGGCACGAACGGATAGACGCAGCCCGTCGAGAAGGCGACGATGCGCGACTCCTTGAAGACCTCGGCGACCATCGCCGGCACCTGAACGTTCATCGCCCAGGTGAGCGGCACGTCGCCGGCGGCGCCGAACTTGCGGCCCGCCATAAAAACGATGTTGGGCGCCTTCGGCAGCTTCTCGAGTTGCGCGCGATCCAGCAGATCGGCGGCAACCGGCTCGACGCCGGCCTTGACCAGTGCCTCACGCACCCCGGCTTCGCTGAAGCGCGCCACACCCATCACCCGCTTGCCCGGCGCCGCACGCTTGGCGAGGCGCGCCAGCGTCGGGCCCATCTTGCCGCCGACGCCCAGCACCATGATGTCGCCGGGCGTGCGGGCAAGATCGGCGATCAGCGCCTCCGAAGGCGTCGTCATGAAATCCTCGACGGCTTCGACGCTGTCGAAACGGGCGGGCAGTGTCATGTCGAAACTCCCTCGGTCATCGGCGTCATCGATTTGAAGTCCATCTCGGCGCCGACCGCAAAACCCGGCACATTCAGCGAGCACAGCGCCAGCGTGCCACCGGTCGCCTTGAGCCGGGCGGGCCGGCCGTCCTTCTTCTCATAAAGGTCGGGATGGGCCGCCACGAACGCAAGCTGCTCGTGTTCCGGTGCGAAGGCCATCCCGTCGATGAAATGATGGGCGTTGCGCTCGACATGCGTCAGGCCGAGCAGCGAGACAAGGGCCAGATCCTGCTGCACGCTCACGCCGGGCCAGGTCGTAAGATCTTCGGCCGACATGAAATGCCCAGCGCCGAGGTGAGCGACGCGCAGCGCGTTCAGGATCGACTTGTAGAAGCCCTTGCAGTTCTTGCTCGAGACGCCGGTGTAGCCGAGCCGCAGCGCCGACGGGAACGACGACAGCTCGCCGTCCGATTCGTCGATGATCACCGGCCGCAACCGGGCCAGCGCTCCGACCGATCGCGACAGGGCCACGGCGCGCTTGATCGGCTGCTCGATGAACAGCGTCGCCTTCGCGAGCTTCGCCAGGCCCGGTGTCTCGGCCACCTTGCGCCACAGCTCGACGATGCCTTCGACGCTGTCGTACTGCTCGTTGCCATCGAGCGTCGCGCGGTAATCCCCAGCCCCGGCGTCGAGCACCGCGGCGATGCGACCGAGCCGATCGAGGTCGGCCTTGATGTCGCCGCCCACCTTCAGCTTGTAGTAGCGGCCGCGATAATAGGAGACGACCTCCTCCAGGGTTTCCGGCAAGCCGTCATTCACGCGCTCCGCTGCCGGACGGTCGGCTGATGTCAAAGGGTCGACCAAACCCACCGTATGGCGGACGTCGATGCTCTTGCCAGGCGTGAGCTTGGCCAGGAACGGCTCGATCTCCGACACCTCGATGTCCGGGGTGAGCGTCGTCGCGACGATGCCCGGCGCGTTGCGCGCGATCATTTCGGCGAAGGACTGCCCGGTCGCCTTGCCCATCGCGTCCAGGATGGCGCGGTCAAGCAAGGCCGGACCGTAAGCGGCGACCAGCGGGTTGAGACCCAGCGTCGCGCCGCGCTTCTGCTGTTCCAGGTAGGTGCCTGCGAACAGGCCGAACGGGGTGTCGAGACCGCGCGCGCGATAGAGCCCGATCGCAAGATCGAGCGCCTGGCGAAGCTGGTCGAGGTTCTGCTCGTCGGTGAACTCCGGGCTCTTCTCGAACCACTTGGCGGCCAGCGCCTCGGCCGCGACGCCGTGGCTGCTGCGGCCGTCGGGGAGCGTGATGCGGGCGCGGATCACCGCCTGCGTCGCATCCGTGACGGTGATCACGCCGAAGCGGAAGGCGAGCCGCATCTTCACATGTCGCTCGTAGCGCTCGACCTCTTCCAGCTTCACCTTCATACACTCGACTCCAGCAGGCCCGAGATGTAGCCGATCATGCGCGCGGCGCAGGTCGGCCCGTCAGGCTCATAGACGAAAGGTTCCATGGCGATCCAGCCGCCATAGCCGGTTTCGCGCAAGGCTTTCACGACGGGGGCGAACCGGTCCTCGCCCTGCCCTGGCCCGCGCTTGTTGCGATCGTTGAACTGCACATGGCTTACAAGGCCGGTCGGCATCCAGCGCCGGATGGCATCGGCCACCGGCTCGGGCTCCATGAGGCTGGCGGCCAGCGTATCGACCATGGTGCGCAGAGCGGGATTGCCCAGCCGGCGCACGATCTCGGCGGCTTCGGCCAGCGTGTTGACGAAGTTGCAATCGGGCGTGGCCAGCGGCTCGATGCAATACGCGACCTTGGCCGTTGCCGCCTGCTCTCCAGCCAGGATCCACGCTTCTTCCGCACGGGCGGCGTCGTCAGGCGTCGCCACCCGACGCTGCGCGGGCGAGCCGTGGACCAGGTAGGTGCCGCCCAATTCGGCGCACAGATCCACCGAGGCACGCAGGACGTCGACGCTCTTCTGCCAGACCGCGCGATCGGCTGCCGTGATCGACAGGCCGGCCGGCGCGGCCAGCAGCCAGTGAAGGCCGCTCACCTCGAGGCCGTTGCCGGCGCAGATGTTGCGGATTTCGGAACGCCTGGCGGCCGGCATGCGCCATGCATCGTCGCCGAAGGTGAACGGCGCCAGCTCCAGGCCGCGATAGCCGAGGCCCGCCGCCAACACACACTGACGCTCGAAGGAAAGCTCGCGGATCACCTCGTTGCACAGAGCCAGTTTCACAGATGATCCTCAAGCTTGACGGGATTCTGACGCTTCGCCAGTGTGCCCGAATGTGCGGCCGCGGATGATCAAATTCCAGCCTTTGCTACGTCAGTACTGGCCGACCGTCGTCCTGTTCGCCTTCCTGCTCGCATGCTGGCAGCTCGCGGTGAGCTTGGGCGGCATTCGCGAGTATCTGCTGCCTTCTCCGCTCGCGGTATGGAACGCGCTGTGGCACGGCGACACCGCCTGGACGCAGCACATCTGGGTCACGACCTTGGAGATCATCGGCGCGTTCTTCCTGGCGGCCGGCGTCGGTGTGGCGCTGGGCGTGGCGATCGCCTGGTCGCCGCTGATCGCCAATGCGCTGGTGCCTTTCCTGGTCTTCGTGAACACCCTGCCGAAGGTGGCGATCGCGCCGCTGTTCCTGATCTGGATGGGCTACGGCATCTTCCCCAACATGCTGATGGGCGCGTTGATCGGCTTCTTCCCGGTGGTGATCAACACAGCCGTGGGCCTGAGCCAGGTCGAGGCCGACATGCTCGATCTCGGACGCGTCTTCAACGCGCCGAAATGGAAGATCTTCGCCAAGATCCGCATCCCCAATGCCCTGCCCTACATCCTGAGCGCGCTCAAGATTACGGCGACTGCCGCCGTGGTCGGCGCCATCGTCGGCGAGTTCGTCGCCTCGCAGAAGGGCCTGGGCTACGTCATCGTCACCACACAGAGCAGCATGAACACCTCGGTAGCGTTCGCCTCGCTGATCTGGATTTCCGTCGTCGGCTTGGTGCTCTACGGCGCCGTCGTGCTGACGGCACGGTTGTGGGCGCCGTGGGCCGAGGGGATAGACTAATCGGGGAAGGGAAAAAGGGAGCCACGTCATGACACGTACATTGTCACTCGCGCTTGCCGCATTGCTGGCGGCAGGCAGCAGCGCTTCGGCGCAGGAGAAGTTCACCTTTGCGTTGAACTGGTTCGCCGTCGGCGACCATGCCGCCTACTGGGTGGCGCTCGACAAGGGCTACTATAAGGCCAAGGGCCTCGACGTGACCTTGGAGAACTCCAAGGGCTCAGGCGATTCGATCGCCAAGGTCGACACCGGCCGCGCCGATGCGGGCCTCGCCGATGCCGCCGTGGTGATCGCGTCGGTCGGCCGCGGTACGACCATCAAGACGGTCGGCATGGTGTTCGACAAGACGCCGCTCAACATCTTCAGCCTCAAGAGCAGCCCGCTCGCCAAGCCCAAGGATCTCGAGGGCAAGACGCTGGGCGCGCCTCCGGGCGACAGCCAGCGCCAGATGTTCCCGGCCTTCGCCAAGGTCAACGGGATCGACGCTGCCAAGGTCACTTGGGTCAATATCGAGCCCACAGCCAAGATGGCGGCCGTCGCCGAGAAGCGCATGGATGGCGTGGGCGACTACTCGACCGGCCTGCCGTTCTACGAAAAGGCGGCCGGCGTCGGAAACGTGGTGATGATGCCGTGGGCCGATTTCGGCTTCGACATGTACTCGATGTCGATCATCGCCAGCGCCAAGACGATGAAGGAACGGCCGGCGGTGCTGAAGGCCTTCTTGGAGGCCTCCTACATGGGCTGGCGAGACGTCATGGCCGACCCGAAGGCGGCGCTGGTGATCTTCAAGAAGCGCGTGCCCGAGATCGACCTCGCCACTATCGCACCGAACATGGAGATCGGCGTCGGCCTGATGAAGACCGACCGCTATGCCAGGAACGGCATCGGCTGGATCGACGAGAAGAAGATGTGCGATTCTGTCGACCTCGTGAACACCTACATGGGCCTGCCCAAGAAGGTTGAGTGCAAGGACGTCTTCTCGGCCGAGTTCCTGCCCAAGGTCGAGATGCCGAAGTAGACGCGTCGACGCGTGAACAAAGAACTGATCGGCCTCGACCAGGTCGGCATGACATATGAGGCGGCGAGCGGCCCGGTCGAGGCGCTCGCCGGCATCTCGTTGTCGGTCGGCGTGGGCGAATTCGTCTCGCTCGTGGGCCCGAGCGGCTGCGGCAAGTCGACGTTGCTGCGCATCGTGGCGGGACTGCGGCCCGCCACCGCCGGCACGGTGACGGTCGCGGGCCAGGAGGTGCGCGAACCCATCCGCGATATCGGCATGGTGTTCCAGGCGCCGATCCTGCTGAAGTGGCGCTCGATCCTGCAGAACGTCCTGCTGCCGGCCGAGCTGGCCGGGCAGCAGCCGGCCGCTTTCCGGACCCGTGCCGAGCAGCTCCTCGACATGGCTGGGCTGAGCGGCTTCGGCGACAAGCTGCCGCGCGAGCTGTCGGGCGGCATGCAGCAGCGCGCCGCCCTCTGCCGCGCCTTGCTGCTCGATCCTCCCCTGCTCCTGATGGACGAACCGTTCGGCGCGCTCGACGCCATGACGCGCGACGACATGGCGCTCGAGCTTTTGCGCATCTGGGGCGAGCGCGACCTGGCGCAATCGGCGCGCAAGACGGTGCTGTTCGTCACCCATTCGATCCCCGAGGCAGTGTTCCTGTCCGACCGCGTGGTGGTCATGTCGCCGCGCCCCGGCCGCATCGCGGCAGACCTGCGGATCGACCTGCCACGGCCCCGGACCGTGGAATTGCGGGCCTCCGAGGCTTTTGGCCGCTACAGCCTGGAGATTTTCCGGGCCCTGACGGGGCGGACAGTTGGCGGGGCCGGCACTGCCTGATAAACCCCGGCCAACAACGCCAGGAGCAGACATGGCCACCGCCGCCACCCCGATGAAAAGCGCCGCCAAGGGCATCAGCGCCGACGCCAAGCCGTTCGACTGGGAGGACCCGTTCTTCCTCGACGACCAGCTCACCGAGGAAGAGGTCGCGATCCGCGATGCCGCCCGCGACTACTGCCAGGACAAGCTGATGCCGCGCGTGCTGGAGGCCAACCGGCACGAGAAGTTCGACCGTGAGATCATGAACGAGTTCGGTGCGCTGGGCCTGCTGGGCTCGACGCTGCCGGAGAAGTATGGCTGCGCCGCCGCCAACTACACGACCTACGGCCTGGTGGCGCGCGAGGTCGAGCGCGTCGATTCGGGCTACCGCTCGGCGATGAGCGTGCAGTCCTCGTTGGTCATGCATCCGATCTACGCCTACGGCAGCGAAGAGCAGCGCATGAAGTACCTGCCCAAGCTCGCCACCGGCGAGTGGGTCGGCTGCTTCGGCCTCACCGAGCCCGACCATGGCTCCGATCCCGGCGGCATGAAGACGCGCGCCGTGACGGTGCCCGGCGGCTACAGCCTCTCGGGCTCCAAGATGTGGATCACCAATTCGCCGATCGCCGACGTGCTGGTGATCTGGGCCAAGCTCGACGGCGGCGCCATCCGTGGCTTCATCCTGGAGCGCGCCTGGAAGGGCATCGAGACGCCCAAGATCGAGGGCAAGTTCTCGCTGCGCGCTTCGGTGACGGGCGCCATCATGCTCGACGAGGTGTTCGTGCCGGCTGAGAACATGATGCCCAACGTCTCGGGGCTTGGCGGTCCGTTCGGCTGCCTCAACAACGCGCGCTACGGAATCGCCTGGGGTGCGCTGGGTGCCGCCGAGTTCTGCTGGAAGCAGGCGCGCAACTACACGCTCGACCGCAAGCAGTTCGGCCGGCCGCTCGCCGCCAACCAGCTGATCCAGAAGAAGCTCGCCGACATGCAGACCGAGATCGCGATCGGCCTGCAGGCCTGCCTGCGCGTCGGCCGCCTCAAGGACGCGGGCCATGCCCAGCCGGAGATGATCTCCCTGATCAAGCGCAACAACTGCGGCAAGGCGCTCGACATCGCCCGCGTCGCCCGCGACATGCACGGCGGCAACGGCGTGTCGGACGAGTACCACGTGATCCGCCACGTCATGAACCTCGAGGCGGTCAACACCTACGAGGGCACGCACGACGTGCACGCCCTGATCCTCGGTCGCGCCATGACCGGCATCCAGGCCTTTACCGGCGCGTAAAGCATTGTCCTCGCAGTCAGGGTCATTTCCTCCCCATCGCCTTCTGCGATGGGGAGGTGGCCGCGCAGCGGCCGGAGGGGGCACGGGCACCAGTATTGTTGCTCATGACCCCTCCGCCCGCTTCGCGGGCACCTCCCCACGCTCTGCGTGGGGAGGAATGACCGAGATCTGACAACGTGCCCCTGCCGCCGGCCGGCGACATCGCAATCGTTGTCGCTGGCGCCCTGGTGGCGGGTTTCGTCAACGGGCTCACCGGCACCGGCTATGCGCTGATGGCGCTGGGCTTCTGGCTGCAGGCCATGTCGCCGGTGACGGCGGCGCCGCTGGTCGCCATCTGCTCGGTCGCGGGCCATCTGCAGGCGCTGCGCTCGATCTGGAGCGGCGTGCGCTGGCCGCGCCTGTGGCCGTTCCTTGTCGCCGGGCTTTTGGGCGTGCCGATCGGTACGTCACTCCTTGAACAGGTGCAGCTTCAGCCGCTGAAGCTCGGCGTCGGCATCCTGTTGATCTTCTACAGCGCCTGGATGGGCCTCGTGCGCCGGCCGCCGGTCGTTACGCTCGGCGGCCGGCCAGCCGATGCCGCAGCGGGCTTCATCGGCGGCGTCATGGGAGGCTTGGCGAGCCTCAGCGGCCCCGCGCCGACCATTTGGGTGCAATTGCGCGGCTGGAACAAGAACGAGCAGCGCGGCGTCAACCAGCCCTTCAACATGGCCGTCCTGGCCACCGCCCTGCTGGCCGCGGCGATCGCCGGCCTGCTCGATCGCACCTTCCTGGTCTGGGCAGCCATCACCGTGCCGACCAGCCTCGTGGGGGCACGGCTCGGGCTGATGCTCTACGGTCGCGTCAATGACGCGGTCTTCCGCCTGCTCGTCCTGGTGCTGCTTGGTCTTTCAGGAATAACGTTGATCGTGACGTCGCTGAAGTAGCGTTAGCTGTCATCCTGAGCAGCGAAGGATCTCATGGCGGTTGCAAGCGGCGATGAGATGCTTCGCTGCGCTCAGGATGACAGATACCGAAGACAGCCGCTTTCGGTCAGGATCGCATCGAGGCCGGGCGCGCCCTTGGTTGCCGCATACTTGCGGCGGATCTCAGCGAGCGAGCGGGCGTGGTACTTCTGCGGCTCTTGCGACCACGCGGCACCGGCGAGCGACGTCTCGAAGCTCTTCTGGCCCGCGGCAATGGCGGCCGCGTTGGCGGTCGACCACGGCAGGAACAGGCCCGCGACTTCTTCCTTCAGGACCGGCATCAAGGTCGGCGCCAGGGCCGGCCAGGCTTCGAACGATCCTTCATTCTTCGGTGACAGCATGCGCTGCACCCAGGCCATCACCTTGGGCGCCGAGGCGCGCATGATGGCGCCGGGCGTGGGATCGGTCGCCATTTCGTAGAGCTGGCCCCACAGGCCGAAGTCAGCCATGGCCGGCCGGCCGCCCAGCATGTACGGCCGGGCCTGCAAATGCGTTTCGATGAGGGCAAGCGCGTGCTTGAACGATCCTTCGATGGTGGGCTCGGTCGTCGGGTTGGAGCCGACGAAGCCGATGCGCGGCACCATGCGCTCGGCGACGGCGGCGCGGGCCTGCGCCACGGCGAGCGTGCCCTGCCCTTCCATCATCTGGAGCGCGATGCGCTCGGCGGTCGACCAGGCGTCGGGCTGGTAGCGCCAACGATAGTGGAACATCCACTTATTGCCCCACTCGTCGCCGTATTCCTCGAGCAGCGCCGAGATGAAGGCGAGCGCGGGGTCTTCGGGCGCCAGCAAAGGCTCGGCGGCTTCGAAGCGCTCGATGATGGGCGTGGAATCCTGGATGCCCTCGCCCTCGGGCGTCACCACCAGGGGCACCAGCGGCAGCTTGGCGTATTTCTGGAATTCTGCCTGAACGGCGGGCGAGCGCGGGACCCACTCGTGCGGCAGGCCCTTGAAGCGGAAGTAAGAGCGAACCTTCACCGAATAGGGTGAGAGTTCCGAGCCGAAGATCCGGTAGGTCATATCCAGCGCTTGCGTTTCAGCCAGACGAACAAGCCACAGACAATCAGCACGACCATCGCCCAGAAGAACGCGTAGCCGTACTTCCAGCCGAGCTCGGGCATGTTGCCGGCGTCACGCTCGAAGTTCATTCCGTAGATGCCGGCGAGGAAACTGAGCGGCATGAAGAAGACGGTGATGATGGCCATCGTCTTCATCACCTCGGCCATGCGGTTGGACGCATGCATGAGGTAGACTTCCATCAGGCCGTTGGTCATTTCGCGGTAGCTCTCGACCAGCTCGAGCACGGCCACGGCATGGTCGAAGCAGTCGCGCAGGTAGGTCCGAGTCTCCGGCATGATGAACGGCACTTCCGGCCGCATCAGCGCCAGCACCGTCTCGCGCTCGGCCCATTGCAGGCGGTGGAAGGTGACCAGCGCCCGCCGTGCCTGGTGGATGTGATAGAGCGTGTCGTCGGTCGGATGTTCCAGCGCCTCGTCCTCGAGCTCCTCGAGATGCGTCGACAGGGCCTCGATCAGCGGGAACTTGCGGTCGACCACGAGGTCGACCAGTGCATAAACGAGATAGTCGATGCCGAAGGTGCGCAGCCGCGAGCCCGCCGTCTGCACGCGATCGCGCACCGGCTTGAAGATGTCCTGCTTGTGATCGTGGAAGGAGATCACGTAGTTGTCGCCGAAGAAGATGCTGGCCTGGCGCGGGATCAGCACGCCGTCCTCGTAGATCGGATCGTTCAGCACGATGAAGCCCTGGCCCTCGTAGAGGTCGAGCTTGCTTCGCTGGTTGGCGTGGAACACATCCTCGAGCGCCAGCGGATGCAGGTTGAAGGCCATGCCGAGGTCACGCAGCATGTCGGAGCTGGGCCGTCCGGCGACGTCGATCCAGGTGTGGCCAGGCGTGCCGAGATGGAAGCGGCACTCGTCGACCTCCACGCCGTGCAGCACCTGCACGTCCTCCGAGGTGTACTCGACCAGGGTGAAGTCGAGCGCCTCGTCGGGCACCGGCGCGCGGCCGGCAAGCGTGCCCGGCGCGGTGCCGGGCTTGGTATGGCGATGGATGATGCCGTCCATGTTCCCAGCGACACCGTGACCGGCGTCAGACCTCCTGCATGACCTGGACGTCGGGCCGCCCGGCGAGATAGTCGCCGAGCTTGCGGCCCAGTTCCTTGAAGTGCGGCGCCGCGCGATGGGCGTCGAGCGCCGCCTGGTCGTCGTAGCGTTCCAACATGACGTAAACGTTAACGTCGCCCGTCTTGTGCAGGGCATAGAGCTTGTTGCCGGGCTCGTCGGCGTGGACCTTGGCCTGCAGGGCCTTCATCGTCGCCTCGAAATCGGCGTTGGTGCCGGGCTTGATGGTGAGCTTCGCGATGACGCCGAGCATGTGCGCCCCTCTTCCCTACTGTGGCCGCTTCTTCACAAGGTACTTGTGTTCGCCATCGCACACCAGCGTGCCCGACTGATTGTGAATGGTGAGCTTCATGGTGACGACGCCCGTGGTCCGTCCGGCCTTGAGCTCGCTCACCTCGAGCATGGGATAGAGCGTGTCGCCGCAATAGACCGGCTTCAAAAAGCGCGACGACTGCTCCAGGAAGCCGATCAACGAATCGCCGATCACATGCGGGAAGATGCCCGCTCCCGCGGCGCCCTGGATGGCGACCTGCAGACCGTGCGCCAGCATGTCGCGATGGCCGCGCGCCCGGCAGTACTCGCGGTCGTAGTGAATCGGATGGTTGTCGCCGCTGGCGAGCTGGAAGGCGGCGAACATCGATTCGGTCTGGGTCCGCGAGTTTATGTAGAACTTCTGGCCGACCTTGAGGTCCTCGAACCAGTGCGTCGGTCCGAAACGATGATCCTCGGGCCTGAATGGATTGGCTTCGGCCACGTGTTCCCTCCTGCTTTGGCCGGCACCTTAGGTCCGGTCGAACAGGCCGGCCAGCTTGTCGAGGGTCGGTTCGAGATGGTCGGGCCGGGCGTCGTCGCGTGGCGGAAGGCCGATGCGATTGTGCCAGTAGACCGGCATGCCGACGCCCTTGGCCCCGGGCACGTCCGACGCCGAGCCCGCGACGAACAGCGTGCGTTCGGGTGCCGTACCCAGGGCTGCGAGCACGGCGCGGTAAGGCTCGGGCCGGGGTTTGTAGAAGCCCGCGCTCTCGGCCGTGATCACGACCTTGAACGGCACGCCGACGCGATCAGCAGCCAGCCGGCCGAGCCGGATCGAGCAGTTGGTCGCGACGGCGAGCGGCACCAGGATCTTTGCCAGCACCCCATGGGCCTCGGGCCAGGGCTGCAGCTCGGTCCAGCGCCGCTCGAGCTCGCCGCCCAGCCGCTCGGGCAAGCCGACATCGCGCGCCGACTCGCGCACCAGGGTTTCATACGGTCTGTAAGGCCCGCAGCCGTAGGTGATTTCCAGATAGCGGCGGCGCCACGTCATGCCGGCCTCGGCCGAGCCCGCGACGTCGTTCCACAAGGTCCAGGAATCGATCAGCGCCGTCAGCAGGTCGAAGATGACGGCGTCGTACTTCACGCCACCCCCTTTAAGCAGCTCGGGCCTTCCGCCCCATGCCATCAAACAGGTCGAGCATGCGCTCACGCCAAGGATGAACCGGGTCGTCGGGCAGCAACAGCTCGAGCGGGGTCGCGACGCGTGCCCACAGGAAGGCGCCGCCCAGTGCGTAGTCCGCATAGCCCGGCTGCTCGCCGCTGAGGAACGGCTGCTCCTTCAGCACGCGCCGCGCCGGCTCGAGCACGGCGCGGAAATTGTCGAGGCCCTTCTCGCGCGCCTTGGCCTGGAAGCCGGCGAAGTCGGTCGTACCCAGGCGCTTGCCACGTGATTCCTTGAAGTACGGCTGATCGACCGGGCGGACGCGATCATAGAGATCGCCGACCAGGAGCGGGAACAGCGCCAGGTGCACGGCGCCGTCGACCCAGTGGGCGACAAAGCGCGCATGACTGAGCGCCGGCCCGAACAACGGCTTCTCCGGATAGGCGCTGTCAAGATGCAGCGCGATGTCCCAGCTCTCCTTCACCGGCTTGGGGCCGTCGTGAATGACCGGGACGGTCTGCGACTGGGCGAAGGCGATCTTCTGCTTCTCGGTGAAGCCCATCGGCTCATCGCGCCACGCCAGGCCCTTGTGCTTGAGCGCGAACTTCGCACGCCAGCAGAACGGGCTGGGGCGGCGGTCGTCCTGGAAGACGAGGTCATAGAGCGTGATCATCGGCTATTTCCCTTCGAGCATCTTGATGATGCCTGAGAAATCCTTGGGCCCGCCGCCGGCGTTGACGAACATGTTGAAGAGCTGTGCCGCCTCGGCGCCCATCGGCGTGCTGGCGCCGGATGTCTGCGCCGCCTGCTGGGCGAGCTTCAGGTCCTTCAGCATGTTGTCGGCGGTGAAGCCCGCCTGGTAGTCGCGGTTGGCCGGCGAGGTCGGCACCGGTCCGGGCAGCGGCAGGTAGTTGTTCACCGCCCAGCAGCTGCCGGACGACGTCGACACGATGTTGAACAGCTTCTGCACATCCAGCCCCAGGCGCTTGCCGAGCAGGAAGCCTTCGGCCACGCCGATCATGGTAATGCCGAGGATCATGTTGTTGCAGATCTTGGCCGCCTGGCCCGAGCCCGGCGCGCCGGTATGGACGATGTTCTTGCCCATCTTTTCCAGGACCGGCTGCGCCTTGGCGAAGGCGCCATCCGTGCCACCGACCATGAAGGTGAGCGTGCCGGCCGTGGCGCCGCCAACACCGCCCGAGACCGGGGCATCGACCATCTCCAGCCCGGCCTTGGCTGCGAGCTCGCCGACGTGGCGGGCACTGTCGACATCGATGGTCGAGCAGTCGATCAGCAACGTGCCCTTGGCCGCGTTGGGCAGCACGTCGTTCTCGTAGACCGCGCGCACATGCTTGCCGGCCGGCAGCATGGTGACCACGATCTCCGCGCCCTTCACGGCTTCGGCAGCCGACGCGGCTTTCTTAGCGCCCTTCTCGGCAGCAGTGTCGAGGGCCGACGCCGACAGGTCGAAGGCGGTTACCTGATGCTGGCCCTTGACCAGATTGGCGGCCATCGGCCCGCCCATGTTGCCCAGACCGATGAAGGCGATCTTCGCCATGTCATCCTCCCTTTCAATCGAAGAACAGGTCGTTCGCGACCGGCTTGAAATGCGCCTCGACCATCTCGAGGGTCACGCCCTCGATGGTCGGCGGGTTCCATTTCGGCTTCTGATCCTTGTCGATCAAGAGCGCACGCACGCCCTCGAAGAAATCGTGGTCGGGCCGCATGGCCGCCTGAGACATGCGGTACTCGATGGTCATCGTGTCCTCGAACGAGCGGTTGGCGCAGCGTTTGAGCTGCTCCAGCGTGATCGCCATCGACAAGGGCGACAGCTTCAGCAGTGCAGCGAGCTGCTTCTGCGCCCACTCGCCCGGCTGCTTCTTCAGCTTGGCCACGATCTCGGCGACCGAATCGGCCGAGAAGCAGCGATCGATGTCGGGCATCAGGGCCGGCAGCGTCGGCATGCCGGCATCCGCCGAAAAGCGGGCGATCACGGCATCGACCTTGCGGTTGGCATCGGGGCCCGAAAGGTCGGCCGCGCCAAGGGCTGCCTGCAGCTCGCCGATCTTCGCGCTCGGCACATGGGCATCGACGATGCCCGCCCACAGCGCATCCGCCGCCTTCAGACGATGGCTGGTGAGCGCCAGGAAGGTGCCCAGCGCGCCCTGCAGGCGCGTCAGGAAATAGCCGCCGCCGACATCGGGAAAGAGGCCGATGGTGGTCTCCGGCATGGCGAACAGGAACTTCTCGCTCGCCACAGAATGCGAGCCGTGCGCCGACAGGCCGACGCCGCCACCCATGTCGATGCCGTCGATCAGCGAGATCCACGGCTTGGCGTAGCGGTAGATGCGGCGGTTGACGATGTACTCGTCGTAGAAGAAGTCGCGGCGCAGCGTGCCCGCGGGATTTTCCTTCATCTCGCGATAAAGGCCGGTGACGTCGCCGCCGGCGCAGAAGGCGCGGTCGCCGGCGCCGCGCAGGATCACGGCCTTCACCGCGGGATCCTTCTCCCACTGCGGGATGACCTTCTCCATTTCCATGATCATGCCGTGTGTCAGCGCATTCAGCGCCTTGGGCCGGTTGAGCGTGATCACGCCCAGGCCGTCTTTGATTTCAAACAGGATTTCAGACTCGGACATCGATACTCCACTGCTGTCATCCCGAGCGCAGCGAGGGTCCTTTACTTATGGCCTCAAAGGTCCCTCGATGCGCTCGGGATGACAATCTTCGCTTAACCCATCAACAGCCTGCGCGAAATGATCACGCGCATGATCTCGTTGGTGCCTTCCAGAATCTGGTGCACGCGCAGGTCGCGCAGATAGCGCTCGATGGGAAAGTCCTTCAAGTAGCCGTAGCCGCCATGCAGTTGCAGCGCGTCGTTGACGACCCGGAAGCCCACGTCGGTGGCGAAGCGCTTGCCCATGGCGGCAGCCTGCGTCGCGTCGGGCGACTTGGCGTCGAGCAGCGAGGCCGCTCGCCAGATCAGCAGGCGCGCCGCGTCGAGCTCGGTCGCCATGTCGGCGAGCTTGAACTGAGTCGCCTGAAAGTCGGCGATCGGCTTGCCGAACTGTTTGCGCTCGACGACGTAGCGCGACGCCGTCTCCAGGCAGGCGCGCGCGCCGCCCAGCGAGCAGGCGCCGATATTGATGCGCCCGCCATCGAGCCCCGCCATGGCGATCTTGAAGCCGTGGCCCTCGGGGCCGAGGCGGTTGGCAACCGGCACCTTGCAGTTCTCGAAGATCACCGCCGCGGTTGGCTGGCTGTTCCAGCCGAGCTTCTGCTCCTGCTTGCCGAACGACAGGCCGGGCGTGCCAGCCTCGACAACAAGCGTCGAGATGCCGCCTGCCCCCTTCCCGCCGGTGCGCAGCATGACGACGTAGATGTCGCTGCGCCCACCGCCGGAGATGAAGGCTTTCGTGCCGTTCACGATGTAGTGGTCGCCCGACAGTTCGGCACGCGTCGACAGCCCTGCGGCGTCCGAGCCGGCGCCGGGCTCTGTCAAACAGTAGCTGGCGAAATGCTCCATCGAGCAGAGTTTCGGCAGGAAGCGCCTACGCTGCTCGTCGTCGCCGAAGCCGTCGATCATCCAGGCGGCCATGTTGTGGATCGAGATGTAGGCCGCCGTGCTGGGACAGGCGGCGGCCAACTCCTCCATGATCAGGGCCGCGTCGAGCCGCGACAGCCCGCTGCCGCCGACATCGTCCTTCACATAGATGCCGCCGAAGCCGAGCGCCGCGGCCTCGCGCAGCACCTCCTCGGGAAAGATCTTCTCGACGTCCCAGCGCGCCGCCTCGGGCAGCATGCGGTCGGTCGCGAATTGCCGGGCCGTATCGCGGAAGGCCTGCTGGTCTTCGGAAAGGGTGAAATCCATGCGCGGCGGATCATATCGGGGGGTCCTGGGCAGTCAATGAAACCGCTATGCTGGGGTCATGGCCTGGCGGGACATGACCGAGCGCGAACAGGCGACGCGGCCCGAGGCGCGGCTGGGCGGCGCATTGCTCTGGGTCGTGCTCGCGGCCGCGGTGGTCTGCATCCTGGCCATCGGCGGCGCGCTTTTGGCCTTCGACCAGCTCCGTCTGGTCGGCGTCCGCTACATGATCGCCGTCGGCTTTGCCGGCGTCTGGTCCGCCGTCTTCGTCGTGATGACCCTTCTGCGCCTGCCGGCGACGCCGCTGGTCGCGAGCGCGGGCTTCCTCGCCTGGATCACCTGGCGTTTCGCCGTGGCGCTGTGGGGCCAGGCCGGCTGGCCGCTGGCGGTCGACCTTCTGGCCGAGGCCGTGCTGGCGGCCGGTTTCTGCGGCTACATGGCCGACGGGGTGCGACCCAATGCCTATTATCGCCGTCGCCTTCCGGCAGCCTGAGCCGCTATAAACGTGCGCCATGGGGAAACGCTTTACGACCTTGGGCCGCTATCCGACGACGCGGCTGCGCCGTAACCGCCGCGAGGAGTGGTCGCGCCGGCTGGTGGCCGAGACCAGGCTATCGGTCGACGACCTGATCTGGCCGGTGTTCGTGCAGGAAGGCACCAACGCCCGCACGCCGGTCGAGTCGATGCCGGGCGTCGATCGCCTGACGGTAGATCTCTTCGTCGAGGCCGCCAAGCAGGCGCGCGATCTCGGCATTCCCGCCATCGCGATTTTCCCCGAGACCGATCCCGCCAAGAAGACGCCCGACGCGCGTGAGGCCTACAACCCCGACGGCCTGGTCTGTCGCGCCATCACCGCCGTGAAGAAGCATGTGTCGGGCATCGGCGTCGTCTGCGACGTGGCGCTAGATCCGTTCAACAGCGACGGCCATGACGGCATCGTGCGCGACGGCTACGTGCAGAACGACGAATCGCTCGAGGCGCTGGTCAAGCAGGCGATCGTGCAGACCGAGGCCGGCGCCGACATCCAGGCGCCATCCGACATGATGGACGGCCGCATCGGCGCCATCCGCAAGGCGCTCGATGCCAAGGGTTATATCCACGCCCAGATCATGAGCTACGCCGCCAAGTACGCCTCGGCCTTCTACAATCCCTTCCGCGACGCCATCGGCAGCTCGGGTGCGCTCAAGGGCGACAAGAAGACCTACCAGATGGACTACGCCAACTCCGACGAGGCGCTGCGCGAGGTCGGTCTCGACATCGAGGAAGGCGCCGACATGGTGATGGTCAAGCCCGGCCTGCCCTACCTCGACATCGTGCGCCGCGTGAAGGACGCCTTCGGGGTGCCGACCTATGCCTACCAGGTGAGCGGCGAGTACGCGATGCTGAAGGGCGCCGCCGACCGCGGCTGGCTCGACTGGGACAAGGTTCTGATCGAGACCCTGACCGGCTTCAAGCGCGCCGGCTGCGACGGCATCCTGACCTATGGCGCGGTCGATGCCGCGAGGTTGCTGAAGGCTAAATGATCGAACGTCCCTCGGCGCGGCTGATCCTGCTCGATCCCGACGACCGCCTCTTCCTGTTCAATGTGCACGATCGAGGCGTCTTCGATCCGGCCAATCCGCATTTCGATCCCTTCTGGGTGATGATCGGCGGCCTCGTCGACCCAGGCGAGGAGTTCGCCGACGCCGCCGTGCGCGAAGCGCGCGAGGAGACGGCGATCGTGGTCGACGGGCCGGTGCGCTGGGTGTGGAAGCGTGAACGGCGCATGAGCTGGCGCGGCAAGGACGTGCTGCACCGGGAACGCTTCTTCCTTGGGCGCACCACGCGCACGGAGATCGATACGTCCGGCCTCGACGAGCGCGAACGCAGCTGGACGCTCGGCCATCGCTGGTGGCGCGCCGACGAGATCGCTGCCTCCCAGGAGCGCTTCGAGCCGCTTGATCTTGCGATACAGCTGGAAGCGTTGCTGAAAAACGGCCCCCCAGCCGAGCCGATCACCGTCCGCTAGTTTCCATCGGACCGTGGCTGCTCATATGGGAGCGCGGACCTCCGGTCCGCATCATGATCATGAGCGGACCAGAGGTCCGCGATCCCAAGACTCAGTCCCGCCTCTCCCTCTCGCGCTTGCGTCTCTCATGCTCGTCCGAGGCGCTGCGATAGGCGCGCCAGGCCAGCACAAGCGCCACCAGCGAGCAGGCCACTCCCACGATCATTGCCATCTGGTCAGCCATGTTCAAAGAACCTCGCGACGACGAGGTCGCTCCACGGCTGGCGATTGCCGATGCCATGGAAGCCGACATGGCCACCTTGGTCGGTCAGCACCGGCGAGAGCGACGGGTTCCCAGCCCAATCATACGCGCGATAGAGCGCCCCGGGTATCCAGGGATCGTCGAATGACGCCAGCACCAAGGTCGGGATGCCGATGCCGCCCATGAAGCGCGTCGGCCGGCAGCGCTCGTAATAGTCCTCGGCGCTGGCAAAGCCGTAGCGTGGCGCAATGAAGAAGTCGTCGTAGTCCCAGACGGTGCTCGAGCCCATGATGGCGGCGCGCTCAGCCGCCGAAACGACGGCGCCATCACCCGTGGCCTCGAGCTTCATCTGATCGAGAATGTAGCGGTGATAGAGCCGATTGCGCGGCCGCATCATGCAGCGGCAGGTGACGGCAAGATCGATCGGCGCCGACACGCTGGCCGCGGCGAGCAGCGGTGCGGCGTTGCCTTCCTCGCCGAGATACTTCAGCAGCATGGCGCCGCCCAGCGAGTAGCCCACGGCGACGATGCCATCGGCTGTCAGTTCCTTCGGCAGGACCGTCAGCAGCGCCCGAAAGTCCTGGCTGCGGCCGGCATAGTAGTGCTGGCCGCAAAGAGCGCGAGACTGCCCCGCGCCGCGCAGATTGAGCCGCAGCACGCGGCTGCCCCGGTCGAGCAGCAGGCGCGCCATGCTGAAGATGTAGCGGCTATCCTCCGCTCCGGTCAGCCCGTGGATCAGGATGGCTAATGGCGTTCCAGGGCTCGGCGTCGCCGGCCGGTCGAGGCTCGCCAACAGCGTGTCGCCCGTGCCGTCCGGCAACGGAAACTTCAGCCGTTCGCTCGTGTGCGGCGCCAGAGCGTCGGCACCGCGAAAGCGGTTGGCGATGGTCTGCAGGTCACCGCCCCACCAGGGAAAGCGCGGCCGGAACGGATTATCGGGTCCGATGTTCACGCCCGGATGTTAGCCGGCTTCAGGACTTTCTGCAGAACCGTGTGGGGACGTCGTGTATGCTCGCTATGCTAGAAATACACGTGAGGTCATTGCAATGGTTCGACTCGCTGCATCAATCACCGCCGCCGCCTTGCTCCTTGCAGCGTCTCCCCTGTTGGCCCAGTCCAACCAGACCCTGAACAAGACCATCAAGAAAGACACCGAATCAATGGTCAACGTGCATGCCAATGCGTACAAGCCGCGGCCGGGCATGCAGAATTGCGAGCAGGGAGGCACGGTCGTCATCGAAGTCACCTCCCCGCCAAAAAACGGCTCGGTGTCAACGCGCCCCACGAAGACGAAGGACAAGGACTGCTCGAACGAACTGACGGGAACAGGCATCTACTACAAGCCGAAGCCGGGTTTCACCGGCACCGACACCTTCACGTATGTGCGCACCGAAGAGAATATGCGCGCGGTCTCCAAGGCAGGCGGGCCTCAGGGCAATCGCGTCGTCAATATTACGGTCCAGCCCTAGCGATCGGGTCAGACGCGCTCCAGGAATTTCTCCAGGACCGTGTCGCACCACGGCCGATCGCTGTCGGCCGAATGGAAACCGAGATGCCCACCACCCTCGGCCATCACCGACAGCAGGGAGGGGTTATCTGACCATTTGAAGTCGCGATAGTAGCCCGCGGGAATCCACGGGTCGTCACTGGCGGCCAGCACCAGCGTGGGCACGCGGATCTCCGGCATGTAGGCGAGCGGCGTGCACAGCGCATAATAGTCGTCGGCGCCGCGGAAGCCGTAGCGCGGCGAGATGAAGCGATCGTCGTATTCGCGGACGGTCCTCGCCATCCGCACGATCTCGCGTTCCTCTTCGCTGAGCTTGCCGCCTTTGCCCAGCGTCTCCTTCTTGAGATCGGCCAGGATGTAGTTGTGATAGAGCCAGTTGCGCGGCCGCAGCATGTGCTCGCAGGTCTGTACCAGGTCGAGCGGCGCGCAGATCGTGGCGGCCGCCCGCAGGGGCGAGAACGCGCCCTCCTCGCCGAGATATTTTAACAGCATGGCGCCGCCCAGCGAGTAGCCGACGGCAACCACGCCCTGATCGGTCAGGTCGTCGGGCAGCTGCGCCAGCACGCGGCGGAAGTCGGCGGTGCGCCCGATGTGATAGTGCTCGCGGCAATGCGGCCGCGAAGCGCCGCAGCCGCGCAGGTTCAATCGCAGCACACGATAGCCGAGATCGAGGAGATGGCGCGCCGCGTTCAGGACGTGGGAGCTGTTCTCGCAGCCGGTCAGGCCATGCACGAGGACGACCAGGGGACGTCCCGCTTGCGGCAGTGCCGGACGATCCAGCATGCCCACCAGGATGTCGCCACTGCGATCTGCCATGCAGAAGCACAGGCGTTCGCTGGTATGCGGCGACATATCTGACTGATAGGTGCCGAGCAGCACCGCGATGGTCTGAAGGTCCGCGCTCCACCACGGGAAGCGTGGTCGAAACGGCGGCAGGTCGAGAGAATCGATGGACGGGGGCACGTCGAATCCGTATTCACAATTTCTTGCCATGAAAACGCGCGCCACTTCCCGGAGTTCCACCGCTGCGGTCGGCATCGCCTGTGCCGTCGGCGCCGCGGCGATTTTCAGCACGGCGGGTGTGATCGTGCGTCACATTCATCTGCCGGCCTGGGATGTGTCGTTCTGGCGATCAGCCTTCCTGGTTGCCTCAATGTTGCCACTGCTTTTGCTGCAGCGCCGTGGCGTGCTGGTCGACGTGCGCAATGCAGGTATTGCGTTGCTCGCGAGCGCCGTGTTGCTAGCCGGAAGTTTCGTCAGCTTCATCCTGGCGCTGGGGCTCGCGCCGGTCGCCAACGTGCTGCTGATGTTCGGTGCCACGCCGTTCATCACCGCGTTGCTGGCGCGCGTCTTCCTCGGGGAGCCGATCCATGGTCACACGATCCTCACCATGGGAGCGGCGGTGGTCGGTCTTGGTATCAGCGTTGCAGGCTCGGTGCAGGGCGGCGCGCTCGCCGGCATGGCAGTGGCGTTCATCGTCGTGCTGTGCATGAGCGGAAACTACGTCGTGGTGCGCCATCGCCGCGATGTCGGCATGGCGCCGGCGATCTGGCTGGCCGGCGTGATCTCGGGCCTGGTCGCCCTGCCCTTCGCCGAGCCGACGAATGTCACCTGGCAGCAGTTGCCCTGGCTGCTGGCGCTCAGCCCCGGCCAGCTCGCCGGCGGCCTGCTGCTCTACATGGCGAGCCTGAAACGCATCCCGGCCGGACAGGCTGCCCTGCTCGGCCTGCTCGAGCTGGTGCTGGGCCCGGTCTGGGTGTGGCTGTTCGATGGCGAAAAGCCGGACGATCTGACCCTGTTTGGCGGCGTGATCGTGATCGGCGCGGCCGCGGCCAACGTCTGGCTCGATTCGCGCCGGGCGGCGCGCTGAGACCCGCGTTCCGGCAAGAATCGTCCGCGCCAATCACCCTGCGTCCCGTGCGGTGAAATGGCCGGCTGGATTCGCGTCGGGCCACTGGCTAAGACACCATCATGACCCAAGCTCACAAGGGCCCGTTGTCGGGCGTCGTCGTCGTCGATCTGTCGCGCATCCTGGCCGGCCCCTACTGCACCCTGCTGATGGCCGAGATGGGCGCCCGGGTGATCAAGGTCGAGCCGCCCAAGGGCGGTGACGACGCGCGGGCGTACGGCCCGTTCGTCAACGGCAAGTCGACCTACTTCGCCTCGGTCAACCGCGGCAAGGAGAGCATCGCGCTCGACCTCAAGGCCGAGGGCGACCGCAAGACCTTCGAGAAGCTGCTCGAGAAGGCCGACGTGATCGTCGAGAACTTCCGCCCCGGCACGATGGAGAAGCTGGGCTACGGCTGGGACACGCTGCACAAGAAGTACCCCAAGCTGATCTACGCCTCGGCGTCGGGCTTCGGCCACACCGGCCCCAACTCCAAGGACCCCGCCTACGACATGGTCGTCCAGGGCATGGGCGGCATCATGAGCATCACCGGCAACGAGGGCCAGCCGCCGGCGCGCGTCGGCATGTCGATCGGCGACGTTGGCGCGGGCCTGTTCACCGCCGTCGCGGTCAACGCCGCCTTGGTGCATCGCCTCAAGACCGGCGAATCGACCAAGGTCGACATCGCCATGTTCGACTGCCAGCTCGCGCTGCTCGAGAACGCCATCATGCGCTACACGGTCGAGGGCGAGGTCCCCGGCCCGCTTGGCGCGCGCCATCCCACCATCACGCCCTTCCAGGCCTTCAAGACGTCGGACGGCGCCATCATCATCGCCGCCGGCAATGACGGGCTGTTCGTCAAGACCTGCGAGGCGCTCGGCCGTCCCGACATGGCGACCGACCCGGGCTACAAGACCAACGCGTTGCGCCAGAAGCATCACGGCAAGCTCGAGCACGAGATCGAATCGGTGCTGAAGGGCAACACCACGGCGCATTGGCTGGCCGTCATCGGCAAGGCCGGCATACCCTGTGGCCCCATCAACAACATCAAGCAGGCGCTGGAGCATCCGCAGGTGGCGGCGCGCAACATGCTGATCGAGGCGCCCGACGGCAGCGGTGGCACGCTGAAGCTTGCAGGCAACCCGCTGAAGATGTCGGCCTTCGAGGATCCCAAGACGCGGCGGCCCGCTCCCGACCTCGACAGCGATCGCGACGCCATCCTGTCCTTCCTCGGCGGCTAGTCAGTGCGTCGGCTTGCCCGACTCGCCGTCGGCCTCGGGAAATTCGTGGCCGGCACGGTTCTCGCGATCCTGGTGTTCCTGACCGGCGCCTTCTTTCAGGTGCGCGGCGCGCTGCCGCCGTACAGCGGCCATATCGAAGCCGCGGGCCTCAAGGCGCCGGTCGAGATCCTGCGCGACAAGAACGCCGTGCCGCACATCATCGCGGGCTCGATCGAGGATGCCGCGTTCGGCCTGGGTTACGTCCACGCCCAGGACCGCTTTTGGCAGATGGAGATGCTGCGCCGGCTGGGTCAGGGGCGCCTGGCGGAGCTGCTGCCGCCGCGCCTGATCGGCTCGAGCATCGTCGACACCGACCGCACCATGCGCGGCCTCGGCCTCTACCGCCGCGCGACCGAGAGCCTGAACGCATTGTCGCCCGGCATGCGCGGCACCATCGAGGCCTACGCTGCCGGCGTGAACGCCTGGATCGGCGACGACGACCAGCAATTCGGCCTTGAGCTCACCCTGATCAAGCTGCTGTCGGGCGGCTCCTACAAGCCCGAGCCGTGGCGGGCGGCCGATTCGCTGGTGTGGGCCAAGCTGATGGCGCTCAGCCTCGACGGCAACTGGCGCGCCGAGCTGCTGCGCCTCCGACTCTCGCGCAAGATCGGCGCCGACACGGTGAAGTTCCTGATCGAGCCGGTGGGCGACAACCAGGACGCCACGCTGTCGATGGCCAACGAGGCCCTGAAGCGCACCGACCTCGACCGGCTCTATCGGGAGACCGACAACATCGCCACGCGCAAGCGCGAGGCCTCGAACGAATGGGTGCTGTCGGGCACCCATTCGGTGTCGGAAAAGCCCCTGCTCGCCAACGACCCGCATCTCGGCCTCGGTTTCCCGGGCACCTGGTACCTGGCGCGGCTGGTCGGACCTGGCTTCGACATCCGCGGCGCCACCTCGCCCGGCTCGCCGGCGGTCGTGCTGGGGCACAACGGCACGATCGGCTGGGGCTTCACCACCACCAACCTCGACAGCCAGGACCTGTTCATCGAGCGCGTCGATCCGACCGATCCCAACCGTTACATCACGCCCGACGGGCCGCGCCCGTTCGCCGTGCGCGAGGAGACGATCAACGTGCGCTGGGGCGAGCCGATCACCATGCGCGTGCGCGAGACGCGGCACGGGCCGGTGATCGACGACTTCATCCAGCGCACCGGCAACGATGACCTCACGCCCCAGGGCCACGTCCTTGCCCTGCAGGCGACAGCGCTGGACGGCGCCGATACCTCGGCCGAAGGCTTCGGCCGGCTCGGCTTGGCCCAGAACTGGGAGGATTTCCAGGCCGCCGCCCGGCGCATCGTCTCGCCGATGCAGAACATGGTCTACGCCGACACCGCGGGGAATGTCGGGCTGATCGCGCCCGCCCGCGTGCCGATCCGCCGCAAGGGCGACGGCTCGATGCCGGTGCCGGGCTGGACGTCGGAGTTCGACTGGGCGGGCTTCGTGCCGTTCGACGAGCTGCCGAAGGTCTACAATCCACCGAGCGGCATCATCGTCAACGCCAATGCCCGCCTGGTGCCCGACGACTACCGTCACTTCATCAGCCGCGACTGGGCCGACCCCTACCGCCAGCGCCGAGCCAACGAGATGCTGCGCGAGGTCGAGCGCCATCCGGTCTACGGCATGATCGTCATGCAGGCCGACAACCGGACACTCGATGCCGACGACATGCTGCCCGTGCTGCTGAAGGGAACACCGCGCAACGCGCGCGCTGCCAAGGCGCATGCCATGCTGAAGAGCTGGAACCGCTTCATGCTGGCGAGCCGCCCGGAGCCGCTGATCTACACGGCGTGGATCTGGGAACTGCAGCGCGGGATCATGGCCGACGAGCTGGGCGCGGAACTCTTCCAGTCGATGGCCTCGCCCGACGTGCCGCTGCTGCTGCGCATCATCCGTGACAAGCCGGGCTGGTGCGACGACGGCGGCACGCGCCAGGTCGAGACCTGCGAGGACGCCATTGCGCTGGCGCTCGATCGCGCGCTCGCCTGGATCAGCCGCCGGCAAGGACCGGACATCGAGACCTGGCAGTGGGGCATCGAGCACGACGCCGCCCACCGTCATCCGATGTTCGACGGCATACCGTTGCTGCGCGACATCGCCTCGGTGCGCTTCCCCTCCGACGGCGGCGGCCAGACGCTCAACCGCGCCCAGCCCTCCTACCGTGGCAGCCGGCCGTTCGAGGCGATCCACGGCGCGGGCTATCGCGGCGTCTACGATTTCAGCGACCTCGACAACAGCCGCTTCGCCATGCCGCTCGGCCAGTCGGGCAACATGCTGTCGCCGTGGGCCCGCAACTTCGTCCAGCGCTGGCAGAGCCTGAGCTACATCGAGATCGCCGGCAGCCGCGCCGAGGTTAACCGCAGCGCCGTCGGCACGATAACGTTGGCGCCGCCCACTCGATAGCAACCCGCATCGCTTCGGCGATGGCATGTTCCATGCTTCGTGTTACCGCACCGAAACCGCAAGCCGAGCGGCTTTCCGATCGAGGTTGATCAATGTTTCACATGGGCTGGTTCATCGGCCGGGGCTATTCGGTGCATGCCTGGAACCAGCCATGGTCGGGGACCATCGGCACCGACTACATGCAGCCCGACATCTACATCGACCTCGTGCGAGCGATGGAGCGGGCCTGCTTCGATTATGTGATGATCGAAGACGGCTCGTTCGTGCCCGACGCCTACCAGGGCTCGCCGGAATGGTACCTGCACAACGCCTCGACAGTGCCCAAGCACGACCCGATGCCACTGGTCCCGCTGCTTGCCCACGGCTCGAACCATCTCGGCATCGTCGCCACCATGACCACGGGTTTCTACCCGCCCTATCTTGCTGCGCGCCTGGGCGCGACGCTCGACCACCTGACCAACGGCCGGGTCGGGCTCAATCTCGTGACGGCGCACAACGATCGGACGGCGCAGAATTTCGGCCTCGAGCGCCATCATGAGCACGACCTGCGCTACGAGATCGCCGACGAGTGGATCCAGGTCGTCGACAAGCTTTGGCAGTCGTGGCAGCCGGGTGCCGTCGTGGCCGACCCGGAAACCGGCATGTATGCCGATTACCGCAAGGTCCATCCCATCGACTTCGTCGGCAAGTACTTTAAGTCGCGCGGGCCGCTCAACATGCCGCCCGGTCCGCAGCGCCGGCCGGTGATCTGCCAGGCCGGCCTGTCGCCCGCGGGGCGCGCCTTCGCCTCGAAGTATGCCGACACCATCGTTGCCGTGGCTCGAGGCCCGGCGGCAGCGAAGCGCTACCGGGATGACGTGCGCACCCGCATGGCAGGACACGGCCGCAATCCCGACGATTGCAAGGTGATGTTCTCGATGAGCGTCGTGCTTGGCGAGACCATTGAAGACGCCAAAGCCAGGAAGGCTCGCGCCGATGCGGCGCGCGCCGGCGACTTGCAGGCTGGACTGGCGCGACTCTCCTTCCTGAGCGGCGTGGATTTCTCCAAGTTTCCCCTCGACGAACCGCTGGGCGCCGTCCAGACCAACGCCTCGCGCGGGCTGACCACGCTGCTGACCAGCGGCACCGGAAAGGCCACGTTGCGCGAGATGTTGACCGATCCCGCGAGCGGCGGCATCGATTTCGTCGGCACGCCCGACAGCGTCGCCGCCGAGATGGGTGAAACCGCGCAGGAAATGGGCGGCGACGGCTTCATGATCACCGACGGCGTGACCCGCCGCACCATCAGCGAGATCACCGACGGACTCGCTCCGGCCCTCAAGCGCCGCGGCCTGATCCGCGACGGCTATCCGCACAAGCTCTTCCGCGACAACCTGCTGGCGTTCTGATCCAGGCCGCCCCCGCCAGGCGACGCGATTCGCGGCGCGGGCGTTTGCGCGCGATTCGGCTCAACGCCTCCTCTTTGATCTCCATGCAACTCGTTTGCACATTGGCAAGATCCTTGCACAGCTTTCGGCGGTTGCAGCTCAACTCGCGAAAGATTGTTGCCCGATCATGCGTGCCCTCGAGCTCGGAATCTTCCTGCCCAACGCCAAAGGCGGCGCCATCATGTCGACCGAGGCGCCGCCGCAATATTTCCCGACCTGGGAACTCAACAAGAAGAACTCCCTGATCGCCGAGGCCGCGGGCTTCGACTTCCTGCTCTCGATGGTCAAATGGCGCGGCTTCGGCGGCGTCACCAACCACTGGGACTATTCCCTCGAATCGTTCTCGCTAATGTCGGCGGTCGCGGCGGTGACATCGCGCATCCAGCTCTATGCCTCGGTCGCCATCCCGACCATCCACCCGGCGGTCATCGCCAAGATGACCTCGACGATCGACGACATCAGCAACGGCCGGTTCGGCGTCAACATCGTCTCGGGCTGGAACAAGTTCGAATACCTGCAGATGGGCCTATGGCGCGGCGACGAATATTTTGGCTACCGCTACGACTATGCAGCGGAATACCTCGAGGTGCTGCGCAAGCTGTGGCGCACGGGCCGTACGTCGCACGACGGCCGTTTCTTCAAGCTCGACGACTGCAAATCGCTGCCACAACCGTCGCGCACCATCCCGATCGTCTGCGCCGGCCAGTCCGACCGCGGCATCCAGTTCACGGCCGAGCACGCGGACTACAGCTTCCTAGGTGGCCAGGACGACAGCCTGGCCGATCTCGCCCGCCTGAACCAGAAGCTGCAGGCCGCCGCCCGGCCGCACGGCAAGACCGTGGGATCCTATGTGCTGCTGACGGTGATTGCCGAGGAAACCGACGAAGCGGCCTTTGCGCTGCGCGACCACTTCATCGAGACCAGCGATCGCGCGGCCCTGCAGGAGTGGTCGGGCAACGCCGGACAGGATTTCTCGCGCGCCACGTACAAGGATCTCGCCGTCCAGACCTTCATGGCGATCCCCTATGTCGCCGGCTCCTACGCCACCGTGGCGGCCTACCTCGACGGTCTGGTTGAAAGCGGCATCGCCGGCGTCTGCTTCATCTTCCCGGACTACGAAAACGACCTTCAGAAGGTCATCGACCACGTCCTGCCGTTGCGCAAATACCAAGGCCAGAAGCTGGTCGCCTGACCACAGGCCACCTGGTCACGCCCGCAGGGCGGCCGTGGCCACGACGTCGACCTGGCCCGTCTCGTCGAGAGCGACCTTGTACACCGCCGTCGCGCGTGCGGCCGAGATCCACCCTTCACGGA
>Ga0075369_10000067_pt1 | contig 27323 bp, 29 predicted proteins | sample EndMethybrTD3034_FD_71400 | JGI IMG/M metagenome (GOLD analysis project Ga0075369, IMG submission 71400) | Populus endosphere microbial communities from Tennessee, USA - Endosphere MetaG P. TD hybrid TD303-4 | ecosystem: Host-associated > Plants > Roots > Endosphere | place: USA: Tennessee...
CATTAGGGATGAGTGCGCGTCGGACGCAGGACGGTCGCGGCCTAATAATAGTCGCGTGATGCGAACAAATTTCGGGGACATGACGGCCGAAATTTTTCGTGAGCATAGCGACTCGCTTGCAAAAACTAACTAATGGATTTTTTTATTCATAATTCTGGTTTTCATAAATCTGTAATAAATGAACTTTAATAGACTTTATTAGTAAGAAGAAAAAAACTTTTCATTACAAGCTTTTTAAACTATAGAATCCTTCAATGAAAATTCCAACTATATCTTATAATCGCTTTATTAAAATTAATGCTTCCATCACAATTAATCCTAATTTTTTACTTGTGTCATAAAAATGTTTGTTGTACGGTTAACTTAGATATTAAAATATATTCAATTTGCACATTTTTTTACAACTCTCTTATATGTTTAACAAATTTGATACTAAACTTCTTGGGGGTATTTTACTCATAGTGGGGACAGCAATAGGAGGTGGAATGTTAGCATTACCTATTGCAACGGCCGAAGCTGGATTTACAAATTCTTTGATTCTTCTGTTGCTATGCTGGTTCATTATGACCGCCAGCGCTTTTTTGGTCCTTGAAGTTAATTTATGGCTTCCTGCCAATACTAATATCATTTCCATGTCGAGAATTTTATTAGGTCGTTGGGGTGAGTCTATTGCTTGGATAAGTTATTTATTATTATTTTATTCTGTACTTGCTGCCTATATGGCGGGCGGTGGAGATTTTCTAAGTGGATTATTGCTTAATTTAGGCTTTAAAATACCCAACTGGTTAGCTATATTCCTATTCACTGCTATTTTAAGTTATGTGATTTATCAAGGCATACATTATGTCGATTATGTAAATCGTGGCTTGATGTTTGGTAAATTTAGCATTTATATTTTACTTATTTTGTTTATTATTCCTTCTATTTCTAGCACTAAGTTAAAAGATGGAAATTTGCTTTACTTAACAAGCGGAGCAACAGTAATGATAACCTCATTTACCTTTGCGAACATCATACCAAGCTTACGCACTTATTTTAAAGGTGATATTCCCAAATTGCGAAAAGCTATCTTAATAGGTAGCTTAATCCCTCTATTTTGTTATTTATTTTGGGATCTATGTATCATGGGAGTACTCTCTCGTGAAGGAAATTATGGGCTAATTAATATGTTACATTCCAAACATTCTACCAGCGAATTTGTTATACAATTAAGTAACACATTAAATAATCCATTAATCACATTTATGACCAGAATTTTTACTTCTATTTGCTTAGCGACCTCTTTTCTAGCCAGCGGATTGAGTCTATCTGATTTTTTGGCGGATGGTCTACGCACTACCAAGCGAGGAAGGGGTGGAGTTATTGTTTATTTCGCTACTTTTTTCCCCCCTATGACAGTTGTATTATTATATCCGGGTGCTTTTATAGGTGCATTAAGTTATGCTGGAATTTATTGTGCAATACTTTTTGTTTTACTTCCATCTCTAATGGCCTGGCGTGGACGCTATAGAAAGAATTCTTTAGCAAAAGGATTTAGAGTTAAAGGAGGAAGACCATTATTACTAGGCCTTGGTATTGCAGGCGTTTTATTTATTAGCAATGGAGTTCAAATAGCTTTTACCTAAGAATAAGATTACAAATATATAGGATATTTGCTATGGGTATTGAATTGCATCTTTCTTATCCAACCACTTACAACCCTTTCATCTCGGCCCGCTACCCCTTTTCTAAGTAAAAGTCCAATATTAATAGGGAATCAATTAATAGGAATTTTGAAATTATATTTTGTTTTCAAAAAAATATAGCGATTTTTAAATTCGTTATAGCAACAAAATAACTTAATTTTTCCTAAAATTAACTAAGAAATTTTAACAATTGAATGGGGGACAGATATGATAATAGATGGTGTTTTAGTCGGAGTTGTATTAGCAGGACTAGAATTAGGCGTAGCTTGGATATTGGCCTGTGTAATTAATCATGAGCCATCATCTGAAAAAAAGGAGGAAAAAGAACCTCCTTTAACTTTTTCAGCAAATTTCGCTAATCTAGCTAATTTAAAATAATATTTTAAGTTTATCGCTCTGCTTAAAAATTAAAAAGCCTCTGGGAAACGTTTTTAAAATTTCCAGGGGTTTTTCATTTAAGTTAAATAATTTCATTGACTGGCGGATAAAAAATATTCTCTAGCATAATATATAAATCTTTGTATGGTATAGGCTTCGTTGAAAAACTATCTATTTCGGCCTCTTGGCACCATTTTTTTAAATTATTAGTAGGGTATGCACTTAATAATATTATCGGCATTCGGTTCACTTTATTATTTTTTTCCAATATACGAATTCTTTTTCCAACTTCCACTCCCTGCATATCAGGCAGACCGGCATCCAAAATAATGAGATTATAAATATAATTCAGACACATATCTAAAGTTTGCTGTCCATTTATTGCAATATCAACTTGATAGCCCATTTTTTTTAAAAAAATACTATGTACGCGTTGTATAATAAGTTGATCTTCAACTAATAAAATTCTTTTTTTTTATCCACTTATCTTTTTCTCCTTGCTTAAAAATTCTAAATATCATTTTTATAATTTATGATAGTCCATTTATGGACTATTTTGCAACAATATCCAGAGTGCTGAGCAAATAAAAAAATTTGATTTAAAATTATAATACTGGCATAATTTTCAGGTTTTTAAAAAAATAATTTAGCAAGAATCTCGTTTAATTTTATTTTCTCTGCATTATTTTTAATATCAATAATGTTTCGAGCCTAATAAATATAGGAAGTAATCTTGCAGGGGTTTATTACAATTGTCTTTTAAGCATACACTCAATAATACTTTAGAATATCTAATAAAAAAATGGGGAATAAATATCAATCAACTCCACAAACACACTGGTATTCCCCTCTCAACCTTAAAGCGTTTAAGGGTAAATAAAGAAAATAATCCTACACTAGCATCCTTAGCTCCTATCGCAAAATTTTTTTCTATATCACTTGATCAATTAACTGGAAGAGAAGCTCTACCTAAAAAAAATAACAAACAAATCAATGGTTTGACTATTCCTCTAATACACTGGAAAGATATTCTTAATACTCCTAAAAATCGAAACCATTTGGCTTTTTCGTCATTATTAATAAGAGATATCGAATTAAATACAAATAGTTTTGCTTTAGTAATTAAAGATAATATGAATAATTTTTTGGCTGGATCCTTGTTAGTCATTGATCCCAGTTTAAGAGGGCGTAATCGAGATTTTTTACTAGTATATAAAAAAGATGAAACTAAACCGCAGCTTATGCAAAAAATTATTTATGAAAACAAAATTTATCTTAAAAATTTGACTATTGAATCGGAAATTATTAATTTTTCAGATCTTTACAAAATCATAGGCGTAGTTGTACAAATAAGAATGAATTATAAAAAAAGTAAATCTTATGTTAATTTCGAGGATGAAAAAAGCTACGGCGCCAAAAAATATTAATCAATATATCCTTATTTTAGGGATGATTAACATTACAATTAGTTTAGCGGCTGATGTCGTCGCATATAAATTAGTATTTCTTGGTCCTGCATTAGTGCCTGGCGCACCACTCATTTTTCCTTTAACGTATATTATTGGAGATATAGTGGCAGAAGTTTATGGTTATAATGCTGCTAAACAAATTATATGGATTACATTAGCGTGTGAATTATTTTTTTCGATTGCAATTAAATTGATTATTCATTTACCTTCTCCAAATTTTTGGCATGATCAACCGTCTTATAATCAAGTAGTCGATCCTATATTAAGATTTGTATTAGCTGGAATCTTAGCAGTCATAAGTAGTAGTTTTATTAATATTTACATAATTTCAAAATGGAAAATATTAATGAAAGGTAGACACTTTTGGTTACGCAGTTTAGGATCGTCAGCTATAGGTGGATTTATTTTAGTTTTAATCACTATATTATTTGGATTTAGTGGCCATTTACATTTTCCACAGTTGGGATATATGATTTTATCGGTCTACTCTATTGAAATATTATATTCATTGTTAGGTGTATGGCCTGCTTCGCTAATTACCGGTTTTTTGAAAATGGAAGAACAACTTGATGTGTATGATACTGAAACTGACTTTAATCCATTTAGGTAATATTAAATTAGTAATAGGAAATAAACATGTTAACAAAAACAAAATTTTTAGAAATATTGAACAAAATACTTTCTAATGGGAATTTAGTGAAAAAAGAAAAAGAACATTTGGAAAGTATTAAAGAAACTGCGGATCTACTTCCCGAAGAAATATTGGTTGATCTATTAATTGAAAAATTAGGCTTAATAACTATTAAAGGAGTTACCGATGAAGATGGATATTTTAAAGAATTTGTAAATACCATTAATAATAATGAACAAGAAAGTCAAACTGAAATATTTTATCTTCTAAAAGGAAAACAAGTTTCATGCTTACATACACTAGATACAACTGAAACCTGGAATTGGCATGGTGGCAAAGAGATTTATATTTTTATTTTTAAAAAAGATCAAAAACCTGAGAAAATTACTTTAAATGAAACCAATCCAATTTACACAATAGAGAAAAATACATTATTTGGCGCAAAAATAGCTACACTAAGAGATAATATTGATTATGCGTTGGTAACTTGTTTATGCAAACCTGGTTTCCTTCGAGAGCATTATACTAATCCAACTAAAAATGAAATAGATATTCTTTATAAAAAATACCCTGAATTTGAAAAAATTATTGGGGAACTTACTCCGAAAATGCCGAATACTAGCAAAAATATTTTTCAATCGATATTCCAATTATTTACTTGTTGCATAGGGGTAAAAAAAAATCAAGATGAGATAAACGAGCCTTTAATTAACTCATCACTTAATAATCCATAATTTTTGATTTAAATGCTTGGGAGGATATTAGATTGGATTTTAAATATGTAGAAAACACTATTTCGACCATTAAAGAAAAATATAAATTGCTGCAGAAAGCTAATGCCCATCCTTTCACATTACGTATTATTGATGAGGAGATTAGTTCCAATGGAGAAACAATATTTACTTTGCAGTTAGTGGGAAAGAATCTTGTTTCTAAATTATATGCTAAGGATATTTCTAATGATAAAGAATTATTAAAATCTTTATCACCCATAGATTTATTAAAAATTTTAAATATTTCGAATAAAAAATTTTTGCAAAAAAATGAAAATATAATTCTTTTCCCATGCCAAGCTTATTACAAGCTTATAGATAAAAATTATAATCATAATCTTCAACAAACCATTTTTACCTTACAAATTACTCGTGTTAACAAGTGTACACATAAAAGATTAACGGCATTAGACATTGTAAACAACCCCTTAATTTTAGAAAAACTTACACCGCCAGAAATTTATGATTTAGGCTATACCGTGGGTTCAGAAACTATACTTAGAGAAATACTTAATTTAGCTAGCCTTTAAAAAGGTTTTGTTTTAAAGATTTAATTATAAATAAAAATGCATCTACCCAAAAAATGCTGGTTTTTCAAGTAAAATACTTGAAATTAAAAATTTTGCCCTCATCTTGTCCATATTGACCTATTTACTATCACAAGAGGCATTGGATTTATGGCAACTATTCTTGAAAAACAGACATTAGGCTTTAATACAGAAAGTCCACAGTTATTAAACCTAATGATTGATAAAATTTATAAAAACAAGGAAATTTTTTTACGTGAGCTAATCTCCAATGCTCACGATGCTATAGAAAAATTACGATTCAAAGCCTTATCTAACCCGCATATTTATGAAGAAGATGCGGAACCTAAGATTACGATAGTCATAGATAAAGATAATCAAACCATCACATTGACTGATAATGGGATAGGTATGACTTACAATGAAGTTATATCAAATCTTGGCACCATCGCAAAATCAGGGACAAAAGAATTCTTAGACTCTTTAACTGGAGATGATAATAAAGATTCCCAACTTATTGGTCAATTTGGCGTTGGATTTTATGCTGCGTTTATGGTAGCTGATAAAGTCACGGTTAAGACCCGAGCAGCAGGGGAGTCTTCTGAAAAAGGAGTTTGTTGGGAATATAACCGTACCTCTGAATCTAATGGAAAATATACCATTGAATATATATCCAAATCTGAACGAGGCACTGAGATCATCTTGCATTTAAAAGAAAAAGAAACTGAATTTCTAGAAGATTGGCGTTTACGTAGCATTATTACTAAATATTCTGATCACATTACTTTGCCTATTAGTATGAAAAAGAATGTAGTCTCAAACGAAACTTCTTCTGATGTTAAAGAAAATAAGAATATCGAGAAAGAAACTGAAATTACTTGGGAGACAGTTAATCATGCTACTGCATTATGGACGCTTTCTAAAGACCAAATTATTGCTGAAGAATATAAGAAATTTTATAATCACCTCACTCATGACCAAAATGATCCCTTTACTTGGATTCATAACAAAATAGAAGGTAAACAAGAATATACTACTTTACTCTACATTCCCTTGCAGGCTGGTCCATTTGATTTTTGGAACCATGAGAAGCCTCGAGGCTTAAAACTCTATGTTAAACGCGTCTTTATTATGGATGACGCTGAACAGTTCCTACCTCGTTATCTACGATTCGTAAAAGGAATTATAGACAGCAATGATCTGCCACTCAATATTTCTCGAGAAGTTTTACAAAATAACAAGCAGATTGATAATATACGCTCGGCTATAACCAAACGAATTCTTGAAACCTTAATCTATCTTTCTAAAGAACAATCTGAAAAATATCTACAATTTTGGAAAGAATTTGGCAATATTTTAAAAGAAGGTTTAGCAGAAGATTTTGTCAATCGAGATCTATTAACTAAACTTTTAAGATTTAGTTCGACTAATTTAAATAATAACGCGCAAACGGTAAGCTTAGAAGATTATGTATCACGTATGAAGCCCCAGCAAGACAAAATTTACTATATTACTGCAGAAAATTTTGCCGCAGCAAGCCATAGTCCTAATTTAGAAATTTTTCGCGATAAAGGCATAGAAGTATTACTATTGCATGATCGTATCGATGAGTGGTTGGTTGCACATTTAACTGAATTTGACGGAAAAAATTTACAGTCTGTCGCAAAAGATTCTGATATTTCAGGAATTACTGAAGAAAAAAGTAAAGAGTTGCTAAAACAAAACGAAGATGAATTTCAATCTTTATTAAAACAGATTCAAGAGATACTCAAGGATAAAGTAAAAGAAGTTCGTATTTCAGCGCGTTTAACCAGTTCTCCTGCCTGTGTTGTCACTGAACAAAATGCATTGAGCAGTCAAATGCAACGTATTTTACAAGCCACAGGCCAAACTGTTCCTACTAGTAAACCCATATTAGAATTAAATACTCAACATAAATTAATTCAAGATTTAAAATACATACAAGATGACTCTCTATTGGCAGAATGGTCACATTTATTTTTAGAACAATCGATACTAGCTGAAGGTGGACACCTTGAAGACCCGGCTGGATTTGTGAAAAGATTAACTAATTTATTATTAATTAATAAAAATTAATTTGAAAATGCTAAAAGTCTCTCTTTTTATGAGAGACTTTTCATAACAATGTACTTAAGTAACCTAAACCGTAGACATGGTATTCTAAACTATCGTAGAATATAAGTGTTTGTCCGCATATAAAAATAACAACATTCTAGGTTTTTTATGACTTCTATTGTCTTGTCTAAGCATTTTTTCTTTATTACTGGACTATCACTTATTCTCGCTGCCTACATTTTTCAACAAGCTAATTGGATGAAAATAAAAGGCTTTCTTTATAATTTTATTAATCTGATTGGAGCTGGATTGCTTGTTTATGTTACTTTTCAACCCATGCAGATAGATTTTTTCATTTTTACAGCGCTATGGGCTTTCATAAGCTTGATAAGACTGTATAAAAGCTTTCGATAAAAATTCTTACCAGTTAAATAAAGTACCATCTAGTTTTCTATTAATGGGAAGATAAGCACGTTCGTAAGGATATTTTTCTGCCAACTTCTCATTAAAATCGATGCCCAAACCAGGCTGATCGCTAGGATATAAATAACCTTTATCAAAACTATAGTGATGTGGAAATACGTCGTTAGTTTTCTCGGTATGATGCATATATTCCTGTATACCAAAATTATTGATGGAAATATCGAAATGTAAAGCTGCCGCCATAGTGATAGGAGATACATCTGTAGGACCATGACATCCTGTTTTCACATGATAAATTTCAGCCATTGCCGCAATTTTTTTCAAATGTGAAATTCCGCCACCATGCACTACAGACATACGAATATAATCAATCAGCTGCTCAGTTAATAAAATATGCGTATCCCATATCGTATTAAAAACCTCACCCACTGCAAGGGGAGTTGTTGTATGTTGACGTATAATCCGAAAACTTTCTTGTAACTCTGCTGGCACCGTATCCTCTAACCAAAACAAATGATAAGGCTCTAATTCTTTGCCTAAACGAGCCGCTTCTATAGGCGTTAAGCGATGATGAGCATCATGAAGAAAATGAGGATCGTCACCATAAGTTTTACGTAATTCTTTAAACAATTTAGGAATGTAATTAAGATATTTTTCGGTAGACCATGCACATTCTTGAGGTAAACCTTTAGTTGCGGGTTCGTAATACATTTTATCTTTAGAAACACCGTAACTATTCGGTAAGCCAGGAACACCAGTCTGAGCCCGTACCGCTAAATAACCCATATCGATATATTTTTCAACTTGTTTGATGGTATCAATAATATCAATTCCATTGGCATGGCCATATACCATCACTCCTTGACGACTCTTTCCACCTAATAAATTATAAACGGGGGTATTTAACACTTTTCCTTTGATATCCCATAAAGCCATATCAATTGCTGCAATCGCAGCCATGGTGACAGGTCCGCGTCGCCAATAGGCACCACGATAAAAGAACTGCCAAATATCTTCGATTTGAGCAGGATCACGACCAATCAAACAAGGAATAAGATCTTCTAAATAAGCTTTAACTGCTAATTCTCGTCCATTTAAAGTTGCATCACCGAGGCCATATACACCCTCATCGGTAATTACCTTTAGTGTCACAAAATTACGATCTGGGCAGGTAACAAACACTTTGGCATCTTGAATTTTCATAATTAACCTCGAGGAGATCTAGCTTTTTATTTTCTTATGTTAATCTCAATAATTCAAATTTTTAGATTATTGAATAACCAAATCATTCAAACGGTTACGTCCAATGATTGGGTATTGTTCAACTTCATACACAGCACCACTAACCGGGGCGGACTGATCCGCAAGCCAAAATATAATGTGTGATGCTACATTATCTGGTGATAATAAATGGCCACTGGGCGCATATTTTTTGGGAATCCTTTCCTGCCAATCTTCTGGTAAACCCTCTGCCATTTTTAAACAAATTTCATTGTCAGTTGGCGTCCATCCCACATTGAGTTGATTAACTCGAATAAGTTCTGAACCTAAGCTATCAGCTAAGTTACGTGTCATCGTCATGAGTGCACCTTTTGAAGCAGAATAAATCAAAAGATCTGGCTGGCCAGTATAAGCATTCATAGAACCTATGTTTACAATTGTTCCACCGAATTTCTGTTTACGGAAGACTTCTACAGCAGCTTTACACAAAAGTAAGGGGGCGTAGAAATTAACTCGCATAATCTTTTCACAAAGTTCTAGATTAGCAGAATCAATATTATTTCGCGGATAAATACCCGCATTATTTACTAAACCGTCTAGTCGGCCAAATTTTTTTACTGTTTCTGTTATTAAATAAGTATAGGAATTTTCGTCCATCAAATCAGCCAATAGATAGCTACTTGACTCACCCAGCTCTTGAATTAATTTTTTAGCGCAATCTTTTTTACGTCCATGGATCATAACCTTAGCACCCTCAGCAACACAACGCCGAGCAGTTGCAGCGCCAATGCCATTAGTGGATCCAGTAATCAAAATAACCTTATTTTTTAACATATCTATATTCTCTAACGACATTTTATTTTGTAAGAAAAAAAGCAAAAGGTCTTTTTAAGGTGGTAAAGAATGAAGCGATGCGTAATGCAGCACCTAAGTCACGACTTCGTCGGCCTAAACGTAAATTATTTTCAATATGTTCTAGAGAGCAATTTTTGGTTTCTGGAACAATAAAGTAAATAAAAAACCAACCTAACCCGCATAGAAATGCGTATAACCAAAATGTATGACTTGTACCTATAAACTGAATTAAGGTCAAAAATGTCATTGACACCAGCATATTAAAACCCCAACTTGCCGAAATAGCTAAACTGGCGCCTACGCCTCGAATATTTAATGGAAAAATTTCTGAAATAATAAGCCACATTATTGGACCTAAGCTCATTGCAAAACTGGCAATATAAATCACCATACTCACCACAGCCACCCAACGTAATGACGTCAATGCAGGAAAGTAAAAAGCTGTTCCCAAAATAAGTAAACTAATAAACATCCCCAAAAGACCATAAAGTAATAAAGGACGGCGACCCCAACGATCAATGAGAGGTAAAGCAATAATAGTAAACAATACATTTATTATTCCGATACCTAAGGTTGCTAAAATAGCGTTGCTGGCATATTTAAACCCGGCCATTTGTAAAATGGTTGGTGCATAATAAATAATGGCATTAATTCCGGTGACTTGCTGAAAAAAACTTAATCCTAAGCTAATAAAAAGAATAGGGCGCAACCATTTCGCCAATAAAAGACGATGTGTTCCTTTTTCAACTTCTACAGTTTGGCGAATTTCATCAAACTCATTATTGATATTTTCCCCATGACGTAAACGCTGTAAAACTGCGCGGGCTTTTTGATCCCAGCCTTTCAAAATCATCCATCGAGGACTTTCTGGCAAATAAATAGTTCCTAATAATAAAATAATAGCTGGAACAACGCCTAAACCTAACATCCAGGGCCATTGCCCAGTAACAGAAAAGTAATAATTAATTAAATAAGAGAAAACGATTCCTATGGTAATCGCTAATTGATTTAAGGAAACTAACATACCCCGTATTCGTTTTGGAGCAATCTCTGCAAGGTAAAGAGGTGCGGTAAATGAACCTATACCTACCGCCATACCCAATATAATTCGACCTATCACTAAGGTAACTAAATTGGGTGAAAATGCAGTGACTAAAGAACCTACAATAAACGTGAGGGCGGTAAAAACTAGTACTTTACGTCGGCCAAATAAATCACTCATTCGTCCGCTTACACCTGAGCCAAGTAAAGCACCGAATAAAACAGCGCTGACAACCATTTCAATTTGAAAATTAGTTAAGAAAAAATCTTTTTTTATGAATAAAATAGCACCGGAAATAATTCCCGTATCATAACCAAATAACAATCCTGCTAAAGCTGCAAATCCCGAAATGGTATAAATTAACCAATTTGGGTTTGATATTTTTATCATAAAAAATAATCTCTTTTATGGCATTTATTCATCAGTACTTTACCCCTGTCACAACTAAAAGCAAGTCAAACGCTTAAAAAATGTAATTTAATCGGCCAATTGTCAGTAATTTTATTATAGATTATTTCGAAGTTTCGACTTATTCTTTAGCCTAAATAACTAGGCTCAGGCAATCCTTTAATATTTGTTTCTACAGCGAAAAGCATCCCTGATTGGGGAGCGTCAGTTAGCTGGGTTGCGGTTAAGCCTATAGAGGCAGACGTAATAAATAAAGTTGTTAAATCTGGCCCGCCAAAACAACAACTTGTTGGCCTAGGTATTGGCATAGGGATAACACTATCGATCTCACCAGTAGGAGCATAACGGGTAATTTGCCAACCATCCCAATGACAACTCCAAAGATAACCTTGGCTATCAACAGTAAGCCCATCGGGAAATCCTTCTTCCTTGGGAATTTGTGCAAATACACGCATTTCACCCAAACTTCCATCCTTGCGATCAAATTCATATTGATAAATTTGTCGGGCAGGCGAGTCACAGATATACATTAGATTATTCTCTAAATTCCAAGCAATCCCATTACTCACTGTAAACCCATTTAGCATCTGCTTTACATCTCCATGATTTAAACAATACAAAGCAGCAATCGGTTGTTGTTCGGCGATATCTTTAGTACCAGCCCAAAATCTTCCTTGTCTATCACATTTCCCATCGTTAAACATAACATTTTTTACTTCTTGTAATGGGAAAGCAATGTTCTGTGTTGTACCTGTCATTGTATCAATAGTCACAAAACGATCACTTAAAGCGGCTACTAATCCACCTTTAGAGCACCAAGCGATTGAACCAATTTCACTAGGCATAGCAAATTTATCTAAACTTTTATCTTGATTTAAACGATATAAGGTCGCAGCTACAATATCTACCCAATACAGGCATTTTTCTAGGGGATGCCAAAGCGGCCCTTCGCCTAATACCATAATCTGTTGACAGACTACACTAATCTTCATAAATTCTTACCAAGTTAATCGATAGATGGTTTCGTGTTGATATTTATCGCCTGGTAATAAAAAAGGCGAAGGAAACTTTGGGTATTTAACCGCACCAGGAAAATTTTGTGTTTCCATGCAAAAAGCTCCATAGCGTTGTGTGTGCAAACTTGAACTAATCGGATAATCTTTCAAGCTATTGCTGGTATAGAATTGTAAACCTGGTTGTGTGGTAAACACTTCAAGTATACGTCCACTTATTGGTTCTTTAATTTTTGCAACAAATTGGGATTGATGCTTCATTACAGAAGATAATATATAACAAAGATCGTAACCGCCAATAGCAATTTCTTTAATTCGCTCACCGATTTGATGAGGCTCACGAAAATCGAATGGAGTACCTTTAACTTCTGCTATTTTGCCCGTAGGAAGTAAATCTTTATCCGTAACTACATAACAATCGGAAAAAATTTGCACTATATGATCTAATACGATCCCATTGCCTGCTCCAGCTAAATTCCAATAGGCATGGTTAGTCAAATCAACTGGTGTGGCTTGATCAGTTTCGGCTTGAAAGCTAATCTTTAATTCGTTATTCAGCGTTAAAGTATAAGTCACTTTAATGTCGAGATTTCCAGGATATCCTTGATCACCATCAGGACTTAGATAAAAAAAACTGACACTTGTTTGATCTCCTAAATTTGCAACTTCCGCTCGCCAAACCTTTTTATCCAATCCTTCTTCTCCTCCATGTAAATGATGAGAAAAATTTTTATTTTTACTTAAAAAATAGTCTTTTTTTTGATATTTAAAATGTGCATTACTAATACGATTAGCGACACGACCTATCGTCGCTCCAAAATAAAATTCATGGTTTAAATATTCATTGAGATGATCAAATCCTAAAGTTAATTCCTGCATCTTATCTTTTAAGTCCGGAACACGTACTGAAGTTAAAGTAGCACCATAATTTATAATACTGATACACATTCCATTTGGATTAGATAATGTGTATCGCATTATCAGTTGGCCATCAGGTAACTTGCCAAAAGTAGTCGATTCACAAACAATTTCTGGCATATTATCTTTTTATCCTCAAAATAATTTTGGCATTATTGTTCGGGGAATAATAGCGCCTGGTTGAGTTATAACTTTGGCAGCAAGCTCATGGCCATATTGACACGATTTGACTGGATCAACACCTAATAGACGCGCTGCTAAATAAGCACTATTAAACGAATCTCCAGCCGCAGTGGTATCAATTATTTTATCCACTAAACAGCTCGGGACTCTTTGTTGATGATTAACTGTAGCAACTAAAGCAGGTTCAGCACCACATTTAACGACTATTTCGGACACTCCATTTTCGAACAATCGTTGCACACTTGCCTCTGGAGTAACATCACCAAATACTAATTGATCATCCACAAAAGTAGGTAAAGCAATATTTACATATTTTAAAAATGCTTGCATCACCTTTTTTGCAGTGTCTGAATTCGTCCATAATGAAGATCGATAATTAGTATCAAAAACAACCTGGGCACCTGCTTGTTTTGCATTTTGTAAAATATCTGCTAAATATTCTCGACTCGCTTCATCGAGTATTGCTAAAGTAATTCCTGAAAAATATAAATAATCCATTCCTGCTAATTGCCAAAATAAATTTGTCCGATTATCGCCTTTAAATAATTCTCGCGCTGCCGAATCAGATCGATAAAAATAGAAAGTTCTTTCGCCTTTATTATCAATACGAATTAAATACAAACCCGGTAATTTATTATTAATACGACGAATTAAATCAGTTTTAAGCCCTTCAGTTTGCCAATCCAATAACATCTGATCACTATAAGCATCCTGTCCCAAGGCGGTTACATAATGAATATCTAAAGCTTGGTTTTGTAATAATCTGCGCAAATAAATCGCAAAATTTAAAGTATCTCCTGCAAATGCAAGAGAAAGTGAGGTAGGTGTTTGATGGGATAATTCCAGCATTGCTTCACCAATCACGCCAATTTGCTTAATTTTATTCATAAACAACTTTAATTAAATTGTGACTTAGAGAGGTTATCTTTGCTAACATTGCTTGATAAAAAAGAGGAGCGTATTATGAATTATAATTTTATGGGACATCGATGCTTACTTTAATTGATATTCTAGGTCAAAATCGTATTATACCCATTATTGTAATCGATAAAGTAGAACATGCAATTCCTTTAGCTGAAATACTGCTAAAATCAGAATTTAAGGTTTTAGAAATTACCTTACGCACGCCTTGCGCCTTAGCCGCTATCGAGAAAATAAATACTACCTTCCCAGAAGCTATCGTTGGAGCAGGTACTATTATCAAGACCCAACAATTTTCCCAGATAAAATCAGTTGGGGCAAAATTTGCGGTTAGTCCTGGTTTAAATAAGAATTTAGTACTGGAAGCTGAAAAACATAATATCCTTTATATGCCAGGTATTGCTACAGTAAGCGAGGCATTGTTCGCTCATCAGCTTAGGCTAAAACATCTTAAATTTTATCCTGCTGAAACTCTAGGCGGCATTAAAGCATTACGAGCTATTGCAGAAATTTTACCTTTACATTTTTGTCCAACCGGCGGTCTGCATGCTGAAAATTTTCTAAGTTATCTTAATTTGGCTTATGTTTCTTGTGTGGGTGGAACTTGGATAGCTCCGCGTAAGCTGATTGCCAAAGGTTCATTTGACGAAATAGCTAGTTTAGCTAATCAAGCTAAGAAAATTCTAACAACAATTTCTGTTTGAGAAAAGAAAAACTCAATTACTATTGATTAATCATTCAGGTCTACTAAACTTTTCTTAAATTTCTTAGGAAATAGCTTGTTTAATGGATATAATGGATATAATGGATATTAAACAATTTAGCGCAGTAAAAACTCAGTTTGCAAAACTTCTCAGATACTGTGTTTATTTTCACCTGCTTATTTTTCCAAATTTTGCATTAGCGGATACCGTTAGCTCACTATCTCCAGGACAAGTACGGCAACAATTACAAAATACAGTCAATATCCAACAAGCAATCAGTGCAAATGGACCTATTGTCTCACCTATTGTAGCGGTTCCTATTCGTCCCGCTATTTCGGTACCGCCCAGTATGCGCAAACCTTTTGTGCTACGTTCTGTATGCATTTCTGGTTCGACTGTTTACTCACAAGCAAGTCTACAAGCTTTTTTCCGACCTTATTTCAATAAAAGAATCAGCTATCAAGAATTAGAAAAGATAAATCAGCAAATTACATTAAAATACTTAAAAGATGGTTATATTTTGACTCGAGCTACTATACCAGTACAAAACTTATCCTCCGGATATGTTCATATAGAAATTTTAGAAGCTTATGTGGTTCGGGTTAATGTTATCGGAAAAACCCATGGCTTGGAAAACTATCTGGATAATTATGCTCAGCAATTAAAAAAATCGCGTCCATTACGATTAAAAGTTTTACAACATTATATTCTATTATTAAATCGACTACCTGGGGTCTCAGCGAGTTTGAAAAAAAGTCCGGGGTTAAGTAATTCGGGTGCGCAAACCCTTGCCTTTGTCATTAAACAACGTCGTTTCGTTCCTAACGCTTTATTAAACAATAATCAAAATCGTTACTTAGGGGGTCAAAATCTATTTTTAACCGCGAATATGTATTCATTATTCCAAGGGGGCGATTCAACCATTGTCACGGCAGCCACTGCGCCGTTTGATCCAAAAGTTTTACAGTACTATTATATATTGCATAACTTTCCTATTGGAGTAAATGGCAACCATCTCGATATTTATGCAGACTACACACAGATCAAACCGAATATCAACCTTCCACCTTTTACTGTTGCGGGTAAAGCAGGAGATTTAGGTGCATATTTTTACCATCCATTTATTTTACAAACCAATGATAAATTAGATGGTCGTTTAGCATTTGGCTATTATCGAAGCAAAACTTCTTCGTATACCGGCGTAGTGGACAGTCCCGATGCTATCGTAAGACTCCCTTCATTACGTGCCAAAGTTATTTATGAACGTACTCGAACTCGATATTTTGATAGAATGGAAGCTGAATTAAGTCAAGGTATCCACATATTTGGTGCAAATACTGCACCGCCACCACCTCCAGGTATTCCTAATCCTTATGTTGGTTATACAAAATTTTATTATTATGTCACGCATATACAAAAGCTAACTAAATCCTTTTCGGTTCTAATAGACTCTATGGGGCAGTATGCTTTTAATCCGTTAGCCCCTGCGGAAAAAATTCCTTATGGTGGCGGCCTACCTTACGGGCAGGCTTATGATCCTGGTGAAATTATTGGCGATCAAGGACTCATGGGTGGCTTAGAATTACGTTACAATACTTTTCCAAAATCATTCAACGCTATTCAGTATTTTACACGTTATGATATTGGAAAAGTATGGAACAAAAACGTTGCTCCTACTTTCTTTTTAAACAATATTTATAGCGATGCTTCTTTATCCACAGGCTTAAGATTGCTGTTAAGTAAAGACTTTCAACTACAACTGAGCGTTGCAAGGCCGATGACCAACCCTGTGCAATCACAAGTACAAAGTGGCCACAATGGAAAAAGTTTACGTTTCTTCTTTACGTTCAGTTATACGCCATTCTAATGAATAAAACGACACGAGCTTATGTTAAGCATAATAAGTTATTTTGTTATACATAAAACTCGTGACGAAGAATTTTTTTATTCCTAAAGTCCAAGAATTCCTACTCGTGGTATTGATGTAGGTAGAGCAGGCAGAGTTATACCTCCTAAAACGGGGAATCCTCCTCCTTGCACAGGAACACCGAATACGGTTCCCCTCGGACCTTCGAACCCAATAATTTGACCATTTCTTTCCAGAACTTGCACTCCTTGTGTTCCTAATATTCCAGCAGCAGCTAAATCTGCTACATCTCGAGAGGAAAGCGCTCTTGCAACAACACCTTCCTGCCCAAGTACGTTTGCAGCTAAGGTGACACCTTGACCACTTAATAAATCGCTTAAATTTAAACCTCCACCAGGTAAACCCGGAGCTCCTGCAACTCCAGTAGCCCCACTAGCTCCAAGACCACCCATACCGCCACCACTACCGCCGCCACAACCCGTCATTAAAACAGAAGTAGCTAAAACCCCTGCAATTAAGTATGCTGTTGTTTCTGATTTCTTCATATGAAAAACTCCCTTTAATAGCTCTTAAAGAATAAAATAATGCACTTTATCCTAGAAGTTAAAGCAAATAGTGTCAAATTAGACTAATAAAGTAAATTTTTTAGGCAAAATAATCAAAATTAATTTGTTTTTAAATAAAATTTGCGTTTTTGTAAAATTCACTCTATTAAGTAAACCTTTAAAACAATATGCGCTTAAAAGTTGGTAATATTCGAGATATATTATTGGTTTTAGATCTGGAGCTAATTTCGGTATAATGTTTCGCTCTAAACCAAATAAGGAGAAAGGCACTATGACTATGCAAACAGTGGATAATACGCTCAATGATATTTTGCAAAGTAATTACATGCAGCAACTTGATAGACAGCTGAATGAAAACCATTTATTAAAACATCCTTTTTATCAAGCTTGGTCTGCTGGTAAGTTGTCATTAGACAATCTTCGTGATTATGCTTGCCAATATTATCACCATGTGGATGCTTTTCCTCGTTATATCAGTGCCACGCATAGCAATTGTCAAAATTCCGAGGCACGAAAAGTATTATTAGACAATTTAAACGACGAAGAAGGAATGAATGGTCTCGATAGTCATCCGGTCTTATGGTTACAATTTACTAAAGGACTCGGCTTGTCAGAAGCAGCCGTCACTAGTAGTGCTCTTTTTCCAGAAACTAAGCAGTTTATTGAAGAGTTTATGGCTTTATCACGTTCATCTTATGCAGAAGGCTTAGGTGCCTTATATGCTTACGAACGTCAGATTCCTCAAACGGCTGCCAGCAAAATCACTGGATTGAAACAATTTTATGATATTGTCGATGAGCCTACCTTAAAATTTTTCTTAGTCCATCTTGAAGCGGATGTAGAACATGCTGAAGCCACTAAAACACTTATAAAAAATTTACCTATGGAAGAAAAATTAGCGGCAGAAAAAGCCGCTAAAAAAGTAGCTAAATCAATTTGGGATATGCTAAGTGGTATACAAACACGAACGATGACTAATCTTTGTGAAGCTACTGTAATTTAATATCCATCCTAGAAATTTAATTAGAAGTTTATAAGTTGCATAGCAATTTATAAATTTCTAGTTTTTTAATTATCAACTGCCATCTAATACAGACACACGCCGAATCTTTCCGCCCAACTGCGATAATTTTTCTTCGATGCATTCATAACCACGATCTATATGATAAATTCTATTTACGGTCGTTTCACCTTCAGCCGTTAAACCTGCCAATACTAAACTTGCCGAAGCTCGTAAATCGGTAGCCATAACTTCTGCACCCATTAATCTATCGACACCTTTACAGATGGCAACATTACCTTTTAAGGTAATGTCAGCGCCCATGCGGCGCATTTCTTGTACATGCATAAAACGATTCTCAAATACTGTTTCAGTAATAATTCCAGTTCCTTCCGCAGTAATATTAAGCGCCATAATTTGCGCTTGTGCATCAGTTGGAAAAGCAGGATAGGGCGCAGTACTCACATTAACGGCTTTGGCGCGTTTATTCCGCATATCAAGTTCGATCCAGTGATCGCCAATAGCAATTTCTGCCCCTGCTTGACGCAATGTATAAATAACCGCATCTAAAGTGTTGGCCTGAATATCCTTTAGACGAATAAAACCTCGTGTACAAGCAACTGCAATTAAATAAGTAGCCGCTTCTATTCGATCTGGCAAAATTCGATAATAACCTCCAGTTAATTGCTCTACACCTTCGATAGTAATTGTATCTGTTCCTGCATCACTAATATTTGCCCCAATGCTATTCAAAAAATTAGCTAAATCAACAACTTCTGGCTCACGCGCCGCATTTTTGATAACCGTTTTACCTTTGGCTAAGGTTGCGGCCATCATTAAATTTTCAGTTCCGGTAACAGTAATTGTATCAAGTTTGATGAAGGCACCTTGCAAGCGCCCTTTAGTTTTAGCTTTAATATAGCCATTTTCTATTTCAATTTTTGCACCCATGGCTTCAAGCCCTTGAATATGTAAATTGACTGGGCGTGTACCAATCGCACAACCACCAGGAAGCGAGACAATAGCTTCACCACAACGAGCGAGTAGTGCACCTAGAACTAAAATGGATGCGCGCATTTTTCTTACTAATGCATAGGGCGCATAGGAATCAATCAGTTCACGAGCACGCACTTCTAAACTCATGCGCTCACCTATAGTAAATTGAGCTCCCATACCGCTCAAAAGTTCTACCATGGTGGTGACATCTTGTAGGTGGGGAACATTAAATAAAGTAATAGGTTCCTCTGATAATAAGCATGCTGCTAAAATAGGTAAGGTTGCATTTTTCGCACCAGAAATTCTGACTTCACCTTGTAATGGGATGCCGCCTCTAATAATTAATTTATCCACCATTTATCTCTCTATCTCTATTTTTATACCTAGTATATTTATTCATGCACAGCATTTCTTTAAACATGCAACTTTTGAGTAGAAATCCCCAAGACAAGTAAGATATTTATCTTGGGGGAGCACTTAAGCTTTTTTTGCTTTAGATCTATCCATCACGAGGAACGATTTATGGGCAATATTTTTTCTAAATCGGATACTCGAATAATGGCAAGCATTTGTGTAGGTAAAGCTACAAAACGAATTTTTTGATCACGTTGTTTTAGCATTCGTGTCCAAGCAATCAATAATGCCACTCCACTACTATCACTTTGAGTAACATCTTCTAAATTAAAAAGAACTAACGAAGCTTTATCATTTTTTAAGATATTTTGACTGAGCTGCCACATACCTGGTACGGTATAGGTATTCAAAGCTCCTGATAAGACATAATGGTCTTTTTTAAACTTTAAAGATGGTCTGTTCATCTGAATCAATCACTTTGATTGTTATGTTGCGCAAGTTTACTAATAAGACCATCAATACCACTCTGCCGCAACTCTTCAACAAATTGAGAGCGAAAACTTTCTATGATACTTACGCCATCCACACTAAAATCATACAGCTTCCATTGATTTTGCACTCGCAACATTCGATAATTAAGATTAATCTGAGGGCCTGATTCTCGAATAATACGACTTTTAACTTCTACATAAGATTGATTATTAAAATCTTCGCGTAATGGTAAAAAAATTACACGTTCATTAGTGTACTGGGCCAAAGCACTTGAATATGTGCGAACAAGCAATGTAACAAATTGATCCTCAAAAGCTTGTTGCTGAGAATGAGTGGCATTTGACCAAGAACGACCCAAGGCTTTACTCGACATACTTTCTATATCAACATGCGGTAATAAAATTTGGTCAACGATACCATAAACAATCTGCGGCTTTGTTTTAAGCGTCGCTTGATTTCGTTGTAGTTCTAAAATTAACTGATTTGAAGTATTTTGTAGAATTTCTACAGGCGATGGAATCGCACAGGCCATGGTACACATGAATAACCCAAGCAATGTGACTATAACTTTTTTCACTTTTTTCCCCCTGAATTCTTTAAGCTAAATATTAACTGACCAATAAGATCTTCTAAAATTAATGCGGGATGCGTATCTCGTACAATAGCATTATTATTTAAAAAAGTTTGTTCAAATCCTGGTGTCAAGCTAATATAATTTGCTCCTAATAGGCCTTGAGTCAAAATACTTGCGGAAGTATCGACTGGCAATTGTTTATACTTTGAATCAATTTTCATCGTCACGATAGCTTTAAATTTAACATTATCAAGTTTTATTGCGCTAACTTCCCCAATATGAACCCCTGCTAAAGACACAGGCGAGCGTACTTTTAACCCACCCACATTGTCAAAAGCAGCTGTAATATTATATCCACTCTCACCTATGGAGCTACTTAATCCACTAACCTTAAAAGCCAAAACTAATAAAGCGAGTATTCCAAAGAACATAAAAAACCCGACCCAAATTTCTATTATTCTTTCGCGCACTTACCAACCCCCCATCATCACTGCGGTTAATACAAAATCCAAGCCTAATACAGCCAGGGAAGAATACACAACGGTACGCGTTGTTGATCGACCAATTCCTTGAGCAGTTGGAACCGTATCATATCCTTGAAACACAGCTATCCATGTAACAATACTTCCAAATACAATGCTTTTTATAATTCCATTCACGATATCATCATGAAAATTAACGGCAGATTGCATAGCACTCCAAAATGCTCCCCTATCCACGCCCAACCAAACGACACCTACTAAATACCCGCCCCACACTGCAACTACACTAAAAATAATCATTAATAGGGGCATACTAATAAAACCTCCCCAAAAACGTGGTGAAATCACACGCCACAATGGATCCACGCCCATCATTTCCATACTTGCAAATTGTTCTGTAGATTTCATCAAGCCAATTTCTGCTGTCAATGCAGAACCCGCTCGCCCTGCAAATAATAATGCTGTAACCACTGGTCCTAATTCTCGTACCACGCTTAAAGCAACCAATTGACCTAACTGTTGACTTGCACCAAATTTATTCAAAGTATTATAGCCTTGTAATCCCACTACCATGCCAATAAATAACCCTGATAAGACAATAATGATTAAAGATAATACTCCAATAAAAAATAGTTGTTCGATTAACAAAGGGAAACTTTTTTTAAACCGTGGTTTTCGTATTAATAAATGCGCTAAAAAAATCCCGGAACGACCAATACTCATTAATAGCTGTAGACTAAACTGACCCAATAATCGAAATTTTTTTAAAATCAACATATATTAATGCAGTAACTCTTGGCTATACTCAATAGCAGGATAATGAAAAGGAACCACGCCATCAGGTAAACCTTGTAAAAATTGTTGAACCTCTAGATCCTTATCTATATGTACTTTATCTGGAGTACCGTGACCAATAATTTTTCCGCCAGCAATCACATAAATATAGTCTGCTATACTTAGCGTTTCTTTTACATCATGAGAAATTAAGATTGTTGTAATACCCAAGGCTTTGTTTAAATCTGAAATAAGTTTCACAATCACGCCTAGTGCAATGGGATCCAAACCTGTAAAAGGTTCATCATACATAACAAGCTCTGGATCTAGAACAATCGCTCGCGCTAAAGCAACACGTCGTGCCATACCACCTGAAAGTTGATTAGGCATAAGATTTTTAGCACCACGTAAGCCGACAGATTGTAACTTCATCAATACAATATCACGAATCATAAAATTAGGTAGTTCAGTATGTTCTCTTAAAGGAAAAGCAATATTTTCAAAAACACTTAGATTGGTAAATAACGCACCGCTTTGAAATAAAATACCCATTTTCCGGCGTAATTCATAAAGTTGTACTCGAGGCAATTTATTTATTAACTTACCATCCACATGGATATTGCCATGTTCGGGTTTTAATTGGCCTCCTATTAAACGCAGTAATGTGGTCTTACCACATCCACTTGGACCCATAATGGCCGTTATTTTACCCCGCGGGATATTTAATTCGATATCGGAAAAAACAGTACGTCCGTTACGACTAAAATATAAGCCTCGGATGTTGACAAAATCGCTCAAGTCATTCGTCCCCTTTTCTCACTTTTTCTATCAAATAATCAGCATCCTGCAAAAAGCGTGTGGGATCTCCGCCTATCATGCTGGGATCAACTTTATATCGATTATCAATAACTAATGTAGGTGCAGCAAGAATTTTATCTTCTTGCATTAAAGTATCACTTCTCAATAATTGAGCATCAATACCTGGGGAAAAACTAGCTATACTTTCAAACTCATGTTTTTTAACCCCATGCTTTATAAAAAACTCTTCTTGAAGCTTAGGGTCTGATAAATCTTGTCCTTCAACATGGATAGCTTTAAATATAGCAGGCGTCAATTCTTTTTCGACTCCCAACATTTTGGCAATATAAAAAGCTCGAGCTAAACTGCGCCAACTTGGTTGAAACACTATCGGTACGCGCTCAAATTTTACATAATTTGGCTGGGATGCAAGCCATTTGTCTAATGTTGGCTCAAAATGGTAGCAGGCAGGACAGGCATAACTAAAAAACTCAATCACCTGTACTTGAGTTTTTGGTGCTGATTTCGGAATAATCTCCGACCTAGAAATAACTTCATAATCTTTTCCGTCTTTAAAACTCTTTGGATGAGTTTTAGGATTATTATCTATTTTTCCACATGATGATAAAATAATAGGTAATATTAAAATCAATAGGCTACGTAACCCCAATCTAAACATACAGCCCCTCTTTATAATAAAAAACTAAAAGTCACTAAATCTCTTCCAAAACTAACATGCATCTTTTCCCGTTAAAGGCTCCTTAAGATATAGCATGCAAATCTCTTTTCTTAAGGGCTATTGGAAATAGCCACTAACCAACCCATAATTTTGTAGTAGGCCCATAAAATTGGCCAAGCATAACACAGCTTAGCAAAAAACGTTAAGCGGGGAAAAGCATACTTAAAAATAAAGCTTATTTTGAAGACTAAAAATATAAATCAATTTACCAAGTAGGTAAATAAATCATTTTTCTAGACTTTTTTAAACTTTTTTGCACATTGAACTAGCAGCTGGGCACATAGTATAGTTTAAAAAAGATAGTATTTTGTCATTTTTTAGATATACCGTAGGCACAAGCTTTACCCATCTTAAATACTTATACTGAGCAATTGTGATCATCTTGCATTGCAATGGGCATTAAAGTTGAATCTAAAATGTTAATAATCGAAGACAAATATTTTCTTCATAGAATACAACAACAAGGATTTAAACAACATGAATAGTTCTTTATTAAACTATTTTTTTATGGAGATTCACTATGTGGAATATATCAGAACCAATACGCTACCAAGTAATTGCCCAATATCGAGATAATACCATTTTGGTCAACATTCTTGGTCAGGGTCTATATTTTATGCGCACAGCCCATCAAATTTTTACTACACCTACCCTTATCAGTGGCTTCTCACAAGAAGACGCTGCTTTAATAGGTTACATAGTAGGTTCGGAATCTTATAAACTAAATTTGGGTGAAATGTGATTTTATTTTTAAAATAATAACTTTTTATAAAAATCAGTTATAGAAATTGCTTGCAGTTTAAGCTTGTGTCAAAGTAACTTTACGAAAATCGGACTAAGGAGATTTTAGTGGGAACAGAAAATCAGGAACTTTTAAAAAGCAAAGTAGCCGAAGCTGCTTTAGAATATATTAAAGTGGGCTCTATTCTAGGGTTAGGAAGCGGGAGTACTGTCAATTTTCTTATTAAGGCATTAGCTCATATTAAACATAAAATTGAAGGAGTGGTCGCAGCTTCTGTCGAAACTGAAAAATGCTTAAAACAATATAATATCCCTGTATTAGATCTAAATTGCACCGGTGAATTGGCCTTTTATATAGATGGAGCTGATGAAGTCAATCCACAACTGCAACTTATAAAGGGGAGGGGTGGAGCACTTACACGTGAAAAAATTATTGCCGCTGCCAGCAGAAATTTTATTTGCATCATTGATGAAAGTAAGTATGTCGGTATGCTAGGCCAAAAAAGTCTGCCATTAGAAATTATTCCTATGGCACGCAGCTATGTTGCTAGAGAATTAGTAAAATTAGGTGGCTTTCCTATTTATAGAGAAAATTTTGTTACCGACAATGGCAACATAATATTAGATACTCAACATTGGGATTTTACAGATCCCATTAAACTTGAGCGTTTATTAAATAATATTCCGGGTATAGTATGTAATGGTTTATTCGCCCAGCGTCCTGCAAATATTTTACTTATGGCTAGTAAAGAGGGTATTAAAATTTTTGAAAAATAAATTTTTAATAGCGATAATAATCAGATTTATAGGGTCCTTGAGGTTTTACGCCAATGTAATGGGCTTGCTCAGATGTCAGTTCTGTTAATTTAGCTCCAACTTTTTCTAAATGTAAACGAGCCACTTGTTCATCCAACGTTTTAGGAAGCATATAAACCTTGCCTTTTTCATAACGATTATTATATTGCCATAATTCAATCTGCGCTAAAACTTGATTAGTAAATGAATTAGACATAACAAAACTTGGATGTCCTGTAGCGCAGCCTAAATTAACTAAACGACCTTCAGCTAATAATAATAAACGCTTTTTATTCGGAAAATTTATCTGATCAACTTGTGGCTTAATATTTAACCAATTGAATTGACGTAACCCGGCTACATCTATTTCAGAATCAAAATGCCCTATATTACAAACGATGGCTAAATCTTTCATCTGCTGCATATGGGATAAAGTGATAACATCTTTGTTTCCAGTGGCCGTTACAAATATATCTCCCAGTCCTGCTACATCATCCATAGTTACGACGCGATAACCTTCCATGGCAGCTTGTAATGCACAAATAGGATCAATTTCTGTGATCCATACAGCCGCGCCATACGAACGCAGACTCTGAGCACATCCCTTTCCTACGTCACCATAACCACAAACCACAGCAATTTTACCGGCGATCATAACATCAGTCGCGCGTTTTAAGGCATCGATTAAAGACTCTCTGCAACCATAAAGATTATCAAATTTAGATTTTGTTACTGAATCATTTACATTTATCGCTGGAACCAATAATGTTTTTTCTTTTTGCATTTGGTAAAGTCTATGTACACCTGTTGTAGTTTCTTCAGATACCCCTTTTATATCATGTAAAAGTTTAGGATGTTTTTCATGGAGTAATAAAGTAAGATCGCCCCCATCATCCAATAATAAATTTGGCCTCCAACCATTGTGCCCAATTAAAGTTTGCTCAATACACCACCAAAATTCTTCTTCAGTTTCTCCTTTCCAAGCAAAAACTGGAATATTTCGAGCAGCTATTGCTGCTGCAGCATGATCCTGCGTAGAAAAAATATTGCAAGAAGACCAGCGCACTTCTGCGCCCAAATCAAGCAATGTTTCAATTAAAACGGCTGTTTGGATGGTCATATGTAAACAACCAGCAATGCGAGCGCCTTTTAAAGGTTTTTCATGTCCGTACTTTTTACGTAAAGCCATTAAACCTGGCATTTCTGTTTCAGCGATAGTAATTTCTCGCCGTCCCCATTCTGCTAAATTTAAATCAGCAATTTTATAGTCAGTAATGTTAGCTTTTAACTTTTCCGTGATCATAAATACTTTCTCAATAACTTAAATAAAAATTAAATATGTTCTTATATTCCAGAGTAAGAATTTTGGGAGGAAACCACCTAGTGAAGCAAACTAGATGTATTAAAATACATAGATTGCGAGCAGCAACACAGACAAAAATTCCAATTACTTGGAAAGAATAATTTATAATTCTGTTACTTGTTTGATTTCATGGGTTAATAAGTCTGCACGTAATAATTCCGCCTTATCAATTTTCTCCCAGGGAAAATCTTCATTTTCACGGCCAAAATGACCATAGGCTGCGGTGGGCTTATAAATAGGTCTTAATAAATTAAGCATCTCAATTAAACCCCTTGGTCTTAAATCAAAATGCTGTTGAATTAATTCAATGATTCGTTTATCAGGTAATTTAGCAGTACCAAATGTATTAATATTTATAGACGTGGGTTCCGCAATACCGATAGCATAAGAAATCTGTATTTCACAACGATCAGCCAACCCTGCAGCAACAATATTTTTGGCAACATAACGTGCAGCATAAGCTGCCGAACGATCGACTTTACTGGGATCCTTCCCAGAAAAACAACCCCCACCATGGCGCGCCATACCACCATACGTATCTACGATTATTTTACG
>Ga0075369_10000068_pt1 | contig 27154 bp, 25 predicted proteins | sample EndMethybrTD3034_FD_71400 | JGI IMG/M metagenome (GOLD analysis project Ga0075369, IMG submission 71400) | Populus endosphere microbial communities from Tennessee, USA - Endosphere MetaG P. TD hybrid TD303-4 | ecosystem: Host-associated > Plants > Roots > Endosphere | place: USA: Tennessee...
CCCGAGCTGCAGCGCCGCGGCATCTTCCGCACCGAGTACGAGGGCAAGACCCTGCGCGAGAATCTCGGCCTGCCGCGGCCGGAGAACCGGTTCTTCTCAGAGGCGGCGAAGGCGGCGGAATAATCTTGCCGGACCGCAGGCCTCCAGGCCCGCTCATGAATCATGAGCATGAGCGGGCCTGGAGGCCCGCGGTCCGGCAAGACTCACTTCGCCTTGCCCGTAATCATCCCGAGGTCGATCGCGTTGGCCATGGCGGCATAGCCGGCGCGGTTGGGATGCAGCTTGTCTCCCGGCCCGCCGGTCGAGGAGTTGGGCTGGAACTCGACCTTCACCTCGCCGGTTGCGGGATCGAGGGTCGCCTTGTCGAAGTCGATGACGCCGTCGAAGAGCTTGGCGGTCCGCAGGAACTCGTTCAGCGCCTTGCGCTTGGCGTCGACCTCGGCGCGGCCGTGGGTCGGCGTGCTGTTCAGCGCCGGCGTGAGCGTCGCGGCGAATATCTTCACGCCCGGCAGCTTCTGGCGCAGTTCGGCGACGCCCTTGTTGTAGCCCTCGATGACGGCTTCGGCGGTGGCGTCGGCGGCGCCGAAGTCGTTGATGCCTTCGAGCCAGATCACCGTCGTGACGCCGGGCAGGCTCACGATGTCGCGGTCCAGCCGCGTCAGGGCGCCGGGACCGCCGCCGATCGGCTTGGTCGCATAGTCGTCGGGCCCGACGACGCGGTTGCCGCCGATGCCCTGGTTGACGACGACGAAGGCGTCGCCGTGGGCGGCATGCAGGCGGCGCGACAGCACGTCGGGCCAGCGGTCGTCGCCGTTGATGGTGGTGCCCGTCCCGTCGGTGATGGAATCACCGAAGGCGACGATGACCTGGGCCTTGGCGGGCAGGTTCATGTCGACCTCGTCGAGGAAGTACCAGGAGGTCGTCGAATAGGGGAAGGCGCTTTCGCTCACCTCCTGGCCGTGGGCGCCCGAGCCGGGCGGCGACAGGTACGACGTCTGCAGTGCCTTGGCGTGCCAGGTCATGGGGCCGCTGTCGCCCACGACATGGAAGCTGACGGCGAGCTTCAGTCCCTTCAGCATCGGGCTGAGCGGGGTGGTGACGTACGGCAACGCGACCGCATCGCTCACCACGCTCTTGCCGGGCGGTACCGTCACGCTCTTCTGGCCGCCAAACAGGACCGGCTGGTTGGTGCCCTTGATGATCGCCGCGCCGCTCTCCTGCAGCCCGACATAGGCACCGTCGAACGTCACCGGCTTGGTGCCGAAGGCGTTCGACAGCCTGATCCGCGTCTGCGGCCCCCAGGCATCGGGCTTCACGATCAGCCGGAATGTCTGGTCGCTTGCGCCCTTTTCAGGCGTGGGGAAGGCAAACTTGAGCTCCGGTTGCGCCGTCGGATTGCCGACGGGGTAGGGACCATGCGCCGAAGCGGTCCAACTCGCCGCCCATTCGGCGTTGGCCTCGCCCGCCGACAACAGGGGCGAACACAGCATCGTCAACAGCACGATCAGCCGTCTCATCGATTCCTCCGTATCTCCTTATGGTTGAGGCCAGTCTGATGGCGATGGCGATCGATTGGCAAGGAGGCTAGCTTCGCCGCATGACTTTCGAGATCACCGTCGCCAGCGTCGACGACGTGCAGCGCATGGCCCGATGGGCCGCCGACGAAGGATGGAATCCGGGCAAGACCGACGCCTACGCCTTCCACGCCACTGACCCTGGCGCCTTCCTGATCGGCCGGCTCGATGGCGAGCCGGTCACCTGTATCTCGGTCGTGCAATACGGCCAGGGTTTCGGCTTTCTCGGCTTCTACATCGCGCGGCCGGCGGCGCGTGGCAAAGGTTTCGGTTTCCAGACCTGGCACGCCGGCATGGCCCGGCTTGTCGGTCGCAATGTCGGGCTCGACGGCGTGCCGGCGCAGCAGGGCAACTACCGCAAGTCGGGCTTCCGGCTGGCCTGGAACAACGTCCGTTACGAAGGCGCGCCGGTGCAGGCCGAGCCGCCGACGGGGGTGAGCCTGGTCGATGCCCGCAGCATCGGCTTCGACAGGCTCGCCGCCTATGACAGACGCTTCTTCCCGGAGGCGCGCGATTCCTTCCTTGCCTCGTGGATCTCCCAGCCCGAACGCGTCGCGATGGTGGCGCTGCGCGACGGCGCCGTGGCCGGGTTCGGCGTCATGCGCAACTGCCAGGCCGGAGCGCGCATCGGGCCGCTCCATGCCGAGACACCGGACATTGCCTCCGCGCTCTTTTCCGCGGCGGCCGCGACGCTCGGTGCGACGGCAGTGGCCGTCGACATCGCGGGCGTCAACAAGGCGGCCGTGTCGTGGGCCGAGGGGCTGGGGCTGAAACCCTCCTTCGAGACCGCGCGCATGTACACCGGACCGGATCCGGCGATCGACGCGGCAGGCCTCTACGGCGTGGCGAGCTTCGAGCTGGGCTGACCCTCGCGCCTACGGCTTCTTCTTCATGTTCCAGAACACTGGCGCGGGCGCCTCCAGGTGGCCCGTGACGGTGCTGCGGATCGCCGAGGGTACGTTGAACTGGCCGAGCTGCACGTGCGTCGGATACTCCGACATGCGCACCTGCACCGCCGTCGCCAGCTCCTTGCGCTTCTCGGGATCGGTCGTCCGGGCGAAGGCGTCGCGCAGCTCCTCGAGCTTGGCGTCGCACGGCCAGCCGATCGCGGCCTTCTCGCAGTTGGCGCCGAGGAAGGCGCTCATCACCGGATCGAGCAGGTCGGCCGACACCCAGGTCGTGAGGAAGCCATGCCAGCCGCCCTGCGCCGGCGGCTCCTTGCGCGTGCGCCGCGCGACCACGGTGTTCCAGTCCATCGCCTGCATGTCGACGGTGAAGCCGCCGCGCTCCAGCAGCGCCTTGAGGATCGGCGTCAGCCGGCCGGTGTTGGTGTCGGTGGCGTAGAGCAGCACGATCGGCGTGCCGTCATAGCCTTCCGCCTTCAGGATCTCCTTGGACTTGGCGAAATTCGAGGTGAGCTTGTCCTCGAAGCCCTTGTCGGTGGCCAGCGGCGTGCCGCAGATGAACAGCGCCTTGCACTCCTTGAAGAACTTCGGGTTGGTGTAGCCCGCCACCAGGAAGTCCTTCTGGTTCAGCGCGTAGAACACGGCCTGGCGGATCTTCGGGTTGTCGAACGGCTTGTGCAGGGTGTTGAAGCGGAAGTCCATCTGCGCGCCCAGCGGATTGAGGTCGACGACGTGGACGTTCTTGTCGCCCTCGAGCAGCGACAGCAGCTCGATCACCGGTTGGTCGATCATGTCGATCTCGCCGCTCAGCAGCGCGTTGATTGTGGTCTGCGGGTCGGTGATGTTGATCCATTCGACGCGATCGACATGCACGACCTTGCCGCCGCTCAGGCCCGACGCCGGCTCCGGCCGCGGCTTGTAGTCCTTGAACTTGTCGTAGATCGTGCGCTCGCCCGGCCGCCACAGGTCCTTGCGGAAGACGAAGGGACCCGAGCCGGTGGTATCGCTGATCTGCACGTTGCCCGGCGTCTCGGCGACGCGCTTGGGCATGATGAACGGCACCAGCGAGGAGGGCTTGCCCAGTGTCTCCAGCACCAGGCCGTAAGGTTCCTTCAGCACCAGGACGAAGGTCTTGTCGTCAACCGCCTTCAGCTCCTTGGCGAAGGACATCAGCTTCTGGCCCATTGCGTCCTTGGGCGCCCAGCGGTTGAGCGAGGCCACGCAGTCCTCGGCCGTCACCGGTTTGCCGTCGTGGAACAGGAGGCCGTCGCGCAGGGTGAAGGTGTAGGTGAGCTTGTCGTCGCTCACCTTCCAGCCTTCCAGCATCTGCGGCTTGACCTGCAGCTTGTCGTCGACCGCCAGCAGCGTGTCGTAGACCATGTAGCCGTAGTTGCGCACGATGTAGGCAGTGGTCCAGTACGGATCGATGATCTTGACGTCGGAGTGCATGACCACCTTCAGGGTCTGCGCCGATGCCATGCCCGGCATCAGGGCGATGCCCGCTGCCAGGGCGGCGCGCGCCACCCATTTCACGATCCCGTTGTGTCGGATCCTCATGTGCAGCCTCCTGCTTTTGGTCCCCAATCCCCCCGGCTTTCGTGGCATAGGCTATGCAACAGACGTGCCTCGAAGGGGGTGGCCATGACTTCACGGCCGAGCTCGATCCGAAATGTCTCGTGGGCGGTGGTGCGCGACGGCGCGGCCGACCGGCATGTCTACCGCCGCGACATAGACCTCTTCCTGAAGGATGGGCGCATCGCCGAGATCACGCCCGCCGGCGCCCGGCCGCCGCAGGCCAACGAACCTGTGCTGGACGGCGCCGGGCTGCTGGCGCTGCCTGGCCTGGTCAACATCCACAGCCATCCCACGACCGAGCCCGGCTATCGCGGCGTGCGCGAGGACCACGGGGTGCCCGAGCAGCAGATGACCGGCCTGATCGAGCGCCTGCAGGCCTTCCGGCTCGGCGAGGAAGGGCGGGCGGCGGCGGCCGAGATGGCCTATGCCGAGATGCTGCGCGCCGGCACGACCACGGCCTGCGACGTCACCGTGCCGTTCGACGGCTGGCTGGAGACCATGGTGAAGAGCGGCATGCGCTTCTACGCGGCGCCGACCTTCGCCTCGGCGCGTTGGGGCATGGCGGCGCCGCAGACCGTGACCTGGAAGTGGGACGAGGCCGGCGGCATCGCCGCGTTCGACAAGGCCGTGGCGGTGATGGCCGAGGCCGAGGCGCACAATTCAGGTCGGCTCGACGCCATGGTGTTTCCCGCGCAGATCGACACCGTGACGCCCGAGCTGTTCGCCGCCGGGCGCCGGCTTGCCGACGGGACCGGCCGTCCGTTCTCGACCCATATCGGGCAGTCGGTGGTCGAGGTGCGCGAGATGATTCGCCGCCATGGCGTTACGCCGGTGCAGTGGGCGGCCGCGCAGGAGCTGCTGAAGCCCGGCACTGTCCTGGCGCACTGCATCCTGCTCGATGAGCATCCGCAGATCGCCTGGCACACGCGGAAGGATCTCGACCTGATCGCCGATGCCGGCGCCGCAGTGGCGCATTGCCCGCAGCCCTTCGCGCGCTATGGCCTCGCCATGGACCATGTCGGCCGCTATCGCGCCCGCGGCATCACGGTCGGGCTCGGCACCGACTGCGCGCCGCATAACCTCATCGAGGAGATGCGGCTTGCCATCGTCGCCGGCCGGTTGATGAGCGAGGACATCGCGAGCCTCGACACCGGCGGCGCCTTCGAGGCGGCAACCATCGGCGGCGCCAAGGCGCTGGGCCGCGACGATATCGGTGTGCTGGCGCCGGGTGCGCTGGCCGATATCGTGCTGGTCGATCTGGCGCATCCCCTGATGCAGCCGGCGCGCGACCCGTTGCGCTCGTTCGTATTCCACGCCGCCGACCGCGCCGTGCGCACGGTGCTGGTCAACGGCGAGGTCGTGCTGAAGGACGGCGCGCCGGTCCATCTCGATCCGGCCGGCGCCATGGAGCGCCTGGCCGAGGCGCAGATGCGCATGCTGAAGGACTCGGAGAAGCACGACTATGCCGGCCGCCCGGCCGAGCAGATCGCGCCGCTGTCGCTGCCGATCGCATGACTTCCTCCCCTTCGCGGAGCCCGCGAAGGGGAGGTGTCGCCGTCATACGGCGACGGAGGGGTCAGGGGCGCGACGGATGCCCATGACCCCTCCGTCGGCGTAAGACGCCGCCACCTCCCCAGCTTCGCTGGGGAGGAACGCTAACTCGCCCTTCCCGGCATCAGCGCCAGCCACAGCGCCACGACGGACGAGGCGATCGCCGCCATCTGCAGCGGCGACAGCGGCTCGTGCAGCAGCAGCACGCCGCTCACGATGGCGACGATCGGGATGGCGATCGAGGAAAGCGCGGCGACCTGCGCCGGCAGAAGCTTCACCAGGGCGAACCAGGTCGCGGTGCCCAGCGCCATGGGGATGGCGCCGGTGTAGATCGTGGCGGCGAGCGCCTTCGCCGACGGCCAGTGGTCGGGAAGGCCGTCGATCAGCAGCGCGCCCAGCAGGATCGGCGGCAGGCTGATGACGACCTGCCAGAAGGTGAGCGACAGGCCCATGCCGGACCACGCCGTGCGCTTGACGATGAAGGTGCCGATGGCCCAGCAGAAACCCGCGAACAGGCCCCAGAACAGGCCCGCCGGCGCGCGCTCGTAGCTCGCGAAGTTGGGCAGCATCAGCGCCAGCACGGCCAGCGCGCCGATCACGATGGCGGCGAGCAGGCGTCCGGTCAGGCGCTGCTTGAAGACGACGAACCCGATCAACGCCACCCAGAGCGGCATGGTGTAGGCCAGCACCGAGGCATGGCCCGACGGGATGTAGAGCACGGCGAGCGCCGTCGTGACGTTCCAGATGAGGATGTTGGTCGCCGAGGCCGCGAACAGGGCAGGCCACCTGCCTTTCGGCACGGCGAAGCTCTCGCCGCGCGCCAGCAGGATCGCCGTCAGCATGGCGACGCCGACGATCATCGTGATGGCGCGGAAGGTCAGAACCGGCAGCTCTTCGAGCGCGATCCTGAACAGGGGCCAGTTGGTGCCCCAAACGAGGGTGAGCAGGGCCAGCAGCGCCAGCACCTTGGGCGAAACGCGGTGCACGGCTTGGGATCAGGCCTGGTGTTCTTCCGGCGCCTGCAGGTAGCAGCCGTTGATGCGCCACGTGCCGTCGGGCAACTGCACCATCGGATAGAAGGCGGTCACCGGCCGGCCGTCGGGCCCGACGACGTGGACCTTCTGCGTGACCTGGCCATGCAGGGTCACGATCTCGCGGAAGTCGAACACGCGCGGGCGATAGACCGGCTGGTAGCCCTGCCGAACCATGTCCATGAACACCTCGGACGTGCCGAACATGCCGCGGATCGAGGGCGAGGCGTAGCCGAAGGCGCCTTCGCCATCGTCGCGGCGGAAGGCGTCGACCTGGTTCTGGATGACGTCGCGGATGGCCGACCGGTCGGCCGCCGACAGGTCCTGCGCGAACGCCGGCGCGGCGAGGCCGAGGACCAGCCCGACGACCAACCCGAGCTGGGCGAGAAGGGAAAAGGCCGTCGCCGGCCTGGTGGCGAACATCGCCGTTGCATCCCGAAAATTCAGAGGCCGGGCATGCTACCGGAAAGCCCGGAACAGGTCCAAGACCGCCGATTCCCCAGGCGTGAGAAGGGTTTGCGGCCACTGAGCCGGGCCCCGGCGGCAACGTCGCATGGCTGTCACGCGGCTTGCATCGGCGGGCCGCTTTCACTAGGGTGCGCCCCTCTTCGCCGGACCCCTCGACGAGGCCGTCCGGCTACGCGCCCGTAGCTCAACTGGATAGAGCATCTGACTACGGATCAGAAGGTTAGGAGTTCGAATCTCTTCGGGCGCGCCATTCTCACAAACTCGTTTATTTCAAGCTGGCTAGCGTTTCACTGACCTTAGTCGCTGTTCCACAGGGGGAACAGAACAGGGGTGTTTGTCTTACGTCCGAGTCTTACGTCGTGAGACGTAACTCAAGGGGCTCGACTGATCGGTGTCTACGACAGCCAGGTTTCCTTTGGGCAGTCGCGTCTCCTATTGGTCTGGACACGACTGATCCTGCCCAATGGCTATTCGATCGTGCTCGAGCGCCAGCCTGGTGCAGACGCCTCGGGGCAAGCTGGGCTCGAGGACGAGGTTGATCATCATTGGGGATCTCTGTTCAAGGCCGCGTTGCTCTCGACCATTCTGGCGGTTGGCACCGAGCTCGGATCAGACCAGAACGACAGCGACATCATCCGCGCCCTGCGTCGCGGCACCGGCGACACGCTGAACCAGGCCGGCCAGCAGGTCGTTCGCCGCAATCTCAATGTCCAGCCGACGCTGACAATTCGACCAGGCTTCCCGGTTCGTGTGTCGGTCAATCGTGATCTGATATTGGAGCCCTATCGGCGGTGAGGAGGGTCAATGACACGCTTGAAGATCGGCACCATCGTCGACGATACACCGGTCAAGCTGACTGTGGTCTTGCCTGCGGCCGTACACCGCGACTTGATTTCCTATGCCCAAGCTCTCAGCAAGGAGAATGGTCAAGCCGTCGAACCTGCTCAGCTCATCGGGCCTATGTTGCTTAGATTCATGGCTACAGATCGGGTGTTCACCAAATGGCGGCGCAGCAAAGGGTCGGCCGACCTTGGCACGTCTCGCAGTCGTCAAGTATCGGGAACGCCGACTGGCGAGAGCATTGACCGATGAGCGCGAAGCAGGGCCAGAAACGAGGCTAGCGCAGGATTGTTGTGTTGCTTCTTCCAGCACGCCGAATAGGTGATCCAGCTTGCTCCTGTTCCGTCATGCACCTCGAGTTGAACGACACCGGGGTGAGTAGTTCGAGCGACGCCCTCGCATTGCAGCGCCACTCCGCGGCCGGCGGCGACTAGGCTCATCAGTGCTTCGATTCCAATTTCATGATCCTCAAAGCGTCCCCAATACGCGACCATTGATGCCGCCCTGCTGGTTGATCATGTGGGTGGTCCTACCGGGAACCCGGGTTGATTGGAGCTTTGGTCGCAGGCGTGGCCTTAGCCTCTGACTGGCAGGCCCGTCATCCGAACTGCACGCTATGGCCGTCATCGTACGGCGGCGCTGGCGCCTTCGTCAGCCTCTCATGGTGGGGATCGAAAACTTGGGAGCCCTGCTCCCGTTTGCCGTCCAGAAATTTGTCGTCGGCATCGACGAGGACGGCGCGCGCTATTTCATCCGACGCCCTGAAAATGCGACGGCAGCGACGCTGCTGCGGACCTCCCGAAACTTGGCGACCCCACAAACGATCCGTTCGCTCGTGCGCGAGTCCGTACACGCTTGACGTTTTCCTGGAACCGGATTTAGTGTTTCAGGATATCAAAATAATGATTCAGGTATTTTGAACGATGTATTCCACCCTTGTCCGCGGCATCGAGGCGCTGGAAATTCTGGGTCGAGCGGGCGAGCCGTTGGGGCTCGCCGAGATTGCCCGTCGCCTCAAAACGTCAAAGTCGGGCACACACGGCCTGCTCGCTGCTCTGGTGCGCTGCGGCTACGCCAACCGGATGGCCGGCGGCGTCTACTCGATCGGCCTGAAAGCGTGGGAGATCGGCCGGTTCGTGCCGACGGAACAGCTCGTCGAGGTCGCCGCACCTGTGATGGGCCGGGTCGCCTCCGCCGTGAATGATGGCGTGATCCTGGGCGTGCTGTCCGGCTTCGATGTCGCCTATGTCCACTTGGTGGGCAGTCCGCAGACGGTCCGCGTTCACGCCGAGGTCGGCCAGCGCATCCCGGCCCACTGTACCTCGACGGGACTGGCTCTCCTGGCCGCGCAGGAAGCGGACTACCTCGGCCAGGTGATGCCCAAGCGGTTGCCATCTGTCGCCCCGGAGACCATCACCGATCCCGAGCAGCTTCGCCGCGAGCTCGCCCGGGTGCGCGCCCGCGGCTACTCGATCAATCGGGGCGGCTGGAGCGCGGAGGTCGGCGGCATCGCCATGGCCATCCCCTGCAACTCGGCCTATGGGCCGGCTGGCCTCTGCATCGCGGTCCCGCGCTACCGCATGACCTTGCAATGGATCAAGAAAGGCGTCGCGGCGCTCGCCGCCGCCAGTGCCGAGATCGCGGCCGCGCTGCCGCAGTCGTCTCGGCTGGCGGCATGATGGAAGCAGCGTCGACGTCCTGGCGCATCGGTGTCGATGTCGGCGGTACCTTCACCGATCTCGTCTTGGTGGGAGCGGGTCGTGGAGTCAGGGTCTTCAAGGTGCCGTCGGTGCCCTCCGACCCAAGCCAGGGCGTCCTGAATGCCCTGCAGAGCGCTGCCGAGAGCGAGGGTCTTCCGGTCGACCGGCTTCTCGGCTCCTGCTCGCTGTTCGTGCACGGCTCGACTGTCGCCACGAACACCGTGCTCGAAGGCAAGGGCGCGCGCGTGGCGATGCTGACGACGGCGGGCTTTCGCGATTCGTTGGAAATCCGCCGGGGCGCGCGCGACGATCCCTGGAACCATCGTACGCCCTATCCAGGCGTGCTCGTTCCGCGCCAGCTGCGGTTTCCGGTGCGTGGCCGGATCGACAGCAAGGGGAAGGAGACCGAGCCGCTGTCCGCCGATGATATCGAGACGGCGCTGAAGGTCTGCCGCGACAGGGGTGTCGAGGCGATCGCCATATGCCTGTTCAACAGCTTCGCGAATCCCAACCATGAAGAGGCGGCGGCCGAGGCGGTGAAGGATTTTCCCGGTGGCTTCATCTCGGTATCGAGCGCCATCGCGCCGATTATCGGTGAGTACGAACGCTCCTCGACGGCCGTGCTGAACGCCTATGTGGCCCCTCGAACGCTTTCCTATCTCCGTTCCCTCAATGAGCGGCTGGGCGAGCTGGGGCTGGGCTCGCCGATGCTGCTCATCCAAAGCAATGGCGGCGTGGTTTCGCTGTCAGAGCTGGGCGATCGCCCGGTGACGCTGCTGCTGTCCGGTCCCGCGGCCGGTCGTGGCGCGCTCCAGTACTTCAGCGAGGCGATCGGCTCGACCGATCTGGTCTCCATGGAGATCGGCGGCACGAGCTGCGACGTCATCCTGATGAGCCGCGGAGAGGTCGGCTTCACGGATCTGCTCGACATCGGCGGATACAAATGTGCGAGCCCGGCGATCGAGGTTCACACCATCGGCGCTGGTGGCGGCACCATCGCGCGCGTCGATGCGGCTGGTCTGCTCCAGGTCGGGCCCAAAGGCGCCGGGGCCTATCCGGGACCGGCCTGCTACGGGCTGGGCGGCTGCGATCCCACGATCACGGATGCCCATGTCGTCCTGGGCCGGCTGAAGACCGGACCCTACGCGAATGGCGCCGTGACCATCGATGGCGGCCTGGCGGCCAGGTCGATCGAAGAGGCGGTTGCGGCGCCGCTCGGCTTGTCCCTGGAGCGCGCGGCGGCCGGCATGATCCAGCTCATGGAGCAGAAGCTGCTTCACGCCGTCCAGCGCGTCAGCTCGGAACGCGGCCACGATCCGCGCCGGCTGACACTGGTGGCCGCGGGCGGCGCCGGCCCGCTGCATGCCGTTGCGGTTGCGCGCCTGCTCGGTTCCCCGTGTGCCTATGTCCCGCGCCTGTCGGGAGCGTTCTGCGCTCTCGGGATGCTGCATGCAGACGTCCGTCACGATTATACCCGCGTGTTCTTCGACAAGCTCGACAGTGTCGACGCCGAAAAGACCGGTGCCGCCTTTCGCCAGCTCGAGCAGCAGGCGAGAGCAACCCTGGCTCGCGAGGGCTTTGCGCCAGCCGACATGCGGATCGAGCGTGCACTCGACCTGCGCTACATCGCCCAGCAATGGGACATCACCGTCCCGACGGACACTGTCTTCGACCGGGCTGCCATCCGATGTGATTTCGAGCGCGAACACGAGCGCCTGTTCGGCCACAGCCAGCCGGGAGGCTTGATCGAGATCACCAAGCTCAGGGTCCGGGCCTTCGGCCATATCCCGCGCCTGGAGCTGGTCGAGGCGAGGCGCGCCACGGCCGATCCCGAGCCAATCGAGCAGCGGCGTGTGTGGATCGATGCCGCCACGGGCTGGGCCGAGACGCCGGTCTATGACGGCGCATCGCTGCACGCGGGAAACGTCGTGGTCGGGCCAGCGGTGATCAATGAGATGACGACGACGCTGCTGCTCGGCCGCGACGATCGGATGTCGGTCGATGCCAGTGGCAACTACGGCATCGAGATAGCGAGCTAGGCGATGGCACAGACCGATCCGATCACACTTGCGCTCGTGCAGAACCGCCTCGATCAGATCGCCAAGCAAATGGGTTGGGTGATGATCCGCACCTCGCGCAGCCCGATCTTCAATCAATCGCACGACTTCTCGTGCTTCATCACCGATTCCCGCGGAACGCTCGTTTCCCAGGCCGACGGCATTCCGATCCATACTGGCGGTGGCGGATTCGCCGTGCGCGCCCTGCTCAAGGCGTTTGAAGGACGGATCTGGGAAGACGACGCGTTCCTGTTGAACGATCCCTATGTGGCGGGCGGCAATCATCTGCCGGACTGGGTGGTGGCCCGACCGGTTTTTGCCGATGGAAACCTGATTGCCTTTGCCTGCAATCGCGCGCATCAGTCCGATATCGGGGGCGGCGCGGCAGGCACCTACAACCCGCAGGCGACCGAGATCTTCCACGAGGGCATCAGGCTGCCGGCGCTGAAGCTCGTCGAGCGGGGCGAGACGCGCGACGATCTCTGGCAGCTTCTGATGGTCAACTCGCGCTGCCCGGACCTGCTCGACGGCGATCTGCGGGCCATGCTCGGCGCCACGCGCGTCGGCGCCGACGACCTGCGCAAGGTGGTCGACGATTTCGGTGCGGCAGAAACAGCCGTGCTTTTCGGCGACATCCTCGACTATGCCGATCGACGACTGCGTGCGGCGATCCTCGAGCTGCCGGACGGCGTTTATCGGACGGAGGAACGCTACGACAACGATTGCTTCTCGGCGGTCAGGGTGGACCTGCGGCTCGCCCTCACCAAGACCGGCGATCGGATCACGGTCGACTTCACGGGCACTGCCCCGCAGATCCGCGGGTTCAAGAACTCGTCGCTCGCCAACACCTATTCCGCCGTCTATGCGGGGATCGCGTCGTTCTTCGACAGCGACCTGCCGCGCAACGAGGGAACCTTCCGGTCGGTCTCGATCATCGCACCGCGCGGCTCGGTCGTGAACGCCGTGGCGCCCGCTCCGCTCACGATGTGCACGGTTTTCCCCGCGCACGAGATCATGCACATGGTGTGGTGGGCGCTGGGAAAGGCCGATCCGAAGCGGTCGATCGCAGGGTGGGGCAAGAACGTCTTCCCCGTCACCTCCGGCCGAGACGACGAGAGCGCCACCTGGGTCATGTACAATTGGGGCGGCAATTCCGGCGCCGGGGCGGTCGCCGGCCGCGACGGCTTCAACCAGATGGGACCGATGGTCACCCTGGGCGGTCTCGTCATCCCCAACATGGAAACCTACGAGCAGCTCTATCCGATCACGGTGCGTTGCCATGAGCTGCGCGCCGACGGCGGAGGCCCGGGGACCCATCGTGGCGGCACCGGGGTCGCGTTCGAAGTCGATATCGAGCGCCCGGCCGAATACTCCTTCCGTGGCGAGGGAACGACGCGGCCGACCGGCCTGGGCGTCGAAGCGGGACGAGCCGGCGCCATCGGCGAGGTGCGCATTACCGCCGCGGACAGCCCTTCATACAGTCCCGATCCCTACTGTCTCAAGGAACTCGGACCGGTGCGTCTCAGCATTCGCTCGCCCGGCGGCGGTGGGTTCGGTAGCCCGTTCGAACGGCCGGTGGAACTGGTCGTGCGCGATGTGCAGGACGGGCTGGTCAGCCGCGAAGCTGCCGAGAGCGACTACGGTGTCGTGCTCGGGCGCGATGATTGCAGGGTGGATATTGCCGCGACTGAGCGGCTGAGGAGGGGAAGATGCGCAGGATCCTGAGGAACCTTTGTTCAGGCCTTTTGTGCGTGGGACTTATCGCCTGGGCTGCGTTCTCCGCGGCCCGGGCCGACGCGTTGCCGGTGACCGACAAGATCCCGGCATCGCCGACCAAGATCCGGGTGATGGTCTACAACGGCGCCTATACGTCGCTGCCTGCGCAGATCGCCAAGAACCTGGGCTTCTACGAGAAGTACGGGCTCGATGCCGAGCTCATCGTGGTCAATTCCGGGCCGGCCGGCGTTGCGGCGCTGCTGGGGGGCAGCCTCGACTTCGTCGAACCGCCGACCGACCAGATCATTGCCAACCAGATCAAGGGAACCGATCTCAAGGTGGTCGTCGGCAACGAAGTGAAGAATTTCTTCAATCTCGTCGTGTCCAACAAGGTCAAGCTTCCGGCCGCCGGCAGCCCTTATCAGGATGTGATCCGGGACCTCAAAGGGCAGCGCATTGGCGTCAATGCGCTGGGCGCGACCACCCATCTCATGATGAACGCCCTGTTGAAGGGCGCCGGCCTCACGCCCGACGACGTGACCTATGTCGCGGTCGGCTCGACCAATACGGCACTGGCCTCCTGGCAGGCCAATCGCGTCGATGCAGTCATGGGATTCACGCCTTTCCCCGAGATCATCGCGGCGCTCGGTACGGGCCGCTCGGCGGTCGATCTCAGCAAAGGGCAGGGGCCGGCGGTGCTGCAGAAGCTGGGCGGCGCCTTCGAGGGCTTCTCGGCCAAGGCGTCCTATATCCGCGAACGCCCCGACGTCGTGAACGCCTTCATCAAGGCGCATGTCGACGCGATCAACTGGATCAAGGATCCGGCAAACCGGGCCAAGCTGGTCGAGGAGGTCAGCAAGTACGTCAACACGTCGGTCATCCCGGAGGACAAGCGCAAGGAGACGATCGGCCTGATGATCGACAACTACAATCGCTTCTTCGGCTACACGGTCGATCGGGGCGCCATCGATGCCTGGAACGAGTACCTGTTGGAGAACAAGCTGATCCCCCATCCAGTGAAGGCAGAGGACGTCATCTACGTCGGGGCGCCCAAGCCTTGAGCCTCAGCGCCGAGGGTAGCGCCGGCATCCTGATCGAGGATGTCGTTCATTCGTATCGGGGAAGGGGCAAGACCCTGACGGTACTCGATGGCATTTCGCTGTCGATCAAGCGCGGCGAGTTCGTGGCGCTGGTGGGACCGAGCGGCTGCGGGAAGACGACGCTGCTCGATATCCTGAGTGGCCTGATCGACCTGCAGCGCGGCCGCGTGATGGTCGGCAAAGTGCCGCCGGCCGTCGGGCGTGCGGACACGGCACGGATGTTCGCCCGGGACGCCCTGCTGCCCTGGCGGACCGCTTACGCCAATGTCGACTTCGCCATGGCGACGCGCAATCCGAATCGCGACAGGCGTCGCGCGGTCATTCACGCACTGCTCGACGATGTCGGATTGAACGGTTTCGAGAACGCCTACCCACGACAGCTCTCGCAGGGCATGCGGCAGCGGGTTGCCCTGGCCAGGACGTTCTCGCTGGAAAGCGACTTCGTCTTCCTCGACGAGCCATTTGGTGCGCTCGACGCGCAGACCAAGCTCGTGCTGCAGGACAAGCTGCTGCGGCTCTGGGAGAAGATGCAGAGCACCGTCGTCCTGGTGAGCCACGACCTTGCCGAGGCCGTGGCGCTGGCCGATCGCGTCGTCGTCATGTCGGCCCGGCCCGGGCGCATCGCTGCCGACATTGCGATCGATCTGCCGCGGCCGCGTTCGGTCTCCGCTCTGCAGAGCTCGAGCGACTATCACGCGCTCTATGCCCGGCTGTGGGGCGAGCTCGAGCGGGCGACCGGTCCGGCGTTGGGTGCGTGAGGTGACCCGTTCCACTGACAACGAGGCCATCGAAGGGGCCGACCTGTCCGATAGCGACAAGCAGCTCCGGCACAGGCTGTTCATCGTGGCGGGACGGCTGGTTCTGCTGGCGCTCGTCGTCGGCTCGTGGGAAGCGCTGGCGTGGACGGGGCTGGTGCCCGCGGCCTTCATCGGGCGTCCCTCGAAGTTCCTGCCTCTCCTGGTCGAGCAGACGCTGAACGGGAAATTCGTCCTTGCCGCAGTCGACACGCTGTCGGCCACCCTGATGGCCTTTGCGCTGGGCGGCATCCTGGCGCTCGCGACGGCACTCGCACTCGCCGTCTACCCGACGCTGAAGGAGCTGATCGACCCTTTCATCGATGCGATGAACGCCCTGCCGCGCGTGGCGCTGGTCCCGCTGTTCATCGTGTGGTTCGGGCTGGGAACCCTGTCGAAGGTCGTCTCCGGCGTGTCGCTCATGTATTTCATCCTGCTCTACAACACGCTGGCAGGCGCCCAGTCGGTCGATCCGGATCACCTGCAGCTCTCTCGCAGCCTCGGGCTGTCGAGGCGCGAGGTATTCCTGCGGATCGTCATCCCCACGGCAATACCGTCGATCTTCGTCGGTTTGCGGCTCGGTCTCGTCTACACGCTGCTGGGCGTCGTCACGGCCGAGCTCATTGCCGGCGGAAAGGGCCTGGGCAGCCTGATCAGCTACTATTCGAACACGTTCGACGCCGACGGCGTCTTCGCCGTTCTGCTGGTCCTGATCGTCGTCGCCTACGCACTGTCGATGGTCATGACCCGCATCGAACGATGGCTGACACGCTGGAACAGGTAGGACCCGATGACATCGTTACCCAAGCAAGGGAAGTCGTGGATCGAGCTCGATGGCGAAATGGACGCCGCTCGCAAAGGCGACGTCGATTGGCGCCGCGGCCGGGTGGGCGTCTACATCCACTATGCCGGCGAAGAGGTGCTGGATGTTGCCAAGCAAGCCTATCTGAAGTTCTTTTCCGAGAACGGCCTCGGCCCCAAGGCGTTTCCCAGCCTGGCCCGGTTCGAAAGCGATGTTGTGGCGATGACGCTACAGCTGTTGCATGGCGGCCGCGATGCGCGGGGCGCCATGACGACGGGCGGCACCGAAAGCATTTTCCTGGCGGTGAAGTCGGCGCGCGACTGGGCCCGCGTCAAGCGGCCGGCCATCGAACGACCGCAGATCGTGGTGCCGCAGACCGCCCATCCGGCCTTCAACAAGGCGGCGGACTGGCTGGGGATCGAGGTGCAGCGCGTTCCCGTGGGCGGTGATTTCCGCGCCGACCCCGACGCCATGGCGGCCGCGATCGGGCCGCGCACCATCATGCTCGTAGGATCGGCGCCGGCCTATCCCCACGGCGTCATAGATCCGATCGCCAATATCGCCGCGATTGCGCTGAAGCACGATCTCTGGATGCATGTCGATGCCTGCGTCGGCGGCTTCATCGCGCCGTTTGCCAAGGCGCTGGGCGAGCAGATTGGCGAGTTCGACTTTGCCGTGCCGGGCGTGGTGTCTATGTCGGCCGACCTGCACAAGTACGGCTATGCCGCCAAGGGCGCCTCGACCGTCCTTTATCGTGATGCCGCGTCGTTCCAGTTCCAGGCCTATTCCTTTTCCGACTGGCCGCGCGGCGTCTATTCGACCCAGACCCTGGTCGGCACCCGGGCAGGCGGAGCGATCGCGGCGGCGTGGGCGGTGATGAATTTCCTGGGCGAGGATGGCTATCGCGCTATCTCGCGGCGCATTCTCGACACTCGCAAGGCGATCGGCGCGGGGGTCGCAAAACTCGGCCTGGATGTCTGGGGTCGGCCGGAACTCAGCATCCTGAGCTACGGGTCCGCGCAGATCGACATCGCGCAGGTGGCGGATCGGCTGTCGGCTCGCGGCTGGTTCGTGGGACGGCTGATGGAGCCGCCCGGCATCCATCTGATGCTGAACCTAACCCACGAACCGATCGTCGGAGAGTATCTCGCGGACCTCGATTGGGCCTTGAACGAGGTTCGGGCGGGGCGCACGCGCAAGGTCGAGCAGCCGGCGACTTACTGATCGGCAACGGCAGGAGCGGGGAGGCCAGCAGTGAACAGACGCTCGAACGTAGATCCGGTCTTCCAGCGTGAATTGGGTCGCGAGTATCCCACCATCGACCGCGGCGAAGGCATCCACCTCTACGACACGGCAGGCAAGCGCTACATCGACGGCGCCGGCGGCGTGTTCGTCACCAATCTTGGTCACGGCAATCAACAGGTCATCGAGGCGCTGATAGCCCAGGCCCGGCGCGTGAGCTTCGCCCATACCGGCACGTTCACCAGCCAGGCCGCCATCGACTTCGCAGCCAAGCTGCTCGCGTTTGCGCCGACGGGGTTTGCCAAGGTCTGGATGTCGACGTCCGGTTCGGCCGCCAACGAGACGGCCATCAAGCTGGCGCGGCAATACCATCTGCTGACCGGCAATCCCGAGAAGACGCGCGTCGTGGCGCGCTGGAACAGCTATCACGGCAGCACGCTGGGCGCCCTGTCGCTCACCGGCCAACCGCGGCGGCGCGAGCCGTTCGAGCCCTACCTGCTCGACTTTCCCCACATCGACCCGCCCTATAGCTATCGCCGTCCGCCCGGCACGGATCAGGAAGCATACCAACTGAAGTGCGCCGACGATCTCGAGAAGACCATTCGCCTGGTTGGTCCGCAGTATGTCTCGGCCTTCATCGTCGAGCCGGTGTCCGGCGGGCCGCTCGGCGCGCTGGTGTCGCCGGACGCCTACTTCCGCAGGATCCGGGAGATCTGCGATCGCTACAACGTCCTGCTGATCGTCGACGAGGTCGTCTCGGGAATCGGTCGGACCGGGCGCAATTTCGGCGTGGACCATTCGGGCGTCATCCCCGACCTCATCACGGTCGCCAAGGGAGTGGGTGGCGGCTATGTCCCGATCGGAGCGACTCTAGTCCACCAGCGCGTCTACGACGCCTTCGAAGAAGCAGGAAGCTCGTTTCGCCACGGCGAGACTTTTGCCGGACACGCCCTGGTCTGTGCAGCGGGTCTTGCGACCCTTCTCGAGATCGAGCGCCATGGCTTCGTCGAACGCGCACGGGTAATGGGTGACTATCTCGGCAAGGCATTGGAGGGATTGCACAGCCTGCCGATCGTAGGGGACGTAAGGGGCAGGGGCCTTTTGCGAGGCATCGAGCTGGTCCGGGACAAGGCGACGAAAGCGCCGTTCGCGCGATCGCGCCAGGTCGGAGAAAGAGTGGTGGCCAAGGCCGCAGCCGATGGCCTGCTGATGCTGTCCAACGCCGGGTGTGTCGACGGCGTCGACGGAGACACTCTGGCGCTCGCGCCGCCGTTCGTGGTCACGGAGGCAGATATCGACGAGATCATCGACATCCTCGCCTCAGCCATCCAGTCCGTCGCCAGCGGCGAACTTCCCGGAGGCGGCTGATCGGCGCTTCATCGTTCTGGCCGGCCCGAAAAAATGTCCGTTTAGAGAAACGCACATCGTCCGAGAAGGCGAACGCTTCACCGCCCGCCTCGACGATGGCCTCGGCGACGTCGTCGATGGGATCGTCCGGCAGACCATCGTTTTCGTAGCGTTGGCGGAATTGACCTTCCCACTGATCGATAGCGAGCGGGAGCCTCGGATGGAGTGGACGCCGAGCTTTGCGCTCGTGTTGTCCAGCGGGAGGCCTTCTTGCTGAAGTGGTCTACCCACCGTAGTCGTCACCGATCAAAGACAACGCGTGGCGAAGAGCTGGCTCGCAGCCAGTGATCCCCACCAGTGAAGATCCGGCCATGTCGCAACAGGAACGACAGCAATTGCTGGCGCTTGCGGCGAACGTCCTCAGCCGCTGGCGTACGTCCACGAACCAGGTCGCGGAGCGCCTCGTGCATGTCGTCAGGCACCCAGACGCCAGTGAGCTCGCCGGCACGAAACCGTCGAGCCAACGTCAACGCGTCACGCCGGTTCGTCTTCACCGTTCTCCTGAGCGTCTTGGTATCAGCGCCGGCGCCACCACCAAGCGGTCATGCCCCAGCGCCTGCATCTGGCGATAAAGACCATAGCTCGTCGGCCCCGCCTCGAAGCACACCTGCAGCTTTTGTATCGCCGAGCCAGCTTCTTGATCAGCCGCTCGATCGTCCCCGGCCGGTTCTCGATCTCGCCGACAAACCGGATCTCTCCTCCTCGGCCTCCCTCCGCAACCGCTACCGCGTGCTTCAGCTTTACCGTATCGAAGGCGACATACACTTCGCTACGCTCTCCCATGGCCCGTCCCTCCATGCCTGAGGCTCGGCTCGGCGCGTCCGAGCAATCCTCGATCCTGGCATGAATGATGACGGGCCACCGGCTTCACACCGGGGACATAACGTCTAGTCCACCTGCCTCGGCACTTTGCACCGCCGGACCAGGCTCAAACCCAGTAAACGCGCGCGTCTACGTCTGCATTCAGGCCCCTTTTCGAACGCTGGCGGCGTGACCAGTTCGGTAGAAAGTGACCCTAAACGGCCGTCCGAGGCGTGCGGTAGGCGACCGGACTGTGCGAACGACGTTCGACGGTCACGCCGCCCAAGGTCGCCAAGCAACTGCTCCATCAGGTTTGGGCAGGAAGAAAGAGGCAGACCAGCGTGATGATGTTGTTTCCATCAATTTCGCTCGGGTACATGCGGAGGCAGACATGAATCCTGCTGTCCAGGGATGTGTGCGGAGCGAAGCCTTCAGGGATCCCAATGCGCAGGTCGCCGAGAATCACGGTCATGCCGCCGCGTCCGTCCGCCTCAATGGCTCTCGCAGGCATGCAGTCGTTCCGCGCGCAGCATTCGAGCGGATACCAATCGTGCGCGAATACTGGCTCGCAACCGAAGATGATGCCGATAAGACCTGACATGGCAGAGAATGCAAGACGGGTCGCGGCAATCTTCATTGGTCTAGGTGCATGTGGTCTAAGTGGGCCAAGAACAGACACGTCCACACTTCGTGGGAGGAGGAGATTCATCCAATTGGCCCGTGAGCAGCGCTTATCGGTAGGTCGCACTTTATTTCTTTTTCTGGGCAAAGAGACGGTCACTGGCTATTGGTGTGAGTGCGCCGGCCGTATCGTGTAGACGTAGGTGCCGAAGAAGCTCTGGTAGGTATCGTCGACCTGGCCGAACTTCTGGTTGCCGGTAGCGCAGGTATCCAGTTGGAAGCCGCCTTCCACGAACTCGACTTCGTTGTCGCACTTCCAGCCGGCATCGATGATGCCGATCAGCTTGTGACCTCGCTGCTCGAACCGGATTAGCCCGCCCGTGGTCCGTTGGGCGCGCGTCCATTCGAAGTGCCATACCCGCACGCTCAGGAGCCGTTCGCGAATTTCATAGTCGCAGTTGCCGGTATAGCGACAAAGATCGTCGACCGGGGATGCGGCACAGCTGGCAAGGCCCGCGGCAAACGCCGCGACAGAGGTCCTAATAATCATTGCCTTCTCCGGGTTGCTGGCCGCCAGGTCTCGTGCGACAAGTTTCCGATCACACCAGCGGGAAGGTCATGGACGAGAACCGGGCGAGTTCCGGGCCGACATTGCCCGCCACCATCGAAACCGTGACATTCGGAGAGGCGCGCTTCGACCGGCGCACCGGCGAGCTGCAACGCAACGGCAGCGCGATCAGGCTCACGCCGAAGGCCACGGCCTTGCTTGCCGCGTTGCTCGAGCGAGCGCCCGATTTGGTGACCAAGGACGAACTGTTGGCCCGCGTCTGGGATGGCAAGGCCGTCGGTGATGAGGCGCTGACGTCGTGCATCCAGGAACTGCGGCGCGCGCTCAACGACGACTCGCGAAAGCCGCGCTATATCGAGACCCGGCACGGCCGCGGATACCGCATGGTTGCGCCCATCGGCCAGCCTGCCGCGTCACCGACTTCGGCGACCGTAGGGGGCAAGCCTTACGTCGCAGTGTTGCCCTTCGTGAACCTGAGCGGCGATACCGATCAGGACTATTTTGCCGACGGTCTGGTGGAAGACATCATCACCGCGCTTTCGGGTTTCAAGTCGATGTTCGTGATCGCGCGCAATTCGAGCTTTACCTATAAAGGGCGGAACGTCGACGCCAGGCAGATCGGCCGCGAGCTAGGCGTGCGCTACGTTCTCGAGGGCAGCATGCGCAAGACCGGACCTCGCGTTCGCGTCACCGGGCTACTCGTTGACTGCGAGACCGGTAGCCATTTGTGGGCCCATCGATTCGACAGCTCCGTCGAGGACATTTTCGATCTTCAGGACCAGATGACGGCGAGCGTCGTCGGCGCGGTGGCGCCCAGGCTGGACAAGGCCGAGGTGGACCGCACGCGACGGCGTCCGGTGGACAACTCTGACGCCTATGACTGCTTCCTGTTGGGCAAGGCGCAGCTCCGACTCGCGACCCGGCAGTCGGTGCACGAGGCACTGCGGCTCTTCAATCGCACCATCGAGCTCGATGCAGATTTCGCCACGGCCTACGGCATGGCCGCGCGTTGCTATTCGATCGCTCGGGTGCAGGGGTGGACTCTCGACGGGCCCACCGCGGACTCGGAAGTCAGACGGCTTGCCGCGCGCGTTTCGGAGATCGGCCGTGACGACGCCGTGGCGCTCTGCTGGGCCGGAATGGCGCTGGCCTGGGTTTGTCACGATCGTGCCGGCGGCGCGGAGCTGCTCGATCACGCCCTTTCGATCAATCAGAACCTGGCGAGTTGCTGGCGCAATCGCGGCCTGGTGAGCGTCTACCTGGGCCAGCACGAGGCCGCCCTTGAACAGATCGGCCGGGCCTTGTGCCTGAGCCCACTCGATCCCGAGAACTATCGTTCGGAAGCTTTCATGGCGTGGGCCTTGATCTTTCTTGGCAGGTACGACGAAGCCTTGAAATGGACCCGCAAGGCCCTGAGCCACGAGCCGAACTGGATGCAGGCATTGCGCGCTTCCGCCGTCGCAAATGCCCTGGCCGGAAACGTGGACGAGGCGGGCAGGGCGGTGTTGCGCATTCGCGAGCTCGATCCCATTTCCAGCATTTCCCGGTTGGAGCAGGTTCTTCCCTACGAACAGCTGCACGACAAGAGACGCATCCTTGAAGGTCTGCGCCTCGCCGGCCTTCCGGAATAGCGGTCCTACCGTCAGGATGCGGCTGGTAGTGAAAGCACCGCCGTGCTCACCGAGTTGGCGACCGCCGGTATCACCAGGTCGTTCAGGATGGCGGTCGGGATGACATTTTGCAGCGGGCCGCCGCAGTCCCGATCAGCCATCGCTGTCTCCACTTCGACCGCGCAGCGGCGGGGCCTGATAGCCAGCCCAGACGCTGCGACTTATCAGTTGGGATACCCGCAGGAGCACGTCAGCCCGCCCACTCCACGGGGCCGACTGCAGTGCCGCTTGGGCAATGACATCGGCCCCTCCCTGCGCCGCGGCGATCGTCGACGCGACCGACGCCGCGTCGACACCAACGCCCTCAATCACTGTGATTTGGTATCCTTGTGAGCGAAGGTGGTCGAGATATCCTCGCTCGTGCCTACCGCCACGCTCGATCAGGACCTCCAGCGTCGGATCGTAATGAGCGGGTTTGGGCAACGTGCCGCGCGCGACCTTGACGTCGAGCTGTGTCAAGTACCGGCAATTGATATGGCCAACGAGATCAGACGCGCTGAGTTGAATGGCTTTGGCGGCAAGCTGCATGGCCCTTACCGGAACACAATCCAGGTCGATCAAATACGCGAGCTGGTGCTCGACGAGCCGCCGTTCGACGTGCTGGTGAACAACGCCGGGACAAACCGCACGGCTGAGTTTGCGGACGTCACAATCGAGGATTTCGACGCGGTGGTCGATCTGAATCTCCGTGGCGCGTTCTTCGTAGCACAGGCCGTAGTTCGTCGCCAGATCGACGCAGGCATTGGCGGATCCATCATCAATGTATCTTCGCAGATGGGGCATGTCGGCGCCGCCACGCGAACCGTCTGCTGCGCCTCCAAGCACGCAATTGAAGGAATGACCAAGGCGATGGCGATCGACCTTGCGCCTTACCGGATTCGCGTCAACACCCTCTGTCCAACTTTCGTCGATACGCCGATGGCGCGCACGTTTCTGCAAGACCCGGCCGTCCGGCACGACGTCCTTCAACGGATCAAGTTGGGAAGGGTAGGGCAGGTGGAAGACTTGATGGGACCACTTCTACTCCTGGCGTCCGAAGCTTCGCGACTCATGACGGGTTCGTCTGTCGTGATCGACGGTGGCTGGACGGCAGACTAGCATCTTGTCGTGCGGCGCATGTGCGTCACTGTGCGAATGTATGGTGGCCGTTGCGAAATTGTGAACACCAACGCCGCACCGCATCCTGAAGGTAATGCATGCGGTCTTGTGCCGACCGGCTCCGCTGGTTGGACGCTGGGGCGGTATGAGTTGAGCGGAATGCTGACTACGGTGCTCGATCGTGCGCGGGCCACTGTCCTGGGCGAGCTGTGGTCGCGGACGCCAGTGGTCCGCCTGGCATTCGTTGGGAGGAGTAGACATGTTGGGGTGGGTGCGTCGTGCTGCGTTCGCTACCGTCTTGGTTGCTCTTGGTTCTGCATCCTTCGCGGGCGAAGGCTTCGGCCAGACGACACTGAAGGTCGCGTTGCATTCTGATCTCAAGATCCTTGATCCGATCTGGAGTACGGCTCTCATTTCGACCCACCATGGCTACATGGTCTATGACACCTTGTTCGCCCTCGACGAGAAGCTCGAGATCAAGCCGCAGATGGTCGATACGTGGGAGTCGTCGCCTGATAAGTTGACGTGGACCTTCCAACTACGCGACGGCCTGAGCTGGCACGACGGAGCGCCAGTCACAGCAGAGGATTGCGTCGCATCCCTGCGCCGGTTCGGGTCCAAGGACACGATGGGCCAGAAGCTTTTCTCGAAGATCGCTGAGTTGTCGGCGCCGGACCCGAAGACCATAAGCATCGTGTTGAAGGAGCCTTATGGGCTTGTCTTGGAGACTCTTGCCAAGCCAGGGGCCAACGTACCGTTTATGATGCCACGGCGTATCGCGGCGGGAGATCCCAACGTACAGGTTCTCGACGCGGTCGGTTCCGGGCCCTTCATCTTCAAGAAGGATGAGTGGCGGGTCGGCGAGAAGGCGGTTTACGTTCGCAATCCCAACTACAAACCTCGCGCTGAGCCGCCTTCGGGCTTGGCCGGAGGCAAGGTCGTCAAAGTCGATCGCGTTGAATGGCTTTCCGTCGGGGATATCCAGACAGCCGTCAATGCTTTGTTGGTGGGTGAGATCGATATGGTTGAAAGTGTGCCGCCCGACCTGATGCCTTTGCTGGCCAAGGCCAAGGACGTTCAGACTACCATCACGAATCCGGCGGGGCGCCAGTACGTCATGCGCTTCAACGTATTGCACAGGCCGTTTGACAATCCCAAGGTGCGTCAGGCGGTGCTTTACGGGCTGAATCAGAAGGAGATCCTCCAGGCTGCAGTTGGCGATCCGACGTTCTACAGGGAATGTCACTCCATCTTCCCGTGCGGCTCGCCACTCGAGTCGACGAAGGGGTGGAGCGACCTGTTGTTGGGTAATGTCGCCAAAGCGAAGCAGCTTCTGGCCGAGGCAGGCTACGACGGCAGCCGAGTGGTGCTTTTGCATCAGACGGATTTGCCGAGCGCAGTGAATATCGCCCCGGTCGTGCGTGCGCAGCTCGAGAAGATCGGCTTGAAGGTGGATATGCAGTCGATGGACTGGCAGACCGTTGTGGCGCGTCGTACACGGAAGGATGTTCCGTCGGCGGGTGGTTGGAGTGCGTACTTCAGCTCCTGGGCCTCGGTGGACATCCTGGATCCGGTAGCGGCAGCGTTTCTGAACGCTTCCTGCGACAAGGCGCCGTTCGGATGGCCCTGTGACCCTCGACTCGAGGAACTGCGTGAAGAGTTTGCCAAGACGAGCAACCTGTCTCGTCAGAAGGAGATCGCGGAGGCTGTGCAGCTCCGAGCTGTAGAGTACCCGACCTATGCGCCGCTGGGCCAGTCCGTCTCGGCGACGGGACTGCGCACCAACATTGTCGGTCTCCTGCATTCCCCGTCCCTCGCCTTCTGGAACGTTGAGAAGAAGTTAGAGTCTATCTCCAGGAGCTCCGACTACAAGATGCTGAAGCGACCATGAGGCAAATGAATCGCATTGGGAGATTTCACCCGTACTTCCTACACCATCCCTACGAACTTCCGATCCGCTGTATCCAACCATCCCGTCGGATATGGCGCATTTGGTCAGAATTTCGATTGCTGTCGTAAGTGCACTTCACGTCTGATGGCAACGAGGCGGCGCGGCACCGCTCCCGGCGTTCACCGGCTGTCGCCCGCCATCATTGCCAGCAACCGCTGCCGAAGACGTGACCTCGACGCTGTCACTGCAGGCTGCAGCCTCTCCGATCATCAAGTGCAGCAGGCTACCATGATCGCTCCGACAACGTCGGGCGAGCACTTCCACTCGTCTAGCCCTTGATGAAGGCGAGAAGGTCGGCATTGATGGTGGCGGGCTCGGTGAACGGCATGCCGTGCGGGAAGCCTTTGTACGTTTTGAGCGTGCCCTTCTTCGCCAGCTTGGCAGACATCGGGCCGGCGTTGGCGTACGGCACGATCTGGTCGTCGTCGCCGTGGCCCACGAACAGCCGCACGTTGATCTTCTTCAGGTCTTCAGTTTGGTCCGTCTGCGAGAAGGCGACGATGCCGTCGTAGTGGGCCTTGGCACTTCCCATCATGCCTTGACGCCACCAATTTTGGATCAAACCCTGCGAGACTTTTGCGCCCGGTCGGTTGAACCCGTAGAACGGACCCGACGCGACGTCGAGGTAGAATTGTGAGCGGTTGGCCGCGAGCGCCGCCTGCAAATCGTCGAACACTTTTTTCGGCAGGCCGCCCGGGTTGGACGGGGTCTGCACCATCAACGGCGGGATCGCCGAAAGGATGGCGGCCTTCGAAACTCGGGCCTCGCCGTGGCGCGCGAGGTAACGCACAACCTCGCCCCCGCCGGTCGAATGGCCGACATGGATTGCGTCTCTTAGGTCGAGATGTTCGGTCAGCGCTGCAAGATCATCGGCGTAATGATCAAGGTCGTGGCCATTGGCCACTTGGGCCGAACGGCCATGGCCGCGCCGGTCATGTGCAATGACGCGGAAGCCGTGCCCAAGGAAGAACATCATCTGGTTGTCCCAGTCCTCTGCGGACAGCGGCCAGCCGTGGCTAAACACTATCGGCTGCCCCGAGCCCCAGTCCTTGTAGAAGATTTCTACGCCGTCCCTGGTCGTGATCGTCGGCATTGTAAGAGCTCCTTTCGAAGGAAGTGCGGAGAAGATACGCAACGAGTCGGTATGCCGGTTCTTTGCTAGAGGCCGCGGTAGACGAGCCGCGTGAAGAACGCGGGGTTGATGACATACTGACCCCAGGTCGCATCGAACTCAGACGTCGGCTTCGCGGCAATCACTTGATCCACCGTCAACCCCTTCGCCTTCAGGTCGGCGACATTTTTACGGATGGCTACCAGCATATCGCGATAAGCGACGAGCTGTTTTCGGTCCGCGACGGGCCCATGTCCCGGGACGATAATTGTGGTGTCTGTGGTCATTGCGACGTTGGCGTTCGCAGCCTCGATCATCCCGTCAATTCCACCGCCTTCCACGTAGTCGATGAACGGGTAAACGCCATTCCAGAATGTGTCGCCCGTCGCCAGGACGTCCGCATTCTTGAAATACACCGAGAGATCCCCATCCGTGTGGGCTGTCTTGTACGCCTTGATCAGGATTGTCTCGGTGCCGAACGACATTGTTTTCTTTGAGTCGACCAGAACCGTCGGCCGCCCGGGAGGCGGAAGAGGTTGAAATGTATAATCCCAGTCTTCGACCCGGACGGT
>Ga0075369_10000069_pt1 | contig 26983 bp, 19 predicted proteins | sample EndMethybrTD3034_FD_71400 | JGI IMG/M metagenome (GOLD analysis project Ga0075369, IMG submission 71400) | Populus endosphere microbial communities from Tennessee, USA - Endosphere MetaG P. TD hybrid TD303-4 | ecosystem: Host-associated > Plants > Roots > Endosphere | place: USA: Tennessee...
TCGCGCTCGCTCATCGTAATCAATCCCATCTGCAATCTCCCAGACGTCAATCAGACCCGGGGAGTGTGACATTCCAACTTTGCAGAAACAGGACACTTTAACTTTGCGGCTACATGCGGTAATCGCATAACATATATTATGGAACTTGATTTATCGAAAAGGCGATGTTCTTTTGTAAAAACGGAACCAGGTATGGCCCAAACAGCGGGCTTTTGGCCCAAAACGGAGCCTGGCGTGGCCCAACTCAAACAGTTGCGTAGAAGCAATGTCATTTTGGGTTGGTCGGATACAGACGAACCTCGACGGTGACGAACCCCAGCCATCGACAACGCCTACCTAAGACATCTGGAAAGCTGTTTTCAGTTGGCGTGTGACCGTGTACGACCAGTCGTTCAAACGGCAAATCGTGGTCCAGAAAACCTTCTCTGATCCATCTCAGGTCACGGGGGTCTTGTTGGTCAAGTGGAACCCCAGGCCGAATACCAGCCTGGACGAAGCAAAGGTTGTCGTTGATGATTTTATCGGCTGCCCCGTTCAGCAGTTCCTGGTGATGACTGAACTGCTCAACAAGGGCATCTTGGATATCATCCAGTTTGCCTGGCCGGTTCGGCAGATAGCTGTCAATCGTCGCCATGCCACCCATCTGCGTCAGCCAATATGTGATCAGATTGTCGGTATATAAGCCGTTCATGAACGCGCTCAGGGTACGTCCCCAATCTCCGCAATAAGATCGTTATGTCGTACAAGTGACATGATCAAGGCAACGTTATCACCGTTGAAAAGAACTAACGAACCGCCTGATCTTTATCTCAGCAGATATACTTCAGCCTACTCGCGATCCAGAGAACGACATGTGTTGTAGGCTTTTCGCCCCAACCCTGCTTCGGTCGATCCGGTGCTCGATTGTTCGAGGCGATAATTCCAATCTGACACCGACTTCCTTCTGCGTCGCATCTATCGTCAGAAGCTGGAGGATACTCAGATCAACGCCGTCAACTTTGGACCTTGGAACCTCCCGTGGTAGCCGGTCAATCATCACGAGCAGGGTGAAGCGAAAACAAGGGCATATATCCGTAAATAGCAAAGCCCCTATGAAATGTAGCCGTAACCGATTTGCGGACGATGCCGACATCACAAACATGAGTAAAAAATACAACTTTCTATTGAAACCTGTACGAAAACCGGGTTTAAGATTTTTGGTGCCCCGTTCTCAGTTGGTTGAAATAATACTGGGACGGGCGGGTCAGAGGTTCTGCTGGTTACTGATGATAGTAGTGTCGGCGATAATATATCACTAGGAGGACAAAGTGTTCTTGACTATCAAGGAATATCTCCTAAGCGAACGATTTTTTTTGGACGCTTTATTATCTGCCTGTTTGTATTTTTGTTTCTTTTATTACGTGCCTTACTTAGTGAAATCCACTTTTTCCGGGGAAATAAAAACCGGGATCGGCTCATATAGAGCTGCAGAGAAACCGTTCAAATATTTTTCTTTTCTTCTCTTCAACGTAGCACTGTTCCTCATCACAGGATTTGGTGCGTTTGTAATTCTTCGTCACAGATATGGATTTTTCTAAGTAGGGGGTGGTGATATGGCAACTTTTTTTGATGATTTTACACGACGAACATTTGATAATCTCACCAAGCCATTTCACAGTGCCCCAGACGCGGTAGCCAGCGGCTACTCTGCCTATGTAGGGATATCCAGTGGGTTGTTAGACAATGCCCTGAAGGGAGGCATTAAAGGCACGGCGGCTGGAAAGCTGGCGCTTTCTTTCAGAGCTATTGAAGATGTAGTTGTTTCCGTTGCGACGGGAGCCACCGATCGCGATCTAAGCGGTGCGGCGAATATTGCCGGCGGGCTATTTGCCAGCGCCGTTGTGGGCATTATAGCAGCCCCGACGCTCACAGGGGTCGCCGCCGTTGTCGTGGCCGGATATGTCGGTTCTGCGGCAGCTGAAGCTCTCTACGATACCGTCAATCAGCACTACCCGAACGCGTCTGATGATCTTTATGAGTTTACGGCAAACTTTGCCTCAGATTTGCGAAGTGCCGTTACGGACGCCGCTGGACGATACTCTGTTGGAGACTTTTTCCAGTCGATTAAATCAATGTGGGACGATGAAAGTGGTGACTCGGAACCGAAGCCTGCTTCCTCATCTCAAGAGGGATATTCTGACGAAAACACAACTGTTTTAGAGCCGATCATCATCGATGCCGAGCCGCCCGCTGCGGGGCAAGTGCATGTGGTGGAATCCTGGTTTGACCCTGTCGTTCTCGATCTGACAGGCAGCGGCATTAATATAACCGCGGTTGGTTCGTCGAATACGTATCTGAATATGGAGGGGGACGCGCTACAGCATAAAACCGCCTGGGCAGGAAGCGGCAACGGCGTGCTGGTGCTTGACCAACAGGGGTCCGGAGACGTGAATTCCCCGGAAGCCTTTATCTTTACGTCCTGGGACCCAACGGCAAAATCAAACACCGAGGCGCTGGCCAACGTCTTCGATACGAATAGAAACGGCAAGCTTGATGCGGGCGACGCACGCTGGTCCGAGTTCAAGATACTTGTTTCGAATCCCGACGGCACGCAGCAACTCCAGACCCTTGACCAACTCGGCATCGCGTCCATTGACCTGTCGACCGACAATAATCGCACGGTTTTGGGAGATGGTTCAGTCGTGCTGGGTCAGGGAGGATACACCCGGACCGACGGTACGACCGGTACTATGGCCGATGTCCAGTTTGTTTATGATGGGCAGGGCTACATCGTCGACAGGGAGACTGTCGTCAACCCCGACGGTTCGACATCGATTTTAACGTCCGCCTTCCATCCCGACGGGAGTGTTGCTTACAAGTCGACACTGGTCACGAGCGCTGATGGGCTCACGAAATCCTTAGAGTATGACATTGGTGGGGATGGCGTTCTCGATACCCGCCAAACAGAGGTCACGACGATAAACAGCGCTGGAGATCGCACGCAAACGATTTCCAACTACTCGCCAAGTGGGCACTTGCTGAGTAGGGAGATTACGTCGACAAGCGCCGACAAGAAAAACATAACGATTACGCGCGATCTGGATGGTAACGGCACCACAGATCAGGTTGAGACACGTATTATCGGTTCAGACAACAGCACCACCACCACGATAAAATATCTCAACCAGAACGGCTCCGAAAAGGAGGCCATTTCCGTCTTCTCAAATGCCATCGGAACCGCTTCGAGCGTAAAATCCGATTTGAACGGGGATGGCATTTTCGACGTCATCGAAAATCGCTCTGTCACCGTCAACGGTAGTGGAAGCGGGACGGAAGAAGTCCTCACCCAATCAAGTAATGGAACCGTCACCCAACGTGTGGTGACGACGACAAGTGCTGACGGCCGCTCGAAAGAAATACTGACAGACAAGGACGGGAATGGCGTCGTAGAGAGCAGGCAGAATTCTGGAATAGTTGTCGCAGCTGATGGAAGCTCGATAACAACCCAAAATAATTTCAATGGCGATGGGTCGTTGCGCAGTGGTCTTGTCACTACTTTGAGCGCGGACGGCTTGAGCAAGACCGTCAAAGCTGATTTTGACGGAAACGGCGTTTTCGATCTCGTCACGGAAGAAATCACCGTGGTGAACGCAGACGGTGGGCGAACGAAAACAATTGTGGAATCGAATGCCGATGCCAGCCTTCGGGCCACATCGATTTCAAACTGGAGCGCCGATGGCAAAACGAGATCGGATACTTTCGACACCGATGGAGATGGCGACCCGGACTTCGTGGAATCGGTTTCTGTTCTGGCGACCGGGGAATCGCAGAACGTGGCTAGCCTATTCAATCCTGACGGCTCGCTCCAAAGCAGAACAACGACCATCACGAGCGCAGATGGTCTGACAACGACGATTCTTTATGCTGGTAATTCTGCCGGAACGACGGATCGGACGCAAATACGCCAGACGGCCACGAATTCCGATGGGAGTTCCACAGTCACGACGAGCCAATACAGCGCCTCTGGCGTTTTGCTCGACAAAATGATCGTTACGGCTGGTGCAGACGGGCTAGAGAAAAATACCCAATGGCACAACGCCGGTTCCGGGACAATCAGTCGCTCGACGAACGAGACTACCGTCCTTAACCCTGACGGCAGTCAAACACAGACTCTGATCGAATATCATGCTGATGGCTCCGTGCGCGCGACGGTTATTTCGACGCTCAGTGCTGACCGGTTGGGTTCAATATCCCGATTTGATGCAAACGGCGATGGCCACCTTGATCGCCAGATCGAGCGAGTGACCGCGAGCGACGGCAGCTTTATTGAAACCGTGTCCGGTTATAATCCTGACGGGTCACTAAAAGACCGTACGATCACCACGCGCTCAGATGATAATCTGAATACCGTTGTTCAGAGGGACGCTAATGGAGACGGCGTTTACGAACAAAAACAGACCACAAGTGTCGTCCTGAATGGCGATGGCGGTAAAACGACCACCGTAACTGAATTCCACCCGAATGGCTCGACAAGTTCCCGATTGGTCACGACTGTCAACGGAAATGGGCTCGTTCGTGTCGTGGAATATGATCGCAACGGCGATGGTGTTGTTGATGAAAAAATTACCGACACAACTGTTCTGAAAAATGACGGTGGCAAGACCCAGACGATAACGCACTGGAATGGCGACGGCACGGTCAAGCAACAGAGCGTCACGACCACCAATGGCAACGAACTCTCGCAGACCGCCACCGTTGATAAAACGGGAGCGGGAAGGATCGACAACACTTGGACTGAAGTCACAGTCTACAATGCTGACGGCAGCCAGACGCATACCATCACGGAGTTTCATCGTAACGGCTCTTTGAAGGAAAAGACCGTCAAAACCACCAGTGCCAATGGCAATGAGACCGTCGTGTACGATCTTGATGGCGATACAATTACAGATCAGCGAAGCGTGACTCACACCGCAGCCAACGGCGATGTCGTAACAACGGTGAGAGACTACAACAGTGACGGTAGCTTGCGAGATAAGGCCGTCAACACCACGGGTTCCGATGGTCGCTCAATGACACTTGAGCGGGACACGGACGGTGATGGAACTATTGACCTGACCGAAACTCTATCAGTTGTTTCCAACCAGGATGGTAGTCAGACCGAAACGCGCTCCAGCTTCAATGGTGATGGCAGCCTCCGTGAAAAGGTCGTGGTTACGACGTCGGTAGATGCCCAAGTGGAGACAACACAATGGGACACAAATGGAACCGGCGGCTTTGACCTCACCCAAACGAAAACATCGGTTTTGAGCGCCAGTGGCGAAAGCACCGAGACGGTTTCGGTTCTCGACGGTCTTGGTGTCTTGCAGGAACGGGTTGTCACAAAGGTCAGTCCGGACGAGCGGACAACGACTGTCACCACTGATAAAAATGGCGACGGCCACATTGATCAGATAGAGACATCCGTTCTCGATGCAGCCGGAAACACCGTGGTGACCATGTCTGATTTCAACGCAGGCGGAGGCCTTGAGCGCCGCCTCATCACCACGACAAGTGACGACGGCCTCTCAATAACCAAACAGTGGGATACAGACGGGAACGGTTCGGCCGATCAAACACAAAGCGACGTGACTGTACTGAATTCCAATGGTAGTCGGACACAGACTGTCAGCAATTTCACAGCGAGTGGTGCACTCGCGGACCGGACCGTTGTGACGACGAGCGTCGATACCGCGACAACAACGTATAATTGGGACAATAACGGCGACGGAATTTTCGATCAGAGCAAAACCGAAACACTGACCGTTGGTGCCGATGGAACACGCACCGAGGTGACTTCGTACTTCAAGTCGGACGGTTCACTTGAAGCTCGATATGAAGAGTCGAAAAGCGATGACGGTCTGTCTATTGCCAAGCGGTGGGACAAGGATGGTGACGGCACATTCGAGGAGAGTGCAACTGACGTAACTGTCTTTAACAGTGACGGCAGCATTACTCAGACAATCAAAGATAACCCCTGGTTTGATACAGTAGTTTCTACCAGCGCGGATGGTCTTACGAAAACAACCGCAACAGTTAATTCGAACGCGACAACAAATGCTCAGGGAAAAACATACGCGCTCGAAAACGCTGATGGTTCCAAACTGGAAATTCGTGAAGACCTGAGTTTCAAGACCATCACGCACACGAGCGCCGATGGGCGCGTAGTGGAGGTGATGCACCATAATTTGCTGACGAATACGGTCAGCCAGACTGCCGAAACCAGAATTGCGGTTGATGGAACAAAGACCGTCACGGTCGAAAATTTCAACCACCTGGGGATTCTAACAGACCGCCAAACATCGGTCACCAGCAGGGGTGGCCAAACCATTACCGACTATATGGATATCAATGGAGACGGCGTTACTGATCGCATTCAGCGCGACGTCTCAGTTGTCCGAGCGGATGGAAGTGTTGTCAGGACACTTGTAGAAACCAACAGTGACGGTTCTGTCCGGGAAAAGACAATCACTACGACGTCCGCCGATGGAAGATCATCTGTCTTGCAGCGTGATTCTGCAGGACTGGGATATTTTGACCATGTCGAGACCACCACCCATGACGTCAGCGGTGCTTCCAAGACAATATATCAGACATTCCTGAGTGACGGTTCCCTTCTACAAAGTTGGCAGAAAAATGTGAGGGCCGACGGGAACGTAACAAAAATTACGACGAACAATAGTTCACCAGACGGCCTGAGTAATGTGGAAACGCATATAATCTCCATTGATGGCTCTACGACGGGCAAAATCAACTATGTCGATATGCAATTCAATCAACCGCTATCTTCAATAACGACCACGCTGGGTAAGGATGGAAAATCCAGAGGCTTAGATACTTTTAAATACTTGAATACAGCAGAAGTTATTTCATCTAATACTATTCGATATGAGTCGAAGCCCGACGGTTTTACCAGCGAGTTCTCGTCTGTTTTGGCCGACGGTTCAACCACTAAAGAATCATTTGGATTCGGCGAGGACATCGCTCAGCTGTTTGAAGAATTTTCTTGGCTAAGCGCTAACGGAGAATCTAAATTCACGTTAAATAGTAGCGAAAATGGAATACAAATTAAAATAGACGGCGACAACAACTCCGTTGCTTTGTCAAACCAGCTTTTCCACGCGCTTACGTTGTTCAATGGAGATGGTTCGCAATACGACTATGCAAGCCCAAGCCTTAGCAACTCGACTATATCAATAAGTGGTCAGGCGAATAAAATATGGTCGAATAATAGCACTGTATTACTCGCTAAAGGTGGCTCTGCGACGATAAACGGCATGTCTAATATCGTCATCGCCGGGATTAATACAGAGGTTTCAATTAACGGCACCGACAACCGTGTTCTGCGGACGCAGGCTGACATCTCGGGTAATCGTAGTATAGATTCACGCCACCAGGAAGACGTTCGCCTTGATAATAGGTATAGCTTCAGTTACGTCGCAGCGGATAAGACGCAAAAGACGTATCTCGACGCTAACAAGATACCGGTGATGATATTCGGGACTTGGGATGAAATCTGGGTTTATACTGTTACAACTCATGTTTTCCTGAACGGACCCATTCCTGCTATCGGCCCTTGGGGTACCTATGATGCGATTTCGGTGAACGATGCTCGAACTTACGTCCGCGGTTCCCCTGCCCTGATGCTTGAAACTGACGGCTATGTTGGCTTCGATGGCGGGCAACGCGTTAGCAGCGGCGTTGCTGGCAATTGGGTAACGGCACTCGGTGATCGCTCCGTCTCGCTTGTCGGGTCGAATATGAGGCAAGCCGTCGATTACCTCATCGGAGGCAACGGTAATGACATTATTGATGGGCGGGCAGGAGAAAGCGATATCCTTCATGGAGGCGCAGGTGACGACACAATTTATTTCGACGCTGCGAGCTATGGAAAATCCGGCGGAACATCGCTACCCCAAGCCATCGACGGCGGGTCCGGCTATGACACTGGCATCGTGACTTCCACAGGCGATGTGAATATATCGCTCGCTACTGGAAACTTCGAGGCGTTAATATCTAATAGTGGGAACGACACGATTACCGGAAATCCAAATGCCGCAGGATATATCGACGGCGGTGCTGGTAATGACATCATAATCGGTGGATTGCTTGACGATATTTTGCTGGGCGGTACTGGCAACGATACGATTTACGCCGGACAGGGGAATGATTTTCTCATTGGCGGTGCGGGGAACGACTTCCTAAGCGGGCAGGACGGAAATGACGTCCTTAATGGGTCCGACGGGAACGACGTGCTCAATGGCGGCGCTGGTAGCGACACGTTTATTTTCAATTTGGGTTTTGGTCACGATACGATCCAGGACTTTACCAAAGGCAAGGACATCATCGAGTTTGAGTATGGTTTGTTTGCAAACTGGCAGGACCTTGTCGCCAAGACGAGCCAAGTCGGCGCGGACACGAAAATTTCTTACGATGCAGAAAATTCCATTCTGATCCAGAACGTAGCATGGGCTCAACTCGGAGCTGACGATTTCCGTTTCGCCTGAATTTACGCGCTAATGGAGATTTCGACAGTGTTGTACCGATCTTATGCTTCGGTACACTCGCCGTTCCAGATGATTGTATTCTTCACTCGATGATTGCATAAAGAGCGACAGGGAATTATTTGGAGGCAAGCTTGGGAAAGCTCGTTCGTTTGTTTGTTTTGACTGTCACGTTCCTAGTTGCGGCCCAGATCAGCGTCGCCGGAGCCGCTACCTTCGAAATGAAAATGTTCGGGCATCACGTGACCATTCTCAAACGTGATTTTGAACAGGTCCTGACCATCGATGGTCGTGAAGTTCTTAAAAACGAGATTCTCAGCATCGAAGACATTCAGCTGATTTCAGGAACACCGGCGATTGTTGGATCATCGTCTGCTGGTGGGAACGCGTGTGACTCGTCTCCTTTCGTCATATCATTCCCGACAAACGCAAATCCAAAAGTCGATGGCCCAGTGGACAGCTGCCGCCCGGTGAAAATGCAAGTCTCGGCCGACAAGTTATCGTTCTCCACAACAGCATTGCCAAATTCGCCGGGTGAAACGTGGGTGTGGACACCAATAAGCGGCTTCTCAAAACCTGAAGAACAGGCTTTCGTTGCCAACGTATCTAAAGGCTGGGCAGAGCTTCGTGAGAAGACGATTACTCACCCTGGAGATATTTTGGAGTTCGCCGAAGTTGCGGCGCAAATCAATAGGCTCTTAGGTCCGGAAAAGGAAACCTATTCAGACATCATTATGGGAGTTGGCTCGGGTTCTTTCAGCGGTGATTATTTCGTAGGTTCAGCATGTACCCGGCACTTATGCAACGAAGAGGAGGCATTGCTCGTCGCCTCGATCCAGGAAAAGCAGGTTTTCCTCGCCTGGAAGCCGTCCGGTAAGAAAATTGTTGTTAGCCCGCCCGTCAAAGAATGGCCTGAAAAGGCGAAAGCTGCACTGAGAGAGTGGGCGGCTAAATGGAAATAGCCTGAAAACTATTGTCGCCGAAACGCTTCTATCATGGTGCTCGTTACGTCTTGAGGAAAACACACTGGCGAATAACCACCCGGTTTCGAATAGGCGCTTCGCTTGCCACAGCGCCGCCCTCCCCGGTCTGTGTTGTAAGGACAGGCACACGAACTGGGATAACTTGCTAGTGATTCAGCAATAATGCGCTGGATGATCACAGAATCGGGAATCGTGGGGATCGATTTTTCCCGTTCTTTTGTCTTCGACACTTTATCGGAAGGTTTGTCTTCATCCGTTTTTTGTTTGTCACCGAGAAGCCTTGAAGACATCCAGCCTTCGCGTTGGGTGAGTTCGTCTCGAATATGAGACCACTCACCAAACTGATCAATCAAAAGAACTCTCCGCCCACTATCCAGGCGATCAATGATGTTCCCATTCTTGGACGGGGCTGCACGGAAGGCTACACGATTGCCGGTAACAAAACGGATTGGAAAATCTTGAGCAGATTTCTCTCGCTCCAATTTTCGCAGGCTTGGCGGATTGGGCTGCGGTTCGCGAGAGCTGGGAACTGGTTTGGACGGCTCTACGTTGCCCGACTGGGATGGCACAGTAGGACGCGTGGTGACACCGTCCTGATTCACATTAGACTTGCTGCCCATCTGATTGACTGCAGCGTAGATGAGAATTACCCCAATGATCCAGTACCGTTTCCGCATCCCAGTCCCCCATCAGGACTTTGGCGCAGACGGAAAGAACATACAAGTCTGAGATGCAGGCGGAAAGAGTTTCCCGCAGTTACTGGTAAAAACTTCTTCAACCTAGTTGAGTAATCAGCCGAATTGTAAGAGTTTCCTCTCATCCTGTGTTCGTCGTCCACCTCAGTGTCGTGACACAAACTCATCGCATGTTCAATCGGCCAAACCTGCTGGTTGGGTCTGCGACTTATATGAAGTCTCCAACGTTATCGAGCCGTCCAAAGGCAAACCGGGCATACAGCATTCTTGTGACGTGAGAGCGTCCCCGAACCGATCTCATATCTTTGCTACGGTACCACCCTGCTCTATCGGCACCCCACCTGAGTAATATTGCTTCACAGCGACATGATCGCGTAACCCTGCGGGCCGATATGCCTTTGTTTCATCGTAGTGGACAACGCCATCCAGTTTAATTCGGTCAATGACGCTCGGATGTATTGGTGCATCCGTAGGAACTGCGCGGACGCACGCCTTCCACGGCAGCCATCCAGATTTGATCTCGTCATGCTGGACGCCCGCGCTGGACGGATAAAGATGGAGCCATCTTTCATCGGTAACAATGGGATGTGGAACATTTGCCGCTCTATTCACCATCCACGAGAGCGCTATGTCTGACAGACGAGATTCCGTTTCGAGATAGCTACCGCCGATATCAGAGTGCACGCCTGCGAACCAAACCTGTTCGAACCAACCATCTTCTTTGTTCGCAGCATTTGAAGATTGATAGGTCCACGGTACACGAGCAAATTTTGCTCGATTCTCGTCTATTGAAAGCGCATGTTTTGCATGCTCGACCCTTGGATTGAGAAAAGTGTCGTAGAATTTCATCCGCCAGCCCGTCAGGTGGACAGTTTTCCACCATGGATCGCTCAGTCCTCGCGCCCATTTCAAGTGGGTCGCCAAGTACCACGCTCCTATGACGGCCCCTGTGAAAACCACGCTGGAGATGAGCCAAATACTTAGCCCAATCTCCCAAGGCATGAGTGCCCATACTGCTGTAGCTACTGCTGCAATTCCAATTGCGGCCGCGAGGATAATAAGCATCTGCTGGACGGCATTAATTCCCAATGCGCCCACGGTATCCCATACTCCGACGAAGTACGGTACAGTGTTGGCCTGATCGTTTTCATCAGCAGATCGATATTTCTCCCGAAAGCGAACAGCCAGTTCTTTCCGCTGGGTATCCAGCAACTTATTGCCCTTACCGGCACCATGTTGATAGATGGTCTTTACCGCTTCGTTCGCAACCTGACGGGCAGTTTTTGGATCGCGGTAAAATGGAGTGATACCATCCTCCATAGTGGTTGGAACACCGCATAGACCTAACACGCCACCAACGCATCGTGCGGTGTAGGCACCACGGCTGAACCCAAACAAAAATATCCTGTCCCCAGGCTCCCAGGACTGTAGAATGGCCGTGTAACAGTCGACAATATTCTTGGTTATCCCAAGGCCAGTAGCTTGTGAGAGAACATTATAAATTTTCCGAATTGGTCCGATTTTAATGTCAACGCCGTCTGAAGCTGATCCCAACCCCGCGTCGTAGAAAGCAACTTGGTCGTCGGGATTAATGGCAGACTCGGGACCGCATCTGGTTGCGCGAAACAACTTATAAACGTTGCTACGGCGCTCGTCCGGAAGGAGGCCGCCAGCTTGTCCCGTACCGTCTGAAAATATGAGAATATTCTTCGGCATGTAAATCGCCCCAATGAATTCAAATCATTTTGAAGAATTTCAGTCACTATATAAGTATTATTTTGCCGAAACAAAAAACTATCCCCAGCTATTTTAGGTAATCCTAAGCCACATGTATTAGCATGCGGTGGTTCACCTATTAACAGTCATTGTCAGGAAGGCCGACGTGACAAGCTGACGGCGAAAGCGCGAGCATCAACAACAGGATTCTAGCTAATGCGCCGCAGAGAAATTTAGTTTGTCATCACCCGAGCCGCGTGAGCGTCCGGCGAAAGCATTTTTCGGGTTTCGAGAGATGGAATCTAAAGGCCGCGCTTCATCTCATCGGCCATGATGCGGTCGATTATTTCAGGATCGCACTGTGTGTCGATGAGGAACTCGCGGATACCGCCGTCCCACGTCCTGATGTCGGCAAGTAGGCTTTGAAGTTCTTTGATGCCGTTCTCGGTCAGACCCTTCGTGCCATCTTCAGTGCCATCGCTGACGTAAACCAGCCGGACATGATCTCCATACGGGCCATGAAACCTCTTTGCTCTGGTATTAATGTCAGCACTAATGCTGGTTCTAATGCCAGAACATCGCCTGATTTTCCCGATCAGCAAAAACAGTTCACCGGACGCTCACCGAGCCGCAATATGATCATTGCGCTCAGCCTGAGCCTACGTTCAGTGATTTGCACCGAACCGCCTTTCTTCGGCCAAAACACTCCCTCTATAAGCACGTATGGAAACCCTTGAGACCTGTATCCCTGAAGACTTCTATTCCATGCTGGTGATGGGCGTCGGCGTGGTCATCGCGAGCTGGCTGATGATGTTCGTCGTGCGTAGATTAATCAGCTTAGCCCTAGTGGCGGCTCTTATTATTGTTGGCCTGACAGTCTGGCAGAATCCCGCAGCGCTGCGGACCGCTCAAGATACCGCCGTGCGGTACTACGACCATTGGCGTTATGATTGAAGACCACCAACGGTGGCAGCGCCTGGGATTGATGCAAAGGTCCACGGATTACCACTTCCACCACTCGTGCATCATGTCTGGGAATTTTTCTTCCTTCTCCTCACCGTCTGTTGCTCTGAGTTTTACAAAGTCGTGGCGTCGATGAATCCTGATCGCCCGCAACTAAAATATCGTCTTCACGCGGTGATCGCCAAGGATTGGTATGCTCCCAAGAGGGCGTTCACACTCACTGGCTAGCGAGCAGACTGCATTTGCAATTCGCGGATGATGTCGGAAGTTTGCTGTGGACGTGAGTAGTGCTCGGTTCGAGGTGTATCGCTTCCCGTGTATAATCATACCGTTTCCTGGAGAAATCATAAATGGCCAGCAGCTACGCAGAGTGGAAGCGCAGAATGTCGGAACTCGATGCTCTGATTGCCCAGAGGGGTGCCTATATCCTAGTGATACGAAAACTCCGTGGTATAGCGGAATTTGAAAGCAAGCTATTATTGAACCCGCCCAGGAACGGCGAAGTAGTCCCTGAGCTTGAGGAATATTTTGATCGACTTTCCAGCAACCTCTTTGGCATAACCAGAGACGACACTCGCTTCAAGTATCCCTCAAACTTCGAGAACCTGATCGAGGGAACGGCGGAATGGTGCAGTATTCAGGTCGGTGCGAAAGAATACGAGGATCAATTTGTCACAGAATACAGCGCTGACGACGAGGCTGTCTCCACGCTCCTCATACTGGGAGTCGATTTCCGTGACGACCGGGGAGACCCGCTCCGCTGCACGAAGCTTTTTGGCCGTCAGGTAACGGCTGCAGTCCTTAAGATAATGGGCGGTCTGCCCGATGCCGATGCCCTCGGGCTGAAAAGTTGGGAAAGGAAGCTTGAGAAGGATGCCCAGCTGCATCTAGCCCGCAAAGGGAAACGGTAAAGCGAGAAATGGACGCGTGTCCAAACAAGCGGCGATCAGAGAGAGGAGGTTTCAGGCGCAAATCCCTTGCACCCTAAAGCGACAACCTTTCCGTTTTCATAGCTTCCGGCTTTTCCAGGCCTAAAGGACCGTCCCCACGATCCGCAACATGGGCCATGTTGTATCGACCGACCTAGATTTCCTTCGCAACATCAGAGGCCCATTCTCCGGCTGACCCCAATGCACAGATAAAGCTTGGCCAACTTTAGAGGCGTCCCCGGTCTTTGCAGCGGATTCAGCGGAGGCAATGGTTCCTACTGCAGTATCGTAGCCAGTCCCTACCGACGATAAGGGAAGTAAGCGGTCAACCTCGATAAGACGGCCCCAACTACATTTCTACAGACTCGGCGTATTCGATTTAGGCGAGACTCCGGAGTTATCTTGATCCGGCCAATAAGTGGCTCTTGATTGTCGCCGCGCGGCCGCGCAACGCGCTCGTTCCAAACCTCCGCGATCCATTTGATCTTCCTGTTGACTTTGGGGTTCGAAGTCGACTTGTCCAGCATCGTCTGAAGCTGGTCACGGATTTTTATCCCATCGACGTACAAATGGTGCGAGCGCACGGCAAGATTTTGTGGATCGGCCCGATTGAAGAGCGAGACTTCAAGAAAGAAATCTAGGTAGTGAAGGCCGTCTGAAGCACGAGCGATTCTAGCTTTTCGATATACTTCGGCGATCTCATCGATTGCAGCGAACTCGTCGCAAGCTCGAACGACGCTGTCGTCCAAAATGACCCGTGGGAAGTCGGCGACTTTACTTTCGAGTTCGTACGCGCTCAGAACACCGACGCCATACACGATCTCTTCGTCGTGGTGGGCCTGCCCTATTGTCACACCGCCGCGAACCAGAACACCAATATCAAGTAAATACCAAGTCAGTTCGTGGATGGCAAACAACAGTCGCCATAAGCCGCTAGCTGTCTTGTCTGCGGTCAGGATAATGCAGTCCGAAAAATTTTGAGCCCGGAAGCTGCTATCACCCTCCATGGGACCCCGGAGCACGCTGACTTGGCGGAGAGCATGAGCAATTCTTTGGCGCAATTCCGGATTGCGGTCCGCCTCGCGGACCAAGGCGCTAAACCCCAAGATATCTACGAACGCCACAACCCGCTCTCTATATTCTGCGGTCACCCTTTTTCCTTTACAAAAAATTTAAATGTCGACCATTTGGCATAGTCATGTAGTTCCTTATACTTCCTAGAGGAGCACCAATATTATTAAAACAACGAGGCGCAATTAATCATCGAACAATCCGCAGCTTGGCATTCCCGCTTACTTGTCAGGCTCGTCCATGTTGTTGCAGCAATTGGCTTAAGGCAACGAACCGAGGATCACGTTCAAGGTCCGGCATCGCAGCTCGTATTTTCTTGAGGCATTTATCGAGGGAGCCGAGTGACCAAATGACTTCTCGGCTGACGACCAGGTCAAGAAACTTTAGCGCTTCAGCAGGGAAGCGTGTAGCGAGACCATTTTCATTGAGGAGATGAAGCGCGTAATCTGCTTGTTCCGTTCTTTGAAGCCAGTCCTTGAGAGTTTCCAGTGCTTCAGGAAACTTGTCGCCCGTTGAGACAACCAACCGAGCAAAAGCTGCAGCAATCCCTGGTGTCAACAGGGCCTGCGACTTAGGCCAGACATACCTAAAATAGGGCTTAGCGCGGTTTTCCCAATACTCCTCGATTTTTCCACCCGAACTGTCCAGGCCATCGGTCACGGTCTGCAGTGCTTGAGCAAGCCCGGCTTCAGGAAGTCTGCTAGTCGCGAGAGAAAACTCGGATTTCAGGAAACCTTCCACGGAGTCGAGAGCTGAGAAAGTGAGCAGCCCCGCATACTGATCCGAAAGCTCCCCAAGCTCACCATAGTGTTTGGCCGTCTCTAAGAACTCATTCTTCAGTCTTCGCATCAGTGGCCAAAATAGCCTGGGAGACCAAAGGAAGCCTGACCAGGCGATTTTCGCTTCGTACTCAGACGAATTCCAGTCGAAGAGCGGCAGCAAGTTCTCCTTCGTCCACTCCTCATCCACTCGATAGAGCGAAATGGCATTTGAACATAGGAACAGCCGCCCATTTGCGAACGCCGCAATTCCCACATTGCACAGTGTCGTCAACAAAGGCGCAATATCTTCGTCGAGTCCCTGCCCATCATCCAAGTCCTGGGAATACCAGAGTTTGATCAGGCCTTCAGTCAACTCGCCGATGGGATTATTCAAAGCATCCAGAAGAGGCGAAGCGCCAGGGGCTTCCTGAATATCCCTATTATGGTCGAGAAGACGTCCGGCCAACCGTAGGAACGCAGTGCGATGCATGGCCGCGAATTTCCCGCAGGCCTGAAGCCAGTTGCTAAGACCCCGATTAATGTCTGACAGGACATTGTCCGGGGCATCGACAATTCTAGGGCCTACGCATCGCCACGAACGAGCCGCAAGGTCATCGCTCGACCAAGCTTGCAATGCCTGTCGCCAACGCGCCGTGACCCAATCACCTCCGTGTGCAAGCTCTAAAAGGGCGAGTGACGTTCTTGGAAAGTCTCGGCGGCATCGCTCCAAGAAGTCATCGCTATCGTGAAAATCGGCAGCTTCACGATGATTTTTGAGCCATTCTTTCAGCTCTCTACGACTTGCTGGCGCTGCTTCAAAGGCCTGCTCAAAGTTTCCAGCTTCCATATAGACCGGGAACTGATCCCTATCACGGACCTCTTCCCACTGGGGGTATCTTCCCCGAATTGATTCGAGTCTTGCTTGCGTCTGGGCATTAATTCGCCCTCCCGACTGCTGATACAAGGCCAGTATCCGCCAAGTTTCCCGGTCATTTCGCCGTTCCCTCCGATCCTCATCGCCCTGATCCCACGGCTGCTGGGGGTGATTGAGAACGGATGCGCTGAAATAATCGGCTTGCTGTTGGTCAAGAACAGGAGCAATTGCAGCAACGAGCTGCAGTGCCTCTCGTTGAGTTTCTATCGACCAGAGCCACCTTCCGTTATCGGCAAGTAGAGCGTCAACAGCCTGCTGCGGTCCGAATAGGTCGAGATGGGTTGCCAACGCGAAAAATCGTAGTCGTCGGAATATGACGTGTTCGAACTCGCCCCATCGATCAAACTCTCGAACAGCGCGGGCGGGAAAGTTCGCAACGTTGGCAAGCCACGCGTCACGCACAAAATCAATAAGCGCCGTCCAGTCTCTGAAGGCTCGGTTTTGCGGGTGTTCCGCGATAGAAGGGTGCTGGAAATGGGTTCGGTCTCTCTCCCCTTTCCCGCCATCCACCAAAACGGCTATATCCATCGCGTCGAGCAGCAGGTTTGTCGCATCAGTAAGGAGCAATGGCAGCGCGGCTTTCCAAGCCTGACTCTTGAACAAATCGCGCAAGGCATATGCGGTGTGGGCTCCGGGAAAAATAAGCTCCCAGTCTATGCTGCCGTCGCCCTGAACGCCGTCCTCCTCGTCGGATGGCCCGTACCCTTCCGAGATTTTCAAAAGGATGGTCAGGTGTTCCCTCAACCTTGAGCGGAGAAGTGGGGTAAGTCGCCCCTCCCTTTTCAGTTCCTCGCTCCAAGCGTAGAGGTCGGAAGGATCGTTTGGCTGGTAGAGCCTTCCCGCAAGCGCCACTTTCCAGTAGGCCTTCATGCTTGGAGATGTGACCACGCCATTTTCTAATGCTTCTCCGATAAGATACCGGAGATGATCTGAGATCGCGCCGCCTTGCTTCGAAAGCCATATCAGAGATCGCGGGTCATCTGCGTGCTTGGCGAACCAGCGAGCTATATTCCGCATCACATCGTCGGAGCTGTCCCAGAACCCGCGCCGACGTACAAGCCGCATCCAAGGCGCTCGATTATATGGTGAAGGGCGTTCAATCAGGCTGAACCTTAGCTTTTTGTCTTCCTCGACTGTAGGCGCGACCTGGAACCGCACCAAGTCCCTATGATTGAACGTGGCTTTCTCGAACTCCTCCAGCCATTCGAACGGAGCTGCCGGTGTAAGATCAGCGAATGCTTTTGCGGGCAGACCCGTCCTATCACTAAGAGCCCAAAGCATCCGTCCGACAAAATTGTCCTGCCGTGTGCTGCCTTGTGGCCGCGAACGCCCATGTCTAGAAATAATTCCTTCCTTGCCTCGCACCCCGTCTCGGTAGCTATCAGCCCAAGCTCTCAGTGTCCGATGAAGCAATGAATGTTCGTTGCTACTGTTGTACAGAATTGGCCGAACGTTTTTGGCTATCCATTCGTCGGCGACGTCGGCTTCCTTGCCCCGAGCATGCCCACCGAACGCATAAGCGTCAGGTGATTTTTCTCCGAGCAGACGGTCAGCGGCTAGTGCGTCCATCATATAACGGAGCACAGGATCATCGATACTGTATCCGACAAAACATAAAGTGTAGCCACGAAACAGCTCACTTACGAACCGCGAAGCCCAGCGCTCGGTCAAATAAGCCAGACCGAAATCACCACTGGAAACAACCAAACGCTCCAGGTCGCTGGCAGTTGGAGGTTCCGTCAGAAGGCCATGGAGATAAACGAGACCATCCCACTTCTGTTTCTTGGGCACAGGAAGAAGCGGAGCGCAATATGATGGATACTCAACTTTCAATTGCTTCATCGCCTCAATGAAGAGGCGGTCAAAGTTTGTCGTGATGAGCCTGATGCGATCATCACCAGTTTTACTCAAGGATAGTAGCGCCTCGTGGGTCGCTAGCGCATTTCGCTTTGCAAGATTGGGCGTCAAAATTTGAGCGATGGCAGTTCGAACGCGCTGACGGTGTCCCACCAGGCGGCTTTCTAAAAGACCAATCGCCGTGTCGAAGGATTTGTTAGTCAGCGCAGACTGTTCAACGGAAGATGGAACCTCGCCCAATTCGACGTATAGTCGATCCACAAGCCCACCAAAACCCGGCAGATCGGCTGGATATGATATCCCCGCTCCGCAAAAGAAGACGACCTGACCATCTTCGTGTGATTGGAGAAGTTCTTCCGGAATATTCGGGCCACTTGCTATGAACTGCACCTGATATTCTCCTGGATAATGGCCGATTTTTTTAAAGTAACACAGTAACACTCAAGCGCCATCCATGATGTATTAACATTTTTCACAGCTATTTAGGGCTGCCACTTGTTGTAAGATTTGCGCAGGCTAATTGAGGTTGAGCTTTTCACGTTGTGGCCGCGCTTACAGAACAATCCCGCCAATCGAAGCTCTAGTATGCACGAATATGACTGCGGCGGGTTCAGTCAGAAGAGGGGCTTATGGCGGAACGCCTGGGAACGTTTGTCTGGTTATCGACGGCCGCCGTTCATTTATCTAAACTGCATGGACAACGGAATCGCTTGCGCGACATCAATGTAACCTGCCGATCTTTCGGTCGCGCAGATAAAGCGCGGCGCTTCGTCTGTCTCGATGACCACCGCCGTCAGCCTGCCGGTTCCATATGCACCCGTGTCGACCGCGATCCGGTTGGGGTAAATTTCCGGTAGATCAGTCTCGGTCGGTGTGTGACCATGTACGATGATCTTTTCAAATTGACCGGTGTGATCGAGAAATTCATTGCGTATCCATCGCAGATCAAACGAATTCTGCACGTCGAGGGGAACACCCGGCCTGATGCCTGCGTGCACGAAGCAATGCTGTCCAACGACCACCTTAACGACAGCGTTTCTTAGTAGCGCATGATGATGCCCATAGTATTCATGGACGAACGCTACGAACTGCTGAACGGTCGGACTGTTGCCAGGAAGATACGATTGCACGGTCGCCAGACCACAATTCCCCTCCAACCAATTTACTGCATCTGTCGTCGTCAGAAGGCCTTTGAGAACGGTCGCTTCAAACCATGGCAACAACGCAGAAGGGCTGGATTATCTGGAAAGCTTCCTAATCGGTGCCATCGATGCGGCACTGGCTGCGCAGAACGCTGTTGCCGCTATCGATTCACTCGGTCTTGGTTCCTGCTACGTTGGCGGTATTCGCAACAGACCGGAAGACGTATCCCGCGAACTGAACCTGCCCGCCGAGACGGTTGCTGTCTTTGGCCTTACCGTAGGCTATCCCGACCCGAACGTGAAGACTGACGTCAAACCGCGCCTGCCACAATCTTCCATCCTGTTTCATGAAACCTATTCGGAGGCCGCACGGGATGATCTCGATTCCTATGACGCGGTGCTTAAGACGTTTCAGGAAAAACAGGGCCTGCCACAAAACGGCTGGACAGCGCCCATTGCCCAGCGCGTCAAGGACACCGATGCCCTGAAGGGTCGCGCGGAACTGAGCCAGACATTGCGTCGCCTGGGGTTCGGCATCAAATAATGTTCGACGAGATTGCTTCCGACTGGGTGTCGCCCCCACGATCCCTTGTTAGCCGTCGCGGTCGAAGACGCGGCCTGCCGATTTTTGCGCGTGTCTTAGGTGCGGTTATGGTTCTGGACGACGAAGCCAGTGCGCATTTCGTAGCGGCAATCGCGAGCCGAGCTCGCAAGCGCCCGGCAGAATGACGCGAAGCCCTCGCGGCTTATCGGGCGCGCAAGACCCCGGACTGTTAGACGCCCGGCCTTGGTCGGGCGTACAGAATGTCAGCTGAAGTCGGCAACAGGCAATCAGCGCTTGATGAAGACACCAGCCTTCATGATCATTGGCATATATGCGCCCTGATGGGTCAGCAATGTGAGATCCTCGAGAGGGTTGCCGTCGACCACAATCAGGTCGGCATAAGCCCCCGGCGAAACTGCGCCGATTCTGCCTTCCATGCGCAACAGACGGGCTGCGATATGCGTTGCCGATGCGATAACCTCTACTGCTGGCAGGACACGCCCGCGAATAACGAATTCTTCCGACTGATAAACATGCATGCCGCCAAGCAGATCGCTGCCATAGGCCATTTGCAGCCCGGCCTCACGCATGATGGTCAGCGATTCCATGCCTGCCAGACGCACGTCATCTACCTTTGCGATGGAGGCGGCAGGCAGCCCCATGGCGGCGCCTTCGCTGGACAATTTGTCATAGGTAACAAGCGTCGGGACGGCGAAAGCACCTTTTTCGGCGGCGAATTTTGCCGTTTCGCTGCCGATGAGGTTGCAATGTTCGAGCGAGTGAACACCGCATTCCACTGCGCGGCGAATGGCCTGGTCAGTATAAAGATGGGCCGAAACATAGGTTCCGGCATTTTCAGCTTCCTCAACGACGGCAAGGATTTCTTCACGGGAAAAACCGAGGAAATGAATGGGATCCGTGGGCGAAGATACGCCGCCATTGGCCATGATCTTGATGAAGTTCGCGCCGCTCTTCAGTTCTTCGCGCGCCGCTTTTCGCACGTCCGGCACGCCGTCACAGATGCGGCCCAACGCACCGAGCGCAAAGCCGCGTGTGCGCGTCTGGTCGTCATTATAGGGACCGCGATAATCACAGTGGCCGCCCGTCTGGGCCAGCGCCTTGCCGGAAATGTTCAGGCGTGGTGTGGGCCACGCGGCCTCAAGGGTTGCGGCCACGAGACCGGAGGTTGCACCGCCAACATCGCGAACGGTAGTAAACCCTCGCGCCAGCATCTCGCCCATGATTTTGAAGGCGCGCACCGTCACCAGCGCATCTGGCAGCATACCATTCTGGCCGAGATCGGCGGTTGAGGCAACGACGTGAACGTGAGCATCGATCAGGCCTGGCATCAGCGTCTTGCCTGAAAGGTCGATGCGCTGCGCCGAGGCAGAGGCAATGTTCTTTTCCACCTCGCGGATGGAACCGCCCTCAACTAGAACCTGAACGGGTTCGGACGGGCGGTCGGCGGTGCCATCGACGATGCGGGCATTTTCGAAAATAATAGCAGTCATAGGTTCATTCCTGGGAAAGTATCAGCGACGACGCGCTTCCAGATAGGCGGGGATGAGAAGCGGCGCCACGGCCTGCGCCTGGCGCAGATGCTCCTGCGTGTAAGCGCCGCTTTTGTCGAGCAGGTTCATGGTGCCGATTGTCTCGCCATCGTAAACGACGGGAATATTGATGACCGCGCCAAGTCCGAGGCTGAAAATCAGGTCGTGATCGTAAAAGGCCCAGATGATGGCTTCTCTGTCGGGACCCAGAAATGCCTCTTGGCGATCTATTACCTTTTCACCCCAAGGCGTTGGCCCCATCTGTTTGCGGCCGAAGACGGGGTAAGCCTCTTCGTTGGTCGAATAAACACGGGCGACCTCCTGACCGTCCCGGTAGAGGAGAGTGAAGAGGCCAAAGCCGATGGTTTCCGAGAGGTGTTTTTCCAGCGCCCTATACAGCGTTTGCGGCTGTCCGGGGCTTGAAAGAGCCGCGAGAAGATTGGTCAAGGTGATGTCTCCGTTTTGGGTGCGGGGGCGATACGTTCGGGCAAAAGACCCTGCGGGCGAAGATGCAGCACGCCCAGAAGCGCCAGTCCGACGAGAATTTCGCGCACCGCGGCGACTTGTCCAGGCTGGAGGCCGGGAAAGATTTCTCCAAGGAAGCGTGTCGCCTCAAGGAAGAATACGACGAGGTAAGCGCCGGCCAGCGCGCCGAGCGGCCGGCCGACACCGCCTGCGGTGACAGCCAGAAAGATGTAAATGGTAATCAGCGGCTGGAAGTGGTCGGGCGAGATATAAGTCTGGAAATGTCCGTAGAGTGCGCCCGCAAGTCCGGCGATCGCCGCGGAAAGCGCGAAGGTCTGGATCTTGAAGCGGGTAACATATTTGCCCGCGAATGTCGCCAGTTCCTGGTCCTCGCGAATAGCTTTGAGAACACGCCCGAAGGGCGATCCATCGATGTGTCGCATGGCGAGGAAGACGATGAGAACGATGACGCTGACGAGCGCAAGATAGAACAGGTTGAAACCGTCTATGCCGAGTTCGGCCCGGAAGGGTGCCGGAATGCCGGAAATGCCGTCGGAACCGCGGGTAAGCCAGCGTTCGTTCAGCGCGACCATGCGCACCACTTCCGCAAAGCCGAGCGTGACGATGGCGAGGTAGTCGCCGCGCAGGCGAATGGTTGCAAAGGTGGCGATGACGCCTGCCAGCGCGCCGATGACGCAGGCGAGCAGCATTGCCAGCGGTAGCGGAACCCCCGCTATCGCCACCAGTGCCGAAACATAGGCACCCACGGCGAAAAAGCCGGCAAGCCCCAGATTGACCATGCCCACGCCACCCCAGATGAGATTGAGGCTGAGCGCCAGCAGACCGTAAATGCCGCCGAGCGTGAGCGTGAAAAGCAGATATGACAGCATCAGGTGTTCCTTTCACCCAGTATTCCCGCAGGCCGCAGCGACAGGATAAGCAGGATTGTCGCGAAACCGACGGCGGAACGATAGGTGGCGGGCAGCACGAGAACGGCCAGTTCCTCGCCGATGCCGATCATCACCGCGCCGACGACGGCGCCGGGGATCGAGCCGAGCCCGCCCAGCACGGCGGCGGCGAAGATGGACAAGAGCAGGCGCGAGCCGGTCATCGGATCGATGGCCGTATCGAGGCCGAGCAGCACACCGCCAACGCCCGCCAGCCCTGCACCGAGAGCAACGGTGATCATGGCGATGCGCGAGGGATCCATGCCCAGCAATCTGCCGAGATCGGGATTATCTGCCACTGCCCGCATGGCTTTGCCGAAGCGTGTGAACCGCAGGAAGAGAAACACCGCCGCCATGATGGCAATGGCGATCGCCGCCGTCTGCAGCTGCTGCGGGCCGAGGCGCAGGCCGGAAAAACGCCAGTCGCGTGCGACAGGCAGATCGAAGCCCTGAAGATCATTGCCGAAAATGAAGCGGATGACATTTTCGAGAATGAGATTGACGGCAATTGAGGCGATGGCCACGGCCAGTGCGCCCGATGGCCGAAGCCTTGCGAGCGCCGTCTGCTCTGCCACGAGACCGACGATCCCGCCCGCCACGAAGGCGACGAGCGCCGATGGGAACACACCTAGCCCCAGCCTGGTATTGACATACCAGGCTGCAAAAGCGCCAACCGTGGCGTAGGCCCCTATGGCAAAGTTGACATAACGCAGCACGGCAAAGATCGCCGTGAGGCCAAGGGCGGGAATAGCGATGAGCATTCCCGTCATCATCCCGTTGAGTATCGCCTGAGCGAGGGTTGTCATCAATGCCTCACGCGATTTTCAGCAGCTTGAGCTTGCCGTCTTCCACCTGTTCGTAGCGGAACTGGCTGTCGGAAATGTCGCCGGTGTCGGTAAAGTCACAGGGGCCGGAGGCGCCCTCGTAATTGACGGCCTTGCCGGCGGCGATCAGCTTTAGGCCATCGAGCGCGTTATCCACGATTTCGCCGTCCTTGCCCTGGGAGACCGAACGGATGGCGTCGCGAATGGATTTTCCGTCCGCTGCACCAGCCTTAGCCATCGCCATGATGACGAGATTGGTCTGGTCATAGACCTGCGTTGTGTAGGGATCGGGATTTTCGACGCCGATCAGCGACACAAGCCGCTTGTAAGCGGTGGACGACTGCGCGGGTGAAGGCGCAATTGTGTAGATGCCTTCCACTATTTCCGCCGGGACACTGTCGATCAGCTTCTGGTTCACCGAATAGGCGAAGGCGATTTTTTTGCCTTCGTAGCCGGAGCGGTAGATGTCCTTCAGCAGAACGGTCGTATCGGCTGCGTAACCGCCAAGCACGATGACGTCAGGCTCATAGACGAGCATCTCGTCGACCTCACTGCGATAGGAGGGCTTCTTGTCGTCATAGATCATCGATTTGGTTTCACCGCCCGCTGCTGTCACGGCGGCGGTTATGTTGGTAAACTGGCTTTCGGCAAACGGCGTCTGTGGCGAGAAGAAGAATAGCTTCTTCACGCCCTGTTCGACGGCGAATTCGCCGAATTTGCGGCCCTGAAGAATGGTCGTCGGCTGGGTGCGGATGATGTAACCCTGGTGCGGCAGCGCGGTGATGGCGTCGGCACCCGATACGGTGGCAAGCAATGTACCGGATTCCCAGCAGATCGGCGCAACGGCTGTGGTGACGGAGGATGCCCATGTGCCGAGGATCGCCGAAACCTTGTCGACATCCACCAGTTTGCGGGCGGCGCGCACCCCCGCCTCGGGGTTGGTCTGGTCGTCTTCGGAAATGATTTCGATCTGACGACCGAGGACACCGCCTGCATTGTTGACCTCGGCGGCAACAGCCTGGATGGCCTTGACCATGACCGGGCCGTATGGACCGCCGGAACCGGTCAACGGCGTCAGCGCGCCAAGCCGGATCGGGCCTGTCTGCGCCAGAACGCCCTGCGGCAACAGGCCGGTTGCGGCCAGACCAGCGACGCTGCCCATGAAACCACGACGATTGATTTTAAAGCTGCTCATGCGTTGTTCCCTTTTTTTTAATAATGAATGTCAGGCAATTCGATGTCAGCCACCCAGAAACAGGCGACGGATTTCGGGGTCGGCGGCGAGTTCCGGGCCGCCGCCGGTGGCGGCGTTGCGACCGGTGACGATGACGTAGCCGCGTGTGGATATTTCGAGCGCCTCAAGAGCGTGCTGCTCGACCATCAGCACGGGCAGCCCGGACTGGTTCAGTTCGATGATAGCCTGAAACAGCTCTTCAGCCGCCTTCGGGGAAAGCCCGGCCGTCGGCTCGTCCAGCAGCAAAAGCTTCGGCTCGGTCATCAGGCCCATTCCCATTGCCAGCAATTGCCGCTGGCCACCGGACAGTGTACGCGCAAGCGCTTTGCGCTTGTCAGCAAGGATGGGATAACGACCATAGACGCTCTCGCGCCTTTGCGACATGCCGGAAGGATTACCGAAGCTGGCGATCTCGAGATTTTCCGCTACCGACATCGTACCAAAAACGTTTTTTTCCTGCATCACAAAGGCGAGGCCGGCTTTCGATCTGCCCAACGCATCTTTTCTGGTCAAATCCGCACCATTCATCACCACGCTGCCGCCTTTCAGCGGAACCAGCCCGGCGATCGCCTTTAGCAGGGTTGATTTCCCCGCGCCGTTGGGGCCGATGATTGTAACGATCTCGCCCGCATGCACCTCGACCGATGCGCCTTTGAGAATTTCCTCGGCGGCCCCGTAACCGGCCACCAGGCCTTCTGCCTTCAACATCGTCAATGCCTTCCGCCCAGATATGCTTCCTGAACCCGCTCGTCGGCGACGACGGTATCGAAACTGCCCTCGGTCAATTTGCGCCCTTCCGCCATGACGATGACCGGGTCGCAAAGGCTGCCAATCAGCTTCATGTCATGTTCGATGAGGCAGATTGTGACACCCTCGGCATTGAGGCTGCGCAAGTGATCGGCAATCTCCGCCGTCAACGTCGGGTTGACGCCCGCCATCGGCTCGTCAAGCAGCACGAGCCGCGGCTTCGCCATCAGCGCACGGCCTATTTCCACCAGTTTTTTCTGCCCGCCCGAAAGGGCAGTGACCGGATTGTCCAGAACGTGGGTGAGGCGCAACCGGCGGGCAATCGAGATGGCTTCCTCGGCAAGCTGCTCCTCGCGCCGCTTGCCGGCCGCGCTGCCGGTGATGCTGGCAAACAGGCCTTCGCCCGGATGATCCTGACCATAAAGCATCAGGTGCTGGAAAACGCTGAGTTTGGGAAAACCACGGGCAAGCTGAAAAGTGCGCACCAGGCCCGTCGATACTCTTTCCTGCGGGCTGAGGCGGGTTATGTCGACGCCCGCAAAGGTCACGGAGCCGCTGTCAGGCATGTAGAGACCGGAAATGCAATTAAAAAACGTCGATTTCCCGGCGCCATTCGGCCCGATCAGCCCGGTAATCGACCCGTCGATCACCTCGATGTCGACGCCGTTCAGAACCCGCACTCCGTAAAAAGCGCGCTCGAGATTTTTTACCTGAAGAAGAGGCTTCATGTCTGGCGCTCCGCATCATCGGCAAGCGTTGCAAAATAAGCCCTCACCTGTTGTTTCCAGAACGTCAGAAGGTTTTCGTAATAGGTCGGGTCTGCCGGTCGCAGCACCGTCTGGGCAATCATGCCCCGGATCAGGCACATGGTTGCGTTCATAACGATGCGTACGCTGGCCGGATCGACGTTGCGATAAGTCGCAAGCGCCGTCCAGATATCGTCCAGCCTGTCATGGAACTCCTGCACGACCGGAATGAGTCCGTTGCGAAAACCGGTATTGTGGCGCGCTTCCGGAAGGTATTCGAGCGTGACATAGAACAGTCGGTCGAACATCGTCTTCCAGAGATAATCGACGATCTCGTCGGTCGAGCCGCTACCGGA
>Ga0075369_10000071_pt1 | contig 26602 bp, 24 predicted proteins | sample EndMethybrTD3034_FD_71400 | JGI IMG/M metagenome (GOLD analysis project Ga0075369, IMG submission 71400) | Populus endosphere microbial communities from Tennessee, USA - Endosphere MetaG P. TD hybrid TD303-4 | ecosystem: Host-associated > Plants > Roots > Endosphere | place: USA: Tennessee...
AAAAAAACCGGGTTAAGTTAGAAGTAGGGTTAGCAAAGGGGAAACAGGAGCATGATAAGCGAGCTAGTATCAAAGAAAAAGATTGGCAGCGGGAAAAAATGCGTTTAGGACGTTATTCAAGGTAAGCATAATACTCATATTTAAAAAATTTTTGCCTTATTTTTTAAGGCTTAACAGAAAGCTTTGTATAAATAAGGTATAATCAATGTTCGGGGGCGATCTGGCTTCGACGCCGGTTACAAACCCTGAGGTGCATGTCGAGGATGCAACTTTGCCTCGTTAATCATGTTGTAAATCTATAGTTGCAAACGATGCTAACTATAACGCTAAAAACGTTGCTATTGCTGCCTAATAGGTAGTTAATTTTGTAACGTTGGGTCTGCCTAAACAGCAGCCGGCGCCATGAACTTCATAGGCTTGTATGTGGAGGTAGTGGTCATAACTGACAAGCTCGTAGTCTAGCCCCTTCTGAGGCGACAGCTACTAAAACCAAACAGAATCGTCAGTCTATCCCCTGTCAATCGGAGATGGATCGATTAAATTTAAAGATTGTACTAAACATGTAGTACCAAAGGCAGCGGACTTGCGGACGTGGGTTCGATTCCCACCGCCTCCACCAAATTAAAAATGGTTTTTAATATTTGAATTATTGGGTAAAATTTAAAAAATGTAATGATTTGGATCAAAAGTGTTTCCCAAATTTTTACTTGGTTTTAAGCATAGCCGTACCGAGTGGCCTATCTAGTCCCTAGTGACAACCTCCTTAAAAAAGAATAGACTACCGGCTCGTTAGAAAAACATGATTAATATTTATGGAAAACCTGGTTGTTGTTGTCCTAGGCCTTAATGAAAATCAGCTCACCGATCAAGTATTTAGATTGGTTGCTCATAGTGGTTGCCATATTGTTGATGCGCGTGTAAATACCACTGTAACTCATGTCACAATGACCTTGTTGATTGGAGGGGCCTGGAATACCATCGCTAAATTTGAGACACTCATAAAAAAATATGAAGATCAGGTTTTAGTTGCACGTACCCAGTTTCGAAGTGCACAACCCGATAGTTTTCCTTATTCTTCTTATATTGTGGCTCCGGATATACCAGATGTTTTAGCGAAAATTACCCAATTTTTATCTGAACAGGAAGTAACACTTTACAATCTTCACATAGAGTCATATAAAGCACCTATAACAGAAGCAGCAATGCTTGGTATATCTTTGTCGTTTGGCTTTCCTGCGCATCATTTAGTGGCAGATTTTCGTGAACACTTTATTGTATTTTGTGATGAAAACAATTTTGATGTAGCCATGGAGCCCCAAAAAAATTAGATATTTTTTCTATAAATAGTATTAGTCGATATGTTAGCTATAAACAAATTTGCACCTGATTTTGATTTACCCGCAACTAGCGGTAAAATAATAGGTTTAAAGGATTTAATAGGTAAAAATATTATTTTATATTTTTATCCTAAAGATTGTACCCCGGGGTGTACACAGGAAGGAAGAGATTTTGCAGAAAATTTTAAAAAATTTTCTACTCTAAATACAACAATTTTAGGGGTCTCACGCGATAGCCTAAAAATTCATCAAAAATTTAAATCAGATCAACGATTTCCTTTTGAACTGTTATCTGATGTCGATGAAAAAGTATGTCAATTGTATCAGGTGTTAAAAGAAAAAACTATGTTTGGTAAGAAAACATTCGGAATTGAACGAAGTACTTTTTTGATTGATAAACTAGGTATTTTGCGTTATGAATGGAGAAAGGTCAAAGTGCCTGGTCATGTCGAAGAAGTTTTACAAGCAGTCGGTGAGTTAAGTTAAAGTATGTACTTCGCTATTTGAATTTTGGCGAGTATATTGATTTAACATAGCTTATTTTTATGTGCGGGGATCTTTTTGTAAGAAATAGCATTTAGGATAGCTTTTACTACGCTAGCAAGAGGTATAGCAAAAAATACTCCCCAAAATCCTAGTAATCCACCGAATATGAGCACAGCCATAATGATAGTTACTGGATGTAGATCAACAGCTTCTGAAAATAAAAAGGGAACTAAGACATTAGCATCCAATGTGATAATTAACGAATAAACTGCCACCAGATATGCAAAATGCGCTGTCCATCCCCATTCTAAAAATCCGATAATAAGAACGGGGATAGTTACCATAACTGCACCTATATAAGGAATAATCACCGAAATCCCAACTAATACGCTGAGTAATATAGCGTACTGAAGACCAAGTATTGCAAATGAAAGATAAGTAACTATCCAAACTATCAACATTTCTAAGGCTTTTCCTCTTACATAATTACCTGTTTGGGTAAGTACTTCTTTCCAGACTTGAGAAATTAATCGGCGTTTTTCAGGTAAATATTGAGTGAGCCAGTTGATTATTTTTTTTTCATCAAGTAGGAAAAAATACACTAACAAAGGAACCAATACAAAATAAATGGCAAAGGCGATAACATTCGGAATGTAACCTAATGATGCAGATAATATTCCTTGTCCAGTATGAGTTAATTCACCCTTAAACTGAGTGATCCATTCTTGAATTTGACTGGCTGATGTATAACCGGGATAACGAGTAGGGAGGTATAATAGTAGTGCTTGACCTTTTGCAGCCATGGCAGGTAGTTCACTGATTAAGTTACTTAATTGGCGAAATAATAATGGTAACAAACCCACAATTGCTAAAATAACTAAACCTACAAAACTAATATAGACTCCTAAAACTGCAGCAATTCGAGGTAAACGCAACTTTTCTAAGGAGCTAATCGGCCATTGTAGCAAATAGGCCATAACGACACTGACAAACACCGGAGCTAAAATTTTACCTAAAGAAGCAAAAACAATGATAATGAATAATAGGAATAGCCATAAAATAGCCAATTCTGGGTCGAAAAAATATCGGGAAAACCAATTTTTAACAAATTGCAGCATAGGTTAAATCGCTACTTCTATGAAGTATGAGTAAATGAAGTCTATTGAACAGATGAGTTAAAGTCAAAAATATACTTTTCGCGCTTAAATTTTGACTGTATTGCTATCCAAGTTCAATAATTTTCGTAATATTCCCCAAAAAATTTTTGCAATGAGTATATCGTTGCTTCCTACTTACTTTTGAATCTCAAGAAAAAAATGTTTTATTCCCACTCTATTGTCGCAGGAGGTTTACCCGAAATATCATAAACTACTCGAGAAATACCAGATACTTCATTTATAATTCGATTTGACACAGTCTCAAGTAGATGATATGGCAGATGTGCCCAGCGAGCTGTCATAAAATCTATGGTTTCTATAGCACGGATCGCAATAATTGGTGCATATTGGCGAGCGTCTCCGATAACTCCTACGGAATTTACCGGCAAAAAAACACAGAATGCTTGGCTTATTTTGTTATAATAATTTTGTTCCCGTAATTCTTCTTGTAAAATAAGATCGGCTTTCCGTACAAGGTTAATATTTTTTTGATTAACTTCCCCTAAAACTCGTATAGCTAATCCAGGCCCCGGAAAAGGATGTTTGTAAACGAGCTCTGATGGCAAACCTAATTCTAAGCCCAGCTCGCACACTTCATCCTTAAATAATTCACGTAAAGGTTCCAATAACTTTAGTTTAAGCGTATCTGGCAGTCCACCTACATTGTGATGAGATTTGATAGCATGAGCTTTTTGAGTACTGGTGCCAGCAGATTCAATGACATCAGAATAGATAGTTCCTTGCGCTAACCAAGCAATATCTGGGTATTTACTTGCTTCTGTTTCGAATATTTCAACAAACAAATTACCTATAGTTTTACGCTTTTCTTCGGGATCAGTAATTCCTTTTAACGCACTTATAAAACGTTCAGAGGCATCTATTTTTACAACAGAGACCCCCATATCATCAGCTAAAGCTTGTATTGCAGAGTCTTTGTCAGTAATTCGTAATAAACCGGTATTAACAAAGACACATAATAATTGTTTACCAATAGCTTTATGTAATAATGCGGCTAATACAGTAGAATCAACACCACCTGAAAGCGCGAGTAAAACCTTTTCCTTACCTACTTTCTCTTTTATTTCAGCAATCTCATGTTCTAAAATTTTAGGGGCAGTCCAGCTCGGTTGACATTGGCAAATTTTTTCTACAAAGCGAGCCAATATTTTTTTTCCTTGACGGGTATGAGTCACTTCTGGGTGAAACTGTAAACCATAAAAATGACGCGTTGTATCAGCCATGCCAGCAATAGGGGTGTTTGGAGTATTTAATATAACAGCAAAACCTGAGGGAAGTCGTTCAACATGATCACCATGGCTCATCCAGACATCCAACAATGCATCTTTTTCCTTTTTCGGGTTATCTTGAATATGGGTTAATAATTCAGTTTCTGTCGCTACTAAAGCAGGAGCATATCCGAATTCTCGGTTTGCACAGGAAACAACTTTACCTCCGAGTTGCTCAGCCATGGTTTGCATACCATAGCAAATACCTAAAACTGGACAGCCTAAGGTAAATACTATTTTTGGTGCGCGGGGTGTAGTGTCTAAAGTAACCGTTTCAGGGCCGCCGGATAGGATAATGCCTTTAGGAGCAAAGGCTAAAATTTCTGATTCGGGAATATCATAAGGGTAAATTTCGCAATAAATATGCAATTCACGGATGCGTCGAGCAATTAAAGGCGTATATTGTGAGCCAAAATCGAGAATTAGTATGCGTTCTTTAGGAATAGTCATCTTAAGTACACTCCGTTTTTATTCGAGATTTTATTTTCATAAAAAAAATGCTAAGGATTACTTTGAGAGAATTGATTTAAAGAAATATCAATCTTCTTGGTAATAGTTAGGAGCTTCTTTGGTAATTGCCACATTATGAACATGGCTTTCCCTTATGCCGGCAGCTGTAAGCTTTACAAATTGAGCTTTTTTATGGAGCTCAGCAAGATTAACACTTCCTGTATAGCCCAAACCCGCTCTAACTCCACCTAATAAATGGTGAATAACTGTTTGCAAAGGACCTTTATAAGGTATTCTTCCTTCTATTCCTTCAGGAACGAGTTTGTTTGACTCCAAAGTGCCTTCTTGAAAATAACGATCAGATGATCCTTGCTGCATGGCCCCTAAAGAGCCCATACCACGATATGCTTTGTAAGGTTGACTTTGATAAAGTTCTATTTCTCCAGGTGCCTCTTCAGTGCCTGCAAACAAGCTCCCTATCATGACTGCATGTGCACCAGCTGCTAATGCTTTACAAAGATCTCCTGAATAACGAATTCCACCATCGGCAATAATAGTTACAGGTTTCCCTTTTAGGGCAGCAGAAACATTCATGATAGCTGTAATTTGAGGAACGCCTACACCCGTCACAATTCGAGTTGTACAAATTGACCCAGGTCCCACTCCCACTTTTATAGCATCTGCGCCTGCTATAGCTAAGGCTTGTGCTGCTTCAGCAGTAGCAATATTTCCTGCTATGAGAGAAACATCTGGATATTCGTTTTTTAACCATTTGATCATATCAATAACGCTTTGTGCATGACCATGTGCGGTATCAACACAGAGTATATCCACACCCGTTTCAATCAAAGATATTGCACGTTTTTTAGCATTGGCACCTATCCCTACCGCTGCACCTACGCATAATTGACCGCGTTGATCCTTCGTCGCGAAGGGTTTTTCTTTAGTTTTTTGCAAATCTTTTGCTGTTATCAATCCACGGCATCGAAATTGATTGTCGACAATTAAGATTTTTTCTAAACGATGGCGATGCAGTAAATTTATTATTTCTTCTGACGTAGCTTGTTCTTTAGCTGTGATGAGTCTTTCTTTAGGGGTCATGACTTTAGATGCGGGTTGATCTAAGCTTTCTTCAAACCGTATATCTCTATGTGTGACTATACCGACTAACTGGTCCTTTTCGATAACGGGTATTCCTGAAATTGAGTATGTTACCATTAGTTTAAGTAATTCTCTTAAAGTTGTTTCTGGAGTCACAGTAATAGGGTTTCTTACCATTCCATTTTCAAAGTTTTTTACTTTTCTAATTTGTTGGGTTTGCGCATCTATAGCCATATTTTTATGAATAATGCCTAAGCCACCTTCTTGAGCAAGTGCTATTGCAAGCTTTGCTTCCGTGACGGTATCCATGGCTGCTGAAATCAAAGGGATTTTCAAATTAATTTTAGAAGTTAATTGTGTTTCAAGTGATACATCTTTAGGTAAAACCACTGAATGATTTGGGAGCAACAATATATCGTCAAACGTTAACCCTTCTTGAATTGTTTTCATAATACAAATAAATAATAAAACTAAATAAAATTGCGTAGAAGGTACCTTATAGCCCCCCCTAAAGTCTAGAGGCCGAAAAATAAAAAACCATATTTGGTCCTGGGTGGGCTAGCATTTATTATCTATTTTTAGTTAACTACTTGAGTTAAAATAATTTTTTTAAGTTTAATAAATATCTCTTACAAGGAGACTGATTATTATGTCTAAGGCATTACTTCAACGTAATTTAGATACTCCAGGCACAAGACTTAAATATTTACGTTCAATTTTGCGATTGACTCGGGCGTATATAGAAAAGAAATATAAATTGCCAGAAATTACTTTGAAATCTTGGGAAAATAGCATGATCAAAATTTCAAAAAATGGTATTAAACGTTGTGTAGCGGTCTATAAAAATGAAGGTTTAATAGTGGATGAAGCTTGGATAGCAGATGGCAAAGGATTAGATCCTACGGTTAGGCTTTCACTAGGCCATTATTTTGCAATGCCTAGCGAAATTATTAACTTACCTATCGATGCAGATGATGAGATTGCTATGATGCGAGATGCTCAGGAGTTTCGAGATCGATACGCTAATGCGGTAGTTATGATCGTTTCTAATGATGAAATGAGCCCCCATTATCGAGCTGGAGATTATGTAGGTGGGAGGCTTAGACCCTGTAGCGAATTTGATTCCATCGTCAATAAAGACTGTATCATTTATTTGAAGGATGGTGGACAATATTTCCGGCGACTTTTTAAAGACTCTTTAGGACGTTTTAATCTTGCTTGTTTGAATCCTCTTGGAAGAACGGCAGAACCTATTATTTTTGATGCAGATATAGAATCTGCTGCAGCGGTTATCTGGATCCGAAGAAAAGACGAGTAGATGAAAATAATATCTTTTAGCTCAAAATGTACTCATACAGTGAGTTTTGACAAAATGCCGTAAAAATGGATTCGGAAGGATTATATATAAAATACGAGAAAAGAGTAAATTAGGTGCGAAGAGCATAGTTACTTTCTCTCTCAATAATCTTAGTAAGGTCATTTTTAAGTCTAGTAATTTGAGTATAGTATTTAGTGAGGAAGTTAAAATGATTAAATTTCGAGAGTCCGGTAGCTAATACAATCATATAGTTTAGATGATGTTGTTTATGTATAAGCATTAGACCATTTTTCATACCATGTAATGATCGTTGTCGCATGACTTCTTTTCCTAACGAATCAATATAGTCTATTTCTGAAAAAGGTATAATATTTCTTTGAGTTAATTTTTTAGCTTGAATTAAAGGGTCTTTATTGGTTATTTGGTTTTTATCGAAATAAATTTGCCATTCTAATCTGGAGATAAGAGAAGTGAGTTTTTTTTGGGCATGATTCTCTATACCTACAGCAAAATAATCTATCGGAGGGATGTTAATATTATTAATATAGTCGAAAAAGGTAGATCGTGTAGACTCCGTGGATATAGGAGTATAATGGTATTCCTTCATGGAAAAAAGACCTCATTGGACAAGAATACAAGTAAGCTTTGAGTTAGTATTTTAAGGCTTTACATGCTATAAATGAGGAATATTTTATCATATTTTTTTATCAAACAAAGATATATTTATACTAAGTATTATGGGATTTGTATGTATCCATTTTATCAGGTTAATGCAAAACCGCTTGTTATTGCTCATCGTGGAGGAGCGGGGTTATGGCCTGAAAATACTTTATTTGCATTGCAGGAGGCTGCAAAACTAGGAGCAGATTTAAGTGAGATCGATATTCATATGACTAGGGATGGGGTTTTAGTTGCTATCCATGATGAATCTGTGGATCGTACAACAAATGCTAAAGGATTAGTACAAGATCTCACATTAGCTGAATTGAAAAAATTAGACGCAGGATATCGTTGGACTAGTGATGAAGGTCATACATTTCCTTTTCGGGGTCAAGGAATAGAAATTCCAAGTTTAAATGAAATTTTTGCTGCTTTTCCAAAGCAAGTTATCAATATAGAGATAAAACAAAATGATCCTCCTATTGTAGCGGCTTTAAGGGAGCTTGTAAATCAGCATAAAAAAACTAAACAGGTATTAGTATCTGCTTTTAACTCACGGACTATGAAAGTAGTGCGTAGGCTCTGTCATAACATTGCAACCGCAGGTACACAAGCTGAGCTAGATCGCTTTTCTAAATTGAGCAAACTATTTTTAACTCGTCCTTTTATATTATCTGCTACTGCCTTAGAAGCTCCTTATGAAATGGTAACAGCACATTTTGTAAAAGCGGCACATAAAAAAAATATACGGGTGGATGTTTGGACGGTCAATGAAATAGAAGAAATGGAAAGGCTACTAGCTTTAGAGGTAGATGGTATATTAACGGATTTCCCGAATAGAATGTTGAATTTGCTTCAAAAAGCTGATCAAGTCAATTAATAGATGAAATTCGAAAATCTTGTAAGCTTTTTTCAAGGTATGAACAACCGTTTTTTTAAGGCATCTAATTCTTATAGGACCCTTTAAGATTTCAGAAACATCCTCAGAAGGTATAGTCATATTAAACCTATAGTACCGAGCTATTAAGTCTGTATAATATACTCTTCGCACTTGAATTTTTGCCTGTGCTGCCCACTCAACTCACAATCCTTATGTGTACGCGCAGATTGTTTCAAAGCGTGGTCAACCCAAAAACCCAATTGCTGCGAGTAGACTTATTTATTCTAAAAATAAATAATTTGTTAGAACAAAAGTAAGAGGCATTTATGACAACTCAAAAGACCCTTTCTATTATTAAGCCTGATGCAGTAAGAAAAAATTGTATAGGCGAGATTACTAAAAGATTTGAAAACTCGGGATTAAAAGTTATTGCAGCAAGAATGGAGAAGCTGAAGAAAGATCAAGCTGAAAAATTTTATGAAATACATAGAGATAAATCTTTTTTTAATGAATTGGTTAAGTTTATGTGTTCAGGGCCAGTGATGATACAGGTTTTAGAGGGAGTTAATGCAGTTCTAAAAAATCGTGAATTGATGGGGGCTACTGACCCTCAACAGGCACTCCCAGGTACAATTCGTGCAGATTTTGCAGAAAGTATTGGTCAAAATGCTGTTCATGGATCCGATAGTATTGAGACAGCTAATCAAGAAATTGCTTTCTTTTTCACTCAAGATCAATGTTTTGGCGAAGGTTCTAAGTAATGAACTTACCCCTAAAGAATTTGCTCGATTTTGATCGGGAAGGAATGGAGCTTTTTTTTCAAGAATTAGGAGAAAAACCTTATCGAGCACAGCAGGTTTTAAAATGGATTCATCAAAAGGGTAAGGATATCGAGATGATGAGTGATTTAAGTAAATCATTGCGTTCAAAACTTAGATCAATAGCACAAATCAATTTACCAGAAATAGTTTTTGAAAAACAGTCTGATGATGGTACTAGAAAATGGTTGTTACGACTGGATGATGGTAATTGTATCGAAATGGTTTTTATTCCTGAGGTAAGTAGAGGCACTTTGTGTGTTTCATCGCAAGTAGGTTGTGCATTGAATTGTAGTTTTTGCTCAACCGCGCAACAAGGATTTAGTCGTAATTTAACCGTAGCAGAAATTATTGGACAAGTATGGTTGGCGGTGCGAAGTTTGTCAGATGGATCTTTACGACATGATCATACTGTCAGTAATATTGTGATGATGGGTATGGGAGAGCCTTTATTAAATTTTGATAATGTTGTTAAAGCAATGAATCTAATGATGGATGACTTTGCCTATGGTTTTTCTAAGCGCCGTGTTACTTTAAGTACTTCAGGTATAGTTCCTGCATTGCGACGTTTATCTGAAATAAGTGAAGTAGCCCTGGCAATATCTTTACATGCACCTAATGACGAACTAAGGAATCGTTTAGTTCCTATCAATAAAAAATATCCTCTTGCTGAATTATTAGAAGTATGTCGAAATTATTTTAAAGGAGATAATAGAAGGCGTATTACCATGGAATATGTCATGCTAGAAGGAATAAATGATCAACCTGAACATGCGCGGCAATTAATAAAAATTTTAGAAGGGATTCCTGTTAAAGTAAATTTAATTCCCTTCAATCCTTTTCCTGATACGGTTTATCGACGTTCTTCTTTTCCAACTATTGAAAATTTTAAAAAAATTTTAATTAGGGCTGGATTTAACGCTATAACTCGAAAAACCAGAGGCGAAGATATTGATGCAGCATGTGGTCAATTAGTAGGGCGTGTTCAAGATAAAAGTTATCGTAGTAGAGAGCGTCAGAAAATGATTCCTATTTTAATTGAATCATCTGCCTGAATTTGATGGAATTTAAAAATGGGAGAGTAAATGATTTCGATATTTAAGCAATTCATCATTATTATTTTAATAGTAACGCTTACGGCTTGTAGTGTTTTTTCTAAATCTAAAATACAAGTATCCGGTCTGCAAGCATCTGATGTAAATGTTCAGTTAGGTTTAGCTTATTTAGAAAATGGTGATGTACAACGTGCACATCAAAAATTATTACTTGCGGAACAACAATCACCTGGATCCTTGCAGGCAAAAGGTGCCATGGGTTATTTCTTAGAAAGTACTGGAAGTTTGCCTTCTGCAGACGCCTATTATCGTCGAGCGATAACACTTAATCCAAAATCCGGTGCAGCGCAAAATAATTATGGCACTTTTTTGTGTCGTCGAGGTCGTTATTTGGAAGCGGATCAACACTTTTTGTTAGCATTACAAGATCCAAGTTATCTTAATACGGCTCAAGTCTATGAAAATGCAGGTTTATGTGCTATGCAGATACCTGATACTGAAAAAGCCTTGGGTTATTTTACACAAGCAATTACTCAGGACCCAAAACGGGCGATCTCTTGGTTGGAATTAGGTAGAATAAATTATCAGGCCAAAAATTATCAACAAGCGCAGCAATATTTAGATCATTATATGCAGCTTGTTAAAGAGCCTACAGCCAATGCTTTATGGTTGGGCGCTGTCTTAGCGAGAAATTTAGGAAATCCAACAGCAGCAGGTAGTTATACCTTAATGCTACAAACAAAATTCCCGAACTCGGACGCCTATAAAGCATTAGTTCATACACCTAAACTAAAAACCAAACATAAAAGTAAACAACTTTATTATTAATTATGGTAGAAAAAATACAAGCGATTCGTGGCATGAATGATATTCTGCCGATAGAAATTTTTACATGGCAGAAAGTTGAAAATAGTTTGCGTAAACTTGCTAAGCAATATGGACACCAGGAAGTTCGTTTTCCAATTCTAGAAAAAACCGAGTTGTTTAAACGTTGTATTGGCGATGTAACTGATATTGTTGAAAAGGAGATGTACACTTTCATTGATCGTAATGGCGAAAGCTTATCTCTAAGACCCGAAGGAACTGCGGGTTGTGTTCGAGCCGGTATAGAACAAGGTTTATTTTACAATCAAATGCAACGTTGGTGGTATTTAGGTCCTATGTTTCGGCATGAACGGCCTCAGAAAGGCCGCTATAGACAATTTCATCAATTTGGCATGGAAGTGTTTGGTGTAGGTCGTCCTTATATTGATGCAGAATTAATTTTGATGACGGCACGTCTTTGGGATGAATTAGGTTTAAAACATCAATTAAGTTTGCAGATTAATTCATTAGGGTCTTCAATTTCACGTAAGTCACATAAAGAAAGCTTAGTTAATTATTTTACTCAACATCTAAAATATTTAGATGAGGATTCTCAACGGCGATTACAAACCAATCCATTACGTATTTTGGATAGTAAAAATCCCAAGATGCAGGACCTCATTGAAAAAGCACCTAAGTTACTTGATTATCTTGATTCTGATTCTCAACAAGATTTTTGTACCTTACAAGAAATACTTACGAATACACACGTTAATTTTACCATTAATCCTCATTTGGTCAGAGGGTTAGATTATTACAATAAAACAGTTTTTGAATGGGTTTTGACAGATAAACAGCAAACTGCTCAAAGTACAGTTTGTGCAGGAGGTCGATACGATAAGCTGGTAGAACATCTAGGCGGACATGCCACACCGGCAGTGGGTTTTGCCATAGGCTTAGAACGCTTAATTAACTTATTACCAAAATTAAATTCTGCAGCATCTATCTCTGTTCCGGATATATATTTTATTACGATAAACGATATTGCTATTCAAAAGGGTTTAATTTTTGCAGAATATTTACGAACAAAGTTGCCTACTGTTAGTTTGAGACTTGATGTGAGCGGAGATGGGATTAAATCTCAATTTAAACGTGCAGATAAAAGTGGTGCGCGTTTTGCTTTAATTTTAGGGAATGATGAAGTAAAGACTAACACTTTTATTATTAAAAACTTAAGAGAAAAAAGTCCACAAGAAATCGTCTCGCAAGATCAGACGTTAAAAAAACTGCAGGAATATTTAATACATGAATGAATTAATCGCAATAGAACAAGCTGAAAATGTAAAGAAATGGTGTCGTGAATATGGTGTCGGAATTTTAATAGGTATTATTTTTGCTGTTTTTATTAGCTGGGGCTGGAATTATTGGCATCAAGAAAAGGAAAATAATTTACTTCTTGCATCCATGCAGTATGAACGCTTAATGGTATCAATTGCCGCGGGTGAAAAAATTTCTACTCTCAATAGTTTAGCCGATGGGTTGTTAAAAAATTATCCACATACACCTTATGCATCTTTAGCAGCTTTACAATTAGCTAAATTAGCAGTTAATAAAAATAATTTAATTGAGGCTGCGAATAGATTAGTTTCAATTGTTGATCATGGTCATGATCAAGCTTTACAATCTATCGCTCGGTTACGTTTAGCGCGAATTTTATTAAACCAAAATCAAGCAAAAGAAGCGTTGAATTTACTATCTAAACTTGAAGATAAAGCTTATATTCCGATTTTTTTGGAGGAAAGGGGAGATATTCTTAATAATTTAGGCCGTGGCAAAGAAGCATTCCAAAGTTATTTAGCTGCTAAGCAAGCTTTTGGAAATATTATTGAGCAACCTCTGTTAGAAATGAAAATTAATAATTTGGCTTACGCTTGATGAGAAATTTAATGAATAAAATTTATATTTTTGGTATTTTTATTTGCTTATTCTTTTTAACAGCTTGTGCGGGCTTAGGGGATGATAATACACCTATGCCCGCGCCTTTAACGGCCTATCCTTTCCAACTTCAACCAGTATTAATATGGTCTATAGCAACCGGTAGAGGTATGGGCGATGACTACTTACATTTAAGGCCTGTTATTTACCAAAACCAAATTTTTGTTGCAAGCAAATCCGGACTTGTCACTGCTTTAGATTTAGCACATGGCCGTAAATTATGGAAAAAAAATATTAAACAAATTATTACGAGCGGCCCAGTTGTTAATGGAGGAATAGTTGTTATTGTTACCAGGCAACCTAAAGTGATAGCTCTAGCGACAGATACTGGAGATGTCTTATGGCGAGCAATATTACCCAATCAAGTATTAGCTCCTCCCGTTATCGGACAAGGTCAAATTATTTTTAAAACGGTAGATGGGCAAGTATTAGCATTAGATCTAAAAAACGGTGAGTTATTATGGTCCTATGAGCATGGTTCACCTATGTTAATCTTAAGGCCAAGTAGTGCACCACAAATTATAGATAATAAGGTTATAGTTGGTTTTTCAGATGGTAAATTAGCCGCGCTGAACCTAAAAAACGGTAGTTTAATATGGGAACGAAATATTGCATTTCCGCAAAGGGTGATTGCTGCCGATCAATTAATTGATATAGCTGCGGATCCAATATTATCTTGCGATGTAATTTACGTAGTGACTTATCAAGGTCAACTAGCAGCAGTTTCTTTACGGTCTGGACGAATTTTATGGCAAAGAAATTTTTCAAGTTATTCGGGTCTTACAGTAGGAAATAGCTTGTATATAACAGATACAGATGGTGGTGTATGGGCTTTCAATCGTTTCACGGGTGAATTGCTTTGGCAGCAACAGGCACTAAAACATCGAGGTTTAACTGCGCCGGCTTTATATGGCAATAGTTTAATTATTGGTGATCAAGAAGGCTATATTCATTGGCTTGCTCAATCAGATGGTCATCTATTAGCAAGGGATCTTGTTCATGAAAATGCCAGTATTATAGCAGATCCAGTTGTGGATTTTCCGATGGTATGTATTTTAACTAGGGAAGGTGGTTTATCAGCTTGGACACATACAAGCTTACCTGTATGACCACTTCTGCTTTGCCTAGCATTGTTCTTGTAGGTCGACCCAATGTTGGAAAGTCGAGTTTATTTAATTGCTTGACTAAAACTCGACATGCTCTAGTTGCAGATACTCCCGGTTTAACTCGAGATCGACTTTATGGCAAAGGGGTTGTCGGAAATCAACCCTACATCGTAGTGGATACGGGAGGTTTAACTGGCAGTAAAGAAAAAGATATTGCTTTTCTTATGGAACAGCAAACCCAACATGCCATTACTGAGGCCGATCATATTTTATTTTTAGTTAATGGAAGGGAGGGTCTGTCAGTATTGGATCAGCAATTAGCACAACTTTTACGTCGGTTAAATAAAAAAATTACATTAGTAATTAATAAAAGTGAAGGCTTAGATTCTGCTTTATTACTAAGCGAGTTTTCCCCATTAGGTTTTCATGAGAGATCACTTGCAAATATTTCTGCAATTCATGATCAAGGGATTCAAGAATTAATGGAAAAAGTATTAAGTCATTTCATTAATATTAAAACTTTAACCCTGGAGCATACACTTTTAGAAAAAGATCTTGCTCCAAGAATAAAGGTGTCTATCATAGGAAAACCTAATGTAGGTAAATCAACTCTATTAAATAGGATTTTAGGTGAAAATCGAGCTATCGTTTTTGATCAGCCAGGGACTACTCGTGATAGTATTGCAAATGATGTAGAGTATCAGGGTAAATTGTATACTTTCATTGACACCGCAGGCATTCGTCGAAAATCAAAAACGGTACAAGAGATAGAAAAATTTTCTGTGATTAAAAGTTTGCAGGCTATTGAGGCAAGTAATGTAGTTTTATTAGTGATTGATGCACAGAAAGGTATAAGTGAACAAGATTTGCATCTTTTAGGATTTATTCTAGAAAGTGGAAGAGCGCTTATCATAGCTGTAAATAAATGGGACGGCTTATCTAATGAACAAAGAGCGCAAGTGAAAAAAGATTTGGATCGGCGATTACAATTTGTATCATTTGCAAAACTTATTTTTATTTCAGCGCTTCATGGAACGGGTGTTGGTAATTTATTTGCATTAATCCAACAAGCCTATCGATCTGCAACGCAAATTCTGTCTACATCACGCTTAACTCGTTTATTAGAACAAGCAGTAAGCGCACATCAGCCTCCTTTGAGTCGCGGACGAAGTGTTAAATTACGTTATGCTCACCCAGGAGGATATAATCCCCCAGTAATCCTCATCCATGGACAACATGCCAGCTTTTTACCAGAATCTTATCGGCGTTATCTTGAAAATTTTTATCGCAAGACGTTGAAAATTATCGGTAGTCCCATTCGGATTGAATTTAGAGATAAATAAATTTTTCTATTGAAAAAAATTTTTTATTTAAATGCTAGAAAAAGAGTTAGGAGAAAATAGCCAATAGTTCTTTAGCTTTTTTTCTTTCTGATCCTTTACTGCTAATGTTGCGTTGCACTATTAATGAAATAATTGTTGCACCTGTATAAATTTCACGAGTAAATTCTGTATCATGATTGGAAATTATCACTTGAACCCCATTTGCGGCCAAATTTTTTGCAGTGCTTGCTAGACAAATATGTTGGGTATGACTAAATCCTTCAGACGTATATTGTTTAAAATTTGCAGTTTTAGATAATCCAACATAAGGAGGATCGCAATATATTACATCGCCTTGCTTTACATATTCTAGCGTGGACAAAAAATCTCCATGAATAAATTTCGCTCTTTTTGCATGCACATAAAAATATTGCATTTCCTTCTCAGGAAAATAGGGAGTTTTATAGTAACTAAAAGGAGTATTAAATTCCCCTTTTCGATTAAACCGTGCTAATCCATTGAAGCAATGTTTATTTAAATATAATAATAAAGCAGCCCTTTTACGATGTTCTTTACAATCATTAAATAAACGACGTAAACGATAGAATTCGTCGGCAGTATTAAAATTATCATGAAAAAAAAATCGACAATAATCAATAAAAAATTGACCTTCATGTTGCAAATATTTATATAACTGAATTAAATCAAGATTGCTGTCACCTAACACATAAGTAGGATATGAAGTGTTAAGAAAGACAGTAGCAGAACCTAAAAAAGGTTCGATTAAACGATTAGTTTTAGGTAAATAGAATTTGAGTTTATCGAGAATACGATGTTTGTTTCCTGCCCATTTCAAAAAAGATTTCATATTAAGCAAAGTCTAAATGAAATTGACTATTAAAAAAAGATTGTGCTGTATTTAATCTGATAAAAAATTTTATTTTTTCAAATTTATGATAATTAAATTTCAAAAAATAATATATACTAGTCCTTAAAAAAACAGATATACAAATTGGCTATTGTAATCCACTAAATTCCAAAAGGAGCTTTTATGATTGATCAATTTTCTATTGAAAGAAAACCTCATCTAGGAATAAGAACAACATCCGAACTTGGTGGAAATGGCTCTAGTAATTCTAGATTAAAAAGACAAAAAAGTTTATCGGGACCGAACTCAGCAGGAGAAGAATCCCTATTAAAAAAAGATCCTGTTTGGTTGGTTAGCCCTAAAACAAAAATTTCTGTTTTTAATAGTTTTCTCTATTCTTTAGATGAAGTGGTAGCTACTCCTTCTATTAATGTAAGTGTGATTGAAAGTGCATGCGATAAAGATTTTAAGTTTTTTGATGCTATTAATAACAGTAAATTTGTAGGAATCATCGATGGCGGGTTGATAACTCTTGGGTTATGCGCCAGTTTTGTAAATATTTATGTAATTGAATACTGTAAATTACGCGAAGTAGAACGAAACAGTAATTATTATTATTTTTATCAATTGTCTAAATTATTTAATGAAAAAATTAAAAAGAAAATGGGTAATATTGATCAATATGAGGAAAATTCTGGCCATCTCATCACTTATCCTAATTTAATAGCCGCAGCACATTTTATCCCTGATGATATTTCAAAAATTGCATGCTTTAGACGTCGTTTATTTGTTTCTAAAGAGGAAAGAAAACAACTAAATGATTTAAATGAATTGTTAAAAAAATATTCTAAAGAAGAGATACTTAAAAAAATTCCAGAACAACTTTGTCGATTATTAAATCGAGAAGCAGGATTAAGTATTGTTAATATTAAAGAAGAAAATAATAGTTGGACTATTGGTTTTTCAGAAAAATATGCAAAGATTTTTTTTAATCATGTAAGTCCTTTAATAGCAGCTAATTCAAAAAATACTTTAAACAAAATAAAGCGTGATAAAAGGTATAAAAGAATTATCTCCAGTATTTTTTCTACCTTAGCTCAGACTAGTTTTATTTACTGGATTTTACTGTTTATTTTTTATTTTATTCCAAGTGTCCCAGTTGTTACAAGTGCGCTTATTTCAGTTATCCCATTGGGCATAAGCTTATGTATTGCTTTACCATTTTTGCTAATTATTAATCTTATCAAGACTAATCAAACATTCAACATCAAGCAAAACATGAAAAAGGAGACAATAGAAACACAACATAAATACATGCTTGAAAATAAATTGGTTCTATTAACTAAACAGAATATATTTTTAAAATTGAAAGAAGAAAAAGCTGCTAGTTCAACTGTAGAATTAAAAAATTCATTTTTAATGAAAAAATTACAAACGGTGATTAAAAATCGTCGTTTTAGCAAATATCATGCCATTTGTTTGGGTTTTCTTGAGGGATGTTTTTTACCTTTATTTTTGGGATGGGTATTCTTCGATGCAACAAAAGTTATTCTTACCTATGCGTTATGTCCTTCGGCAGTCGCTTTGACCAGTTTTACACCTATAGGTTTTGTAGTAACTGCAATCATTACTGGAGTAACTCTCTTAATAGGTATTAGTTATGGAGTTTATTTGGCAAGCAAGGCGAAAAAAGCTCATGAAAAAAGATTTGATGACTTGGAAAATAAGATAAAAGTATTAGTAAATGAAAGAGGAAATAAAAAAATTTTACAAGAAGACTATGATCGGATGTTACGTCGTTTTAGTGATGAACAACCCCTTTGGACTAACTTCAAAAAAGGTTTAAATCGATGTATGACTATTATTAAACGCTTAGGTACTGGTAGTTTGGTTTTTCGGCTGGTTATGTGGGGACCTATAACTGCTATATATGCTGCAGTAGTTGCTTCAAGTGCAGTGCCAGCTTTTTTTCCAATCCTATTAATTGTCGGTACAGCATTAGGCGCATTAGCTATCGCATCGTGGTATTTATTTGCCTACAATCTTGAAAGTAAAACTACACAAGCTGAAAGGGTGATGGAATATTTTGTACAAAGTGAACAACTTATTGCGATTAATACAGAGTTGTCAGTACTTGAAAGTTTAGAAACACAAGAGTCAGACCTTGAAGTATTAATACCATCATCGAAAAATTTAGTTGTATCTGAAAATGATACATCATTTACAAGATCTGAAATTTCACAAGAAAATATTTCATCTGCTAATGAAAATAGTAACTTAGAAAATATTGATGAAGTGACAACTCAAACTGCTAGGAAAAGAAGTTATAGTGATTCATGTTTGCGTGGGTTATTTAAAGTTAATCTATTGGAGAATACCGTAAATCTAAATCGTTGTTTAAGACCGGCAATGGTTAGTTAGAAAAGTGAGTTAAATATACATCAAAACGGTGTTGTTTACCGAATATACTATGATGGGGTTTTATTTGTGCTAAATAACTAGATAATCGAGGTCTTTTTACTATAACACGTCGCTTTGCACAGGTGAGTGCTAATTTCAGTAAATTAGGCGCATCATTATCTTCCCCTACAAGGTGGCGAAGAATGCGCATTTCCTTTTTTACTAAAGCAGATTTAGTAGAATGAGGAAACATTGGGTCTAGGTAAATAATCTCGGGGGATGAATGTATATTGGAAGTTATTTGCTTTAAGTAAATAAGTGCCTCGATTTTTATTAGTCGAACCGATAAAGATAGAAATTTTGGATGCTCTAAAGCGCGTTTTAGAGCATCCTCCAATAAAAGAAAAATTATCGGTGAACGTTCTAGTAAAATGATGGGGCAACCTAACTGCGCTAAAATAAAACTATCGTAACCAAGGCCTGCTGTAGCATCTAAAACTACGGGTTTAAAATTAGATTTTAATCCAATTGCTCTAGCCAACAATTGCTTTTGAGTTTGAAGATGGTTTAGCCGATAAGCTATTCTTCCTTGAAGAAAATCAATTTTTAATAAGCCGAGTCTTTTTTTCACATCATCTAGATATAGCCCAGTTGGACTCAAAGTTAAAAGATAATCATATTTTTTACTTTCAAGATAATCTATATAGGGTAAGGAGTTATTTTTTGCGAACTCTTTTGCTGCAGATAGTAAACAAATTTCACTACAAGTTATTGCAATAGAGAAGTTAGTGTTCATTCGTGTCTAAATACGTCAATACGCGCCGGAGGTAAATTTTGCCATACCCATTGTTGATGAACCAATTTTAGCTGTGGGGTAGGGCATAAGGGTTTTCCCCATAAACTGTAGGTATATTGAATATATAACCCCCCTTTTACTAAAACATGATTAATCTGAATACCAATTTTTTCTACGATTGAAGGTGATAAAGTGCGTAAAGGCAGACTCGAAACGATAGCCTGTATAGGTACAGAGGTAGATTGATTAATTAAGTTACTTAACTGACATGCATCTCCTTGGATAATTCTTAATTCCGGAAAACGTTGCATTAAATGATTAGAAAGTTTTGCAGATCGTTCAATTACGATAAGCTGACGAAAGAGGCCTTTTTGGTTTATTAAGGCAGTTGTTATAGCCCCTGTCCCAGCCCCCAGTTCGACTACTAACCCAGAATTATTTGATATTTGTTGAGTTAAGCGATTAGCAAGTTTTTTTGAGCTAGGAAATAATGCCCCTACCATACTAGGATGCATGACTGCCTCATAAAGAAATAGGGTAAATGCCCTCATTATTCTTATCCTAAAGTTTATTTTTTTAATTGTCCAAAGTGTATTTTAAATGAAAAATACTTCCCTAGATAGCATAATAAGTATTATTCTATACTAGATTTAACTAGTATTTTTTCCAATATGTTTAAAAAGGATTTATTTTGTTTATATGTCCCGATAGAAACCCGTAAAAAACTCGGTAAACCATAGTCATGTAGCGGTCTTACAGATACTCCATGTGACAAAAGCAATTGACTGATAGGTAAACTCGGTGATTTCAAATCTACACATAGAAAATTTGCAAAAGAAGGTAAAACTTCTAAGCCTAAATTTTGTAAGCCTTGGAAGAGTTGGGAATACCCTTTTCTATTTAACAAAAGGGTTAAATTAATATGAGCTTGATCTTGGAGGCTAGCTTCTGCCGCGGCTAATACAACCGCATTAATTCTAAAAGGTAAAGAGCTATGTTTCAGCATACTAGCTACCTTTAGCGCGCTTATGGCATATCCTAACCTCAAACCTGCTAAACCATAGAACTTGGAAAAGGTTCTAAGGATGATTAAATTAGGATACTGTGTTAAGAATTGAATGCCATTAGGATAGTCTTCAGTTTCAACGTATTCAGCATAAGCCTCATCTATAACTACGAATATATTTTTAGGAAGATGTTCCAATAGATATTGCAGCTCTAATTTATTTATATAGTTGCCAGTGGGGTTGTTGGGGTTAACGATGAAAACTACTTTGGTCATGGGTTCAATGGCTTCTAGTAAGCTTACAGCGGAGAGATATGAATGCGGATTTTTTGCTACTTTAAAAGTAATATTTGCGTTTTTTAAGATTATTGAAATTCCTGTAAAGCAAAAATTTGGGATAACAGCTGAATTTGAAGGTTCTAAGATCTTTTTGACAATAAGCTCCAATAAACTTTCTGAGCCATTACCTAGTGTAATATTTTCAGCGGGAATGCCTAAATGGGTAGACAAAGATTTCTTTAAATGTCCGTGGCTATCTGGATAACGATGGCATTTAAGCATGGCCTGTTGACCCGCAATGATTGCAAAAGGGCTAGCGCCAAGGGGGTTTTCATTTAGATTCAGCTTTATAATTTTAACAATTTTTTCTGTATCAAAATTAGAGTTTTTGTTTGAAGACATTGTCATTGGCCAGACTTTTTAAGTATAGTGTGTCTATTTATAAATATTAGGTCAATTATGTTATTATGCTTGGATGTAGGTAATACACATATTCTATGTGGAGTCTTCACCAAAGATAAGCTTGTATTGCGTTTTCGCTATGCTACTCCTTTATTGGGGACAGCAGACCAGTTTGGAATTTTTTTAATAAATATACTTAAATACAATAAACTAGACCCTTTGAAAATCAAAGCGGTTGCGATCTCTTCTGTGGTTCCAAATTACGATTATACGGTGCGACATAGTTTTTTCCAATATTTTAAAGATGCTGATTATTTTATCTTACAGCCGGGAGTTAAAACTGGTTTAAATATTCGTTGTAAAAATCCAAATGAAGTGGGGGCCGATAGGATAGCCAATGCCATAGGGGCAATTGCTATTTTTCCTGAAAAGGCATTGATTGTTGTAGATATGGGTACAGCTACGACTTTATGTGCTATTACCAAAGATCGAAATTATTTGGGTGGCGCAATTTTACCTGGATTGCGACTTTGTATGGAAGCCTTAAAAAATAATACTGCTAAATTGATGGCTGTGGACATAGAAGCTCCAACAAGGTATATGGGCAGGACAACGCGCGAAAGTATACAAAGTGGTCTTTATTATGGGCATTTAGGAGCGCTTAAAGAAATTATTTTAGGATTTAAAAAAGAAGTTTTTTCTGGTGAAGTTGTTAAGGTAATTGGCACAGGCGGTTTTGCGCAGCTTTATGAAGATACCGGTTTATTCGATACACTTATTTCGGATTTAGTTTTACAAGGTTTGCGAAAAGCATATGAATCTAGCCAAATAGAAAAATAATAGGGTTGTTAAATTTTTGCTGGAATTATTTTTTATTCCAGCCCAAAAAATTATAAATATAAAAACGAAGTATTCCTATATATTCGTGAATTGCAAAATCATTCATTGCAAAATTATATCCTAATGGATATTTAGCCATAGGAATAGTAATAAAATCTGAAGCGATGGGTTTTGGATAAATGTTAAAAAAATAAAAATATAAAAGTGCGCGTTTTAAAACTAATCCAGAGCTAACTAGTAAAATTTGTGCATTATAATGTTTCTTTAAGAAATAACTGGAAAACCTAGCATTTTGAAAAGTATTTTTACTTTGTGTCTCCAATCGAATATCTTTTGAGTTGACTCCTAAAGATAATAAATTTTCTTGATAGGTTTTTGCTTCTGATTTTCCATTATTTAATGGATCACCACCACTTATTAAAATATGACAGCTTGTATTAGTATTTTTACATTCACGATAAATAATTGCAGTTTGCGAAATTCTTGAAAATGCTAATATGCTGGGTTTTATTTCATTTGATCTTGGATCCTTACTGGTGCCGGCACCTAATAAAATAATAATATTGGTTTTTTCCCAGTGGATGGGGGAAGTTTGACTGTAAGGAAATTGTAAGTTGTGTAATAAATAGGCAGGTAAAAAGCCATTGCCTATAAGAATATAACTTGTAATTGAAATCGATCCAATTACTAAACTGGTTTTTCTAAAATTAAATAGAATGAATAAAATGCATAATAGCAATAGCAGAAATACAAAAAGCGTTGACATAATTAATTTTTACTTATCATGAAATAATATAAATCATATATTAAAGGTAATAAAAAAAATAGTTCAGCTGGAATTCTTGACTCAATTCTAAAACCATGAATAATAGCTAGCTTAATATATTTTATTGGAAAATTTAGTGGCTAGATACTGCTTAAATAATCTGATTTGGATTCTAAGGGAAGAATTATGCATGTGATCGACAGAATTTCTGCTCAAGAAATAAACTTTAGTGAACAATATAAACTTTACTCAAATACTAATAATCTTTCAATCGGTGAATGTATTTCTGAAGTAAATAAACATTCTTTAAAGCAATTACTATTGGCATTTTTACGTGAAGGTATTTTTCCTTATCATTATCAAAACGCTACGGTAATTTTTGATCTTCAACATTCCAATTATTTTATATATGTTACTCGGGTAAAATTATTTTCATTATTGAGATTTACAAATTTTGATAGTTTAATTTTAAAACATAAAGCCACATCCTTAAAGCAAAAGATTACTGATCCTTTAAAATTATTAGATATTGTCAAAAATGAATTAGAAAATATTTTAGATATGGATCAATGGTCAAAATTTTATAAAGAAATTGCTAATAATTTACAAAATTCTTTACTTTCTACTTGGAAGAAATATAGTGTAAATACTTTGATAGATCGAAGTAAAAAAAAATCTGATCTCCAACTCAATAATTTATTAAAATCATCTGAAATTGCTGTTAATAGTTTGCTAAAATTTGAACAGTCAGTATTTAGCGGACATCCTTATCATCCATGCGCTAAAACGAAGCTTGGTTTTACAATCGAGGATACTATTAATTATTCTCCCGAATTTCAATCTAAAGTAGAGATTCACGTAGCGGCAGTGCAAAAACAATATGTCCATATTGAATCTATGCAACAAGATATCAATTTTATTGAATGGTTTAGTGAATATTATCCAGAAGCTTGGGTTAATTGGTTAGAAGAAATGAAAAAAAGTAATTTGGAAGTCAAGAATTACATCCCATTTCCAGTTCATCCATGGCAAGTCTACTATTTTACATTTATTTCTCCTTTATTTAAAAATTATATGGAAAATAAAATTATTGTAATTTTTGATAAAGCTAAAATTAAAACGAGTCCCACTTTATCTTTTCGCACACTTTTGCCTATAGATAATATTAATTCTCCTTATATAAAACTACCTGTTGCTGTGCAGGCAACAAGCATTGTGAGAACGTTATCGCCTATATCTACCAAAAATATGCCACGAATAAGTAATATTCTGCAAAAAATTTTTGTAACAGAGAATTATTTTTCTAGTCGTTTAAGTTTATTGCCAGAGTCTCACGGATTACATCTAAAAGAACTTAATATAGATGAAGCAAAACATTTTACTGCTATTTTTCGAGAAAATATCACAAAATATCTGGCAGAGAATGAAGTGGCTATTGTTGTAGCTGCGTTTTTTGAAAAATCCTCAGTAAGTGAAACTAATTTATTCATTGAGCTAATGGAGTTAGCAGGATGTTTAACTTATCAAGATGCATTAGAGTATTTTCTTCATTATACTGATCTTGTATTAGGTAGCTATTTAGATCTATTTTTGCTCTATGGTATTGCTTTAGAAGGGCATCAGCAAAATACTTTGGCTGTACTTAGGGAAGGGAAAATTAAAAGATTCATAGCTAGAGATTTTGATGGGATAGAAATGCATGACGAAAGTTTGAAATCGGTGGGAATTAACCTAGATTTAACTGAAAACGCTCCCTATTTGCAAAAAAATAAAGAAACTGTAAGAAATCAACTTTTATATACGGTTTATCAATTACATTTAGGTGAAATTATATTACTTTTAGCAAATTATTATAATTGTGAAGAAAAACCCTTTTGGAAAATTGTTAGAAAAGTAACAGAACAAAGATTTTATATACTAAAAGATCGAATGTGCCCAAATATTTGGAAAAAAGAATTTAATACGATTTTAAATACTCATTGGCCGGTAAAGGCATTACTTCGGATGAGGTTAGAAAAAAATTATTTACGTGATGGCTTGTTCTGCCAGATAGCAAACCCTTTAAGCATATAACTATGAACATTAAGGCATCCAATGTAGGTTGGTGTCAGCAGACCCGTTATATAATATTTGGCCAGTTAATTATCATTGCCATGCTTGATATGAGCGATCCCTACTGGCCATTAATCATCGCTTCCTGCCATACTTTTCATCCAAAAATATTACAATATTGGAGTGGGGCCATTTATATGGCGCCAATGTTAACTACGATATTTACAACATTAATATGGACTAAAATTGGAGATTATGTTGGATTTAAAAAAATGATTCTTCGTTCAGGGGTCGCTTTGGCTGCAACTCAGTGGGCATTAATTTTTTTTAAAAATCCATGGGAAATTTTATTAATTAGATTACTCCAAGGTGCGTTAGCGGGTTTTACGGCTGCTGCTCAAGCATGGTCATTAAAAATAACACCCACTCAAACTCATAGTCGAATAGTCGGACGCTTACAATCAGCTACAGCAATAGGGAGTATTGTAGGTCCTGTATGCGGAGGTTTTCTAGCAAATTATTATGGATATCTATCTATTTTTATAATTGCAGGTATCGTTTGCATGTTAATTTCGATCTTTTTAGCTTTTTTTTTAGTTGAGAGCCCGATTAATAAAGAAAAAGTAAAAAGTAAAATTAAACATGTAAAAAAAATTTGTCCTAGACAAAACGCGTTACTTTTACTGATTTGCTTTACACAAGCGGCGCGATGGATGTCTACGCCTTTCTTTTCTCTATATGTTGTGAAAAAATTACATTCCGGCAACCTGACTGTGGGCATTATATATGCTTTAATGGCATTGGCAATGTCATTAACAACACCTAATCTTGGTCGAATCCTCGATAGGCGAGATTACCTATTATGGAGTAAGACAATATTAGTTATTGCGCTGTTAATAAGTGGCTTAGTTTATGTAGGCTATGCTTTTATTACTAAGGCCTCTTTAGCATTTATACTAAGTTTATTTTTAGGGGTAAGCTTTGGAGCTATAACTTTGATACTTTTTACCCTTTTATTAAAAGGGATTAATGATGATAGACGCTCACAGTTAGTGGGCTTAGGTAATACCTTATTAAAATTGGGGAATTTATTGGGGATCTTGATTGGATCTATAATTCAAGCAGAAAGCAATTTTTTGATAAGTTTCGTCGTTATAGGGACTTTCTACTTTTTTTTAGCGGGTTTATCTTTACGTTATGCTTAAAAGAGTTTTTTATCATTTTTAATATAATTATTAACTATTATTAAATTCACCAACAAGAATTTCATATTTATGAAAGCTATTACTAAACAATTTTCATCTTTTTTTATTGTAGGCGCATTATCAGCATTAATTCAATTTTCAATACTAATAAGTTTTGTTGAATTTCTTTTTATAAGACCAATTTTAGCTTCTACTTTAGGTTATATTGCTGGG
>Ga0075369_10000074_pt1 | contig 25756 bp, 24 predicted proteins | sample EndMethybrTD3034_FD_71400 | JGI IMG/M metagenome (GOLD analysis project Ga0075369, IMG submission 71400) | Populus endosphere microbial communities from Tennessee, USA - Endosphere MetaG P. TD hybrid TD303-4 | ecosystem: Host-associated > Plants > Roots > Endosphere | place: USA: Tennessee...
TAGAAGCGGCCGATCTCGGGGAAGGCGCGCGATTCGGCGATCACCAGCTTGGCGACCGAGGCCATCGGCGTATCCTCGATGCGGCTCGCCATGAATTCGAGGATGCGCGGCAGCAACGGCGCGACCGGACCGCGATGCGCGCTCACCATCGCCGCCACCGTGCCGAGATTGACCGCCACCGCCTGGCGCACGACGCCCTGGAACAGCGCGGTCTTGTCCTCGAAGTAGAGGTAGATCGCCGCCTTCGACAGGCCGGCACGTTCAGCGACATCGTCCAGCCGCGTCGCCGCGAAGCCCTTCTCGACGAAGAGGGCCAGCGCGGCGTCGATGATCTCGCCCGGACGCTCGGTCGGGGCACGGCGTTGCTTGACGGCCTTCATACAACTAACTTACTGGTCAGTTAGTTGTAAATCAAGGATTCAAGGCCTTATTTTTCGGGGTTTTCCGAAAGCAGCAGAGACACAATCCGTGGTGTCTCCGCTGCCGACGGGCGGCCGGTCAGCCCGGCATCTTGTCGATGAAGCCCACGATCGAGGCGAGCTTGCCGTCGGTCGCCAGGGTGGCGAAGTCGACACCTTCGACCACAGACGGCCCTGCCGCCGGCCCGAGCGACCAGGCGAAGCGCACGGCGTTGTTGTGGCTGTCGACCTTGGAGATGCGCTTCAGCACGAAGCCCGGGAACTTGGCCTGCACACCGGCGAGCATGGCGTCGAGACCGGCATGACCGTCGCTCACCATCACCGGATCGCGATAGCTGGCATTGGCAGCGCACGATGCCGCCAATGCCGACTTGCGCCGGCCGGGATCAGTCTCGTTCCAGCTCGCGATGTAGCTTTCGACGACGGATTCGATGTTGGACATGATTGTCTCCTTCAAGCGTTGCGACGGCTGAAGAAGAGCGCGAAAGCGACGGGCTGGCGATTTCGTCGGAGGTAATCACCGGCCATAATGCCGGCATGCCCCTTCATCGCCGATCCATCATTGCCGCCGCATTTGCCGCGTCCGCCCTCCTCCCATTCGCGGCCAACGCCCAATCCGAGGACAAGCTCGAGAAGGTCGAGATCCTGCTCGACTGGAGAGCGCTGCCGACCTACGCCGGCTTCTATCTCGCGCGCGCGATGGGCGCCTTCGAGCGTCGCGGGCTGGAGGTGACGTTCGCCGAAACCCAGGGCGCGATGAACTCGGCGGCGATGATCGGCGAGGGCAAGACGTACTGGATCGGCTCATCGAGCGGCATTGCCACCGCGATCGGCCGGTCCAAGGGCCAGCCTATCAGGAGCCTCGCCGTCTATTACCCCAAGTCGCCGACGGTGATCTTCACCCGCACCGAGGACCGCATCGCCCATCCGCGCGACCTCTACGGCAAGACGCTGGGCCTGGTGCCGGGCAGCATCACCAACGAGGAGCTGCGCGCGCTCATCGCCGCCAACAAGCTCGATCGCAGCAAGATCAAGGAAACCACCGTCGAGTGGAACGCCTATGCCCTGGTCGACAAGAAGGTCGATGCCCTGATCGACTACGACGAGATGGCGCCGTCCGAGCTCATAGCCGAGGGCCGCCGCATCACCATGATCCGGCTGAGCGACTTCGGCGTGCGCGCCTACAGCCTGAACCTGATCGTCAATGATGCGGCCTGGGCCGATCCGGCGAGGCGCGCCATTGCCGAGAAGATCGTCGACGCCGTGCAGGAGGGCTACAACATGGTGAAGGAGCGGCCGGGCGATGCCGCCACCCACTTCTCCAACCTCCTCCCCAGGCTGGCGCCGCGCTTCGTCGACCGCAGCATGGTTACGGTGTCCCAGCAGCTCTCGGGACCGCCGACCGGCATTCAGACGCGCGCCGGCTGGGAGGCGACGCTGAAGACGCTGGAGATGCTGAACCTGCTCGCCAAGCCGGTCACGGTCGACGAGGTCGCGATCTTCAATTAGGCGCGGCCTCGACCTCCGACCAGCGGCTGAGCGCCAGGGCCGCGCCGACGATGGTGATAACGCGCAAGGCGATGTGAACGGCGAGGATGGGGCGCAGCTCGCCGGCGCCCGACCAGGCCATGACGTTGAATCCGATGCTCACGACCTCATAGGCGATCAGGACGCCCAGCGCGGGCCTGGAACGGCTGATGCACCCCCACGCGACGATGGAGAAGACGATCACAGTCTCGATGCCAACCTCGATCAAGGTCTGAGCGCTGCCGCCGGCCATCAGGGTCATGACCGTGCCGATGAAAAACCAGATGCCGTGGCCTCCAGCGACGGCAAGCGGCAGGACAAGACGACGTTCCAGGCCGAGCTTGGTGAAAGCCCACCAGCAGGCCGCCACGGACAGCGCCGGGATCAGGACGAGCAGGCCGACATAGCGCAGGCCGACGATGCCGATGATGGCGCCGACGGCAAGGGCCGCGATCTGTTTTCCGCTCATCGCCGCTCCCTACCCGGCCGTTCGTGCGTGCAGACGGCCGGCCTCGCGGCCGCCGCCGAAGCGGTTGGCGACTGCGACGACCACGGTGGTGATGGCCACCATGGTGAGGCTGAGCACGGCGATGGCGCCGACGTCGCCGCTTTCCTTGAGGTCGAAGATCAGGACCGACAGCACCTTGGTCTCCGAGGTGAAGAGGATCACTGCCGCCGACAGCTCGCGTATCACGGCGACGAAGACGAAGCACCAGGTGGCGATCACCGCCGAGCGCAGCAATGGTGCGGTGATGTCGGCCAGCGTGCGCAGCCGCGAGGCGCCCAGCATGCGGCCCGCCTCCTCCAGTTCGGGGTGCACGGCGTGGAAGGCCGAGGAGAGCTGCTGATAGGCCGCCGGCAATTCGATGGTGATGAAGGCGATCAGCAGGATCCACAGCGTGCCGTAGAGCGTGAGCGGCGGACGCGTATAGGCGAGGAACAGGCCGACACCCAGGACGATGCCCGGGATCGCAAGCGGCGCTGTGGCAAGGAAGGCGAGCACGCGATGCCCTGCGACAGCGCGGCGGGCGACGATATAGGCGATCAGAAGGGCCAGGAGTGCGCCCAGGGTTGCCGACAGCGTGGCGAGCAGGAAGGTGTTCTTGAGTGCCGGCATGGTCGAGCTGAGCTCGAGGAAGGTGAAGCGCACATTGTGCAGCGTGATGGTATCGAGCGTGACCAGTCGCGAGGCGACGCGCGAGAAGGCCGAGTTGAACAGCGCCGCGTAGGGCAGGAACAGCGGCATGGCCAGTATCAGCAGCGCAAGCGCTGCCGCCGGCCAGCGCCAGGCGCCCAGCCGCACCAGGCGCGGCTCGCCGTACTTGCCGCCCAGCACGGCATAGCCGCGCCGGCCGAGCGCCAGTGCCTGGCCACGCAGCAGCACGATCGTCAGCAGCAGCAGCGGCAGCGACGCAGCGGCGGCGAGCTCGGGCTTGGGCGGGAACTGGAACAGGCTCCAGATGCGGGTGGTGAGCGTGTGGAAGCCCGCCGGGATGGCGAGGATGGCGGGCGAGCCGAACAGATTCAGCGCCTGCAGGAAGGCGACCAGGGCGCCGGCCAGCAGGGTCGGCAGCGCCAGCGGCACGGTGATGCGCCGCGCCGTCTGCCAGGTCTTCGCACCCAGCATCGACGAGGCGTCCTCGAGCTCGCCCGGCATGCGATCGAGCGCATTGGCCAACAGGATGAAGACGTAGGGAAAGGTGTAGCAGGCGATGACGAAGATCAGGCCGGTGAGGCTGTAGATATCCAGAAGCGCCTCGTCGGCGGGCATGCCGGTGAGGCTGCGCCAGAGCTGGTTCAGCAGCCCCGAGTTGGGCGCCGCCAGCATCTCCCAGGCGATGGCGCCAACGAAGGGCGGCGTCACCAGGCTCGCCATGACCAGCGTGCGCACGGTGCGGCGGATCGGCATGTCGGTGCGCGCCACCAGCCAGCCCAGGGGCGCCGCGACGAGGCAGCAGATCGTGCTCACCGAGACGGCGATGATCAGGGTGGTGATCAGCGGATCGACGAAGCTCGGATCGGTGAACAGGGTGACGAAGTTGCCGAGCGTCACCGCGCCCTGCTTGTCCGACAGGCTGTAGGCGACCAGCCAGCCCATCGGCAGCACGATCATCACCGCGAGCAGCGCGGTGACGGCGAGCAGGACGGGGCGCGAAAGATCGAACCGGAGCGCGGACCTCCAGGTCCGCTCTTCCGGAATCGAAGAGCGGACCTGGAGGCCCGCGCTCCCGGCCTCAGACCTTGAAGATCCGGGCATACTTCGCCTTAATTTCGTCGGCCGTCTTCTCGACTTCGACCGGGTCCTCACGCAGGGTCTTGATCGAGGAAAGCGGCGGGCGGCCAGCCTTGGCCTTGACCTTCAGGTTGGCCGGATACTGGCCGCTCAGGTTGACGATGAACTCCTGGCCCTCGCCCGACATGATCCAGGCGAACAACAGCCGCGCGGCGTTGGGGTTGGGCGCCGCCTTGAACACCGCCATCGGGTTGGAGATCAGCGGCGTGCCCTCGACGGGATACACCACCTCAATCGGAACGCCGCGCTCGCGCGCCATCCAGAACAGGTAGTCGCTGCCATCGACGGCGACGGCGCGCTCACCGGCCTCGAGCTTCTTGGGCGGCTCGGTGGCCGACTGGACCTGCATCACCTTCTGCTTGGCGAGCTTCTCGAAATAGCCCCAGCCCAGCTCGCGCGCGACTTGGTGGGTGGCCGTCATGATGGTGCCGGAGTAGCCGGGATGGCCCTTCACCAGCTTGCCGGCGTATTTCGGATCGAGCAGGTCCTTAAATGCCTTGGGCGCATCTTCTGGCTTCACCAAGCCGATATTGTAGGCCATGGGTGACAGGTGGGTGCGCTGGTTGGCGAAGGCGCCGTCGGGATCGCGCATCTCGGGCGCCACGTTTTCGGCGATGTCCACCGTCACGTACGGCTGCAGCCAACCCTCGCGCTTCCAGGTGATGAAGTGCGCCGCATCGGAGCTGTTCACCACGTCGCAGCGCTTGATGTTGCTCGCTGTCTCCTGGGCGAGGCGGTTGAACAGGCGCTCGGCGCCGGTGCGCTCGACGGCGACCTTGATGCCGGGGAACTTGGCCTCGAAGGCCTTGGCCATCGGCTCGGCGACCGAAAGGTCCATCGCCGTGTAATAGGAGACCTTGCCCTCCTTCTTGGCGGCCTCGATCAGCGCCGGCGTGATCGTCTCGGCCGGCGGCGCGGCGGACACGATACGCGCGCCGAAAGGCAGAAGGGCGGCGGCTCCTAGCAGCGTACGACGGCGCATGATCATACCTTGAACAGCTTCAAATAGCGGGCCTTGATATCGTCGGCCTGATCGGCGACGGCAGCGGCGTCCTCGCGCAGCGTCTTGATGTCGGAGAGCTTCTTGCGCTCGGGCCGGTCCTTGACGAGCGGATGCACCGAACGCAAGGCGCCGACCTCGACATTGAGCTGCTGCGCTTCGGCCGTCATCGACCAGGCGTAGAACAAACGCGCGGCGTTGGGGTTGGCTGCACGCGCCAGCACGGCGGACGGGCCGGTGATCAGCGGCGTGCCCTCGACGGCATAGACCTCCTCGATGGGCTCGCCACGCGACTGCAGCAGGTTGACCATGTATTCCGTGCCGTCGGCCATCACGGCGCGCTCGCCAGCCGAGACCTTCTTTGGCGGATCGGCGGCCGACTGGACCTGCATGACCTTCTGCTTGGCCAGCTTCTCGAAATAGGACCAGCCGAGATCCCGGCTGAGCTGCTGGGTCGCCGTCATGATGGTGCCCGAGTAGCCCGGATGCGCCTTGACGATCTTGCCCACCCACTTGGGATCGAGGAGATCGTTGAACCCCTTGGGCGCGTCCTCCGCCTTCACCTGGCTGGTGTTGTAGGCGATCGGCGACAGCGTCACGCGCCACGAGGCGTACATGCCGTCGGGGTCCCAATGCTCCTTGGGGAAGTACTTGGCGACGTCCTCAGGCAGGAACGAAGCCAGCATCGAAGCGCGCTTCCAGATGATGAGGTGGGCGGCGTCGGAGCTGTTCACCACGTCGCAATTGTAGATCTTGCTCTGATATTCCTGGCCGATGCGCTGGAAGATGCGCTCGGCGCCCGAGCGTTCGACCTTCATGCTGACGCCGGGATAGGCCGCCTCGAAGGCTTTCGCGATCTTCTCCGCCACCGGCAGGTCGACCGAGGTGTACCAGGAAAGCTTGCCCTCTTTCTTGGCTGCCTCGATCAGTGCCGGCGTAATCTTCTGCGCCTCAGGAGCCGCGCGCACTTCGACACCGAACGAACCGGTGGCGATCGCAGCCGAACCCGCCAGCACACTCCGCCGCGCGATGCTCATCATGTCACTCCTCCGCCAATGCACGACATTGTTCCGCCGGAAGGTGCAGCCACACCGCTTGGCCCGGGGCGATGTTTCGCCCAGGCGGAGCCGTCACGCGCAGCTCGGTCTTGTCGTCGAGTGCCACCGTGTAGTCGCGCACCGAGCCGAGGAAGACCTGCCGCGTCACGACGGCGGGAAGATGATTGTCGGCCGATTGCGGCTTCTCGTTGGCGATGGCGATCTCATGCTGGCGCACCGACAGCGCCACCGGCCGCCCCACCTGCAGGGACCGCCCCGTGATGCGCAATGGCGCACCCGCGACCGACACCCGCGCATTGTCGATCGCCGAGCCGCGCAGGATGTTGGAACCGCCGATGAAGCGGGCGACGAACTCCGAGCGCGGCCGGCCATAGATCTCCTCGGGCGGGCCGAGTTGCTCGACCTTGCCGTGGTTCATGACGGCGATCAGGTCGGCCGTGGTCATGGCCTCGGCCTGGTCGTGCGTCACGTAGACCGTGGTGTAGCGGTACTGGTCGTGCAGACGGCGGATCTCGAAGCGCATCTCCTCGCGCAGGTTGGCGTCGAGGTTGCTGAGCGGCTCGTCGAGCAGCAGCGTCTCAGGTTCGACCACCAGCGCTCGCGCCAGCGAGACGCGCTGCTGCTGGCCGCCCGACAATTCGCCGGGATAGCGATCGGCCAGCGCCCCGAGATGGGCCGTCGACAGGATGGCCTTGAGCTTGGCGTCGATGACGGCCTTGTCGAGCTTCCGGATCTTCAGGCCATAGGCCACGTTCTCGGCCACCGTCATGTGCGGCCACAGCGCGTAGCTCTGGAAGATCATCGACATGTTGCGACCTTCCGGTGGCACCGTCCGCTGGGGCGACGACAGCACCTTGCCGCCGACCACGATTTCGCCTGCCGAGGGCTCGATGAAGCCCGCGATCAGGCGCAGCGTCGTGGTCTTGCCGCAGCCCGACGGCCCCAGCAGGCAGACGAGCTGGCCATGCTCAATGCGCAGCGAAACATCCGCTACCGCGGTCGTTTGGCCATAGCGCTTGGTGAGGCCTTTCAGCTCGACTGCGGCCACGTTTCCTCCCTGTCGCACACCTTATTCAAATCACCGGACGCGCGCTATATTGCCGGCCACATCTGAAGGATCGGTCAAATGCAGGAACAGAAAATCTACGGACGGCGCGAGGGCGCTGTCGGCCATGTCGTGTTCAACAATCCGGCCAAGTTGAATGCCGTGTCGCTCGACATGTGGGACGGCTTCGTCGGCCTCCTGAAGGACTACGCCAAGGACCCCGAGGTGCGCTGCGTCGTGGTGAGCGGCGCGGGCGGCAAGGCCTTCGTATCCGGCGCCGATATCTCCAAGTTCGAGACCGAGCGGGCCAACGCCGAGGCGCAGGTCCGCTACGACGCAATCTCCAAGGAAGGCTACGAGGCGCTCTACGATTTTCCCAAGCCGACCATCGCCAAGATCACCGGCTACTGCATCGGTGGCGGCATGAACCTCGCCGCTTGCTGCGACCTGCGCTACTGCAACGAGGGCGCGCGCTTCGGCGTGCCGGCAGCCAAGCTCGGCTTGGGCTACGGCTTCCTGCGCATCGAGCGGCTGTCGCGCATCATCGGCCTGTCGCGCTCGATGGAGTTCCTGTTCACCGCCAAGCAGTATTCGGCGGAAGAAGCCTACGAGATGGGGCTGGTGAACGGCGTGGCGCCCGATGCCGAGCTCGATTCGATGATCAACAATATCACCGGCGCCATCGCCCAGAACGCGCCGCTCACCATTGCCCTCGCCAAGGCCGCCGCGCGCGAGATCGCCAAGCCGGAATCCCAGCAGGACCACAAGAAGCTCGACATCATGGCCAAGGCCTGCTTCGACAGCGAGGATTTCAAGGAAGGCCGCCGCGCCTTCATGGAGAAGCGGAAGCCGACCTTCCGTGGAAAATAGAAAAGAGTCGTCGCCCCGAGCGTAGCGAAGCGAAGCCGAGGGGCCTTGCCTGGCACAGACAAGATCCCTCCGCTCCGCTTCGCTCCAGTCGGGATGACGGCTTACTGTTCGATGGATGACGCAAAGAGGAAACACCCATGACCACCCTGCCCTTGTCCCATATCTCCGTCCTTGACCTGACGGCGCACCGCGCCGGTCCGACCGCGGTGCGCCAGCTCGCCGACTGGGGCGCGCATGTCATCAAGATCGAGGCCCCGGCCAGCGAGGGCACCGACGCCACGGGCGGTTCGCGCCATGGCTTCGACTTCCAGAACCTGCATCGCAACAAGAAGGCGATGACGCTGAACCTCAAGACCGCCGAGGGTCATGCTATCTTCATGAAGCTCGCCGAGAAGGCCGACGTCATCGTCGAGAACTATCGCTCCGACGTGAAGCACCGCCTCAAGGTCGATTACGAAACGGTGGCCAAGATCAACCCGCGCATCGTCTACGGCTCGATTGCGGGCTTCGGCCAGAGCGGCCCCGACGCGGCGCGCCCCGGCGTCGACCAGATCGCCCAGGGCATGGGCGGACTGATGTCGATCACCGGCGAGCCCGGCCGCGGACCGATGCGCGTCGGCATCCCGATCGCCGATCTCACCTCGGGCCTGCTGCTGGCCCAGGGCATCATCCTCGCCCTCTACAATCGCGAGCGCACCGGCAAGGGCCAGTGGGTCCATACCTCGCTGATCGAGGCGCAGATCTTCATGCTCGACTTCCAGGCCTCGCGCTGGCTGATCAAGGGCGAGGTGCCCAAGCAGGCCGGCAACGACCATCCCACAGGCATCCCGACCGGCGTGTTCCCGACCGCCGACGGCCACATCAACATCGCGGCCTCCGGCCAGAACCTGTGGCAGCGCTGCGCCAAGGCGCTGGGCGCGCCCGAACTGATCGATCATCCCGAGCATCTGACGGGACCGCTGCGCTCGCAGAACCGCAAGGCCGTGAACGAGCGCATCGCCGCGATCACCAAGACCAAGCCTTCGGCCCATTGGCTTGAAGCCATGAACAAGGCCGGCGTGCCGTGCGGGCCGATCAACACCATCGACCAGACCTTCGCCGAGCCGCAGGTGAAGCACCTCGGCATCGCCCGGGCGGTCAAGCACCCCAAGCTCGGCGACATCAAGGTGGTCGGCCAGCCGATCAACCTTTCCGATGCGCCGCAGCCCAAGGAATTGAAGCCTACACCCGATCTCGGCGAGCACACCGAAGAGGTGCTGACGGGCCTGGGCTACGACAAGAAGGCCATCGCAGGCCTCAAGACCGCCGGCGTCATCTGATGGCCAATGCGAGGAAGGCCGCGCTGATCACCGGCGCGGGACGCAATATCGGCCGCGCCTGCGTGCTGGGCCTGGCCGAGGACGGCTTCAACATCGTGCTCAACGGCTCGAGCGATCGCGCCGCCTGTGAGAGCGTCGCCAAGGAAGCCGAGAAGCTCGGTGCCGAGACGCTGGTGGTCATGGGCGACGTCGGCAACGCCGACGACTGTCAGCGCATCGCGGGCGAGGCGATCAAGCGCTTCGGCGCGGTCGATGCGCTGCTGAACAACGCAGCGCTGCGGCCCAACAAGCCGTTCCTCGAGATGACCGAGGCCGAATGGCGGCGCGTCATCTCGGTCGACCTCGATGCCGCGGTGTGGCTGGCGCGCGCCTGCCTGCCCGGCATGATCCAGAAAGGGTGGGGCCGCATCGTCAACTTCGCGGGCATGAACGCCATCCACGGCCATGCCGGCCGTACGCCGGTCTCGGTCGCCAAGCACGGCGTGTGGGGCCTGACCAAGGCGCTGGCCATGGAATTCGGCCCCAAGAACATCACGGTCAACACCATCTCTCCCGGCCCCATTGCACCGGATACCGAGGAGAAGAACGCGTCAGCTCAGGCCCGTGCGCAGTCGATCAGCCGCGTCCCGCTCGGCCGCATGGGCAAGCCGGCCGAGGTCGCCGCTGCCGCGCGGCTGCTGGTGTCGGAGGCGGGCGGCTACATCAACGGCCAGATGATCCAGGTGAACGGCGGCGGAGCGACCTGACGCGCCCCGGCATCACTCCATGGGCAGCCCGACCGTCTTCGCGATCCGGGTCCAGCGCTCGACCTCGTGGTTCACGAAGTCAGTGAAAGCGGCGCGGCTCTGTAGATCGGGCTCGGCGCCCTGCTCGGCCCAGATGTGCTTCACACTGGGATCGGCGAGCGCTGCCTGCACGGCGCCCCACAGCGTGTCGAGGATCGCAGCCGGCGTCGCCTTGGGCGCGAACAGGCCGTACCAGGTACTGACATTGAAATCGGCCACGCCCGCCTGGGCGAAAGTCGGCACGTTTGGCAGCACAGGCTCGCGCATGGGTGCCGCAACGGCCAGCGCGCGCAGGCGGCCGGACTGCACATAGGACGCCACGGTGCTGAGCGGCGCAAAGGTGGCGTCGATCTGTCCGGCCATCATGTCCTGCAGCGCCGGTCCGCCGCCACGATAGGGCACGTGCGTGAGCTGGATGCCTGTCCGCTGCAGCAGAAGCACGATGGCGAGATGGGGGATCGTGCCGAGGCCGGACGAGCCGATGTTGATCGCCCCCGGAGACTTGCGCGCCATCGCCAGGAAGCCCGCCAGATCCTTGGCGTCGATCTTCGAAGGGTTGACGACCAGCGCCACCGGCACCTGGGCCAAGCCCGACACCGGCGCGAAGTCGCGCATCAGGTCGAAGCCCGATTCGGCATAGACGATCGAGGCGAAGGTCAGGCTGGGATTGACCACCAGCAGCGTGCAGCCGTCGGGCTTCGAGCGTGCCGCCGTCATGCCGCCGATCGTGCCGCCGGCGCCGCCGCGGTTCTCGACCACGACAGGCTGGCCCAGGCGTTCGCCGACGAAGGCTGCGATCGGCCGCGCGAAGATATCGTTGGAACCGCCGGGCGGGAACGGCACGATCCAGTTCATCTGCCGCGACGGGAAGTCGGCGGCACGAGCGGGGGCGGTCATGAGGCCCGTCACGCCGCCGGCAAAAACACCGGCCAGCGCGGTTCGACGAAGAAGGATCACGCGTTACTCCATTTTGATGTTCGCGGCCTTGGCGATGCGGCTCCAGCGCTCGCTGTCAGCGGCGACGAAGCGGGCGAAGTCGGCGCGGCTCTCCGGTTCGACCCGGGCGCCCTGCTCGATCCACATCGCCCTGATCTTCTCCTCCTCGAGCACGGCCTGCGTCGCGGCGTGCAGGCGATCGAGGATGGCATCTTGTGTCTTCCTGGGTGCGAACAGGCCGAACCAGATGGTGGCGCGGAAATCCGGCAGGCCCGCCTCCTCCATGGTCGGCACGCCGGGCAGCAATGGCTCGCGGCGACGGCTGGCGACGCCGAGCGCGCGCAGCTTTCCCGCCTTCACGTGTGGGGCGATGGCGCCCGCCACGACGAAGGCGGCGGCGACCTGGCCGGCCAGCAGGTCCTGCAGCATCGGCGCGCCGCCACGGTAGGGCACGTGGTTCAGCCTGGTGCCCGTCTTCTCCTCGAACAGGCCGATCGCCAGATGCGTGACGGAACCGAGGCCGGCTGAGCCGACGTCGATGCTGCCGGGCGCCTTCTTCGCCGCCGCGATGAAGTCGGCGAGTGTGGCGACGTTGAGCTTGGCCGGATTGACCACCAGCACGTAAGGCACGCGAGCGACCGCGCTGATCGGCACGAAGTCGCGATCGAAATCGAAGCCGGTCTTGGCATAGATCTCCGGGGCGTAAGTGAGCCCGGTGTCGCCCAACAGCAATGTGTATCCGTCGGCCGGCGCACGAGCGGCCACCGCCGCGCCGATGGTGCCGCCAGCGCCGCTCTTGTTCTCGATGACGATCGACTGCTTGAAGCGATCGGCCATCGCCGCGGCGACCGGCCGGGCGAAGGTGTCCGAGCCACCGCCCGCCGGATAGGGCACGATCATGGAGATGGTCTGGTCGGGCCAGTCGGCTGCGTGCGCCGCGCCGGCCACACCAATTGCCGTCAATCCCACGATCGTGGCGCGTCGCGAAAGAACAGCCATGTGCCCCCAAATCTTTGCCCAGCTTAGCGGCACGGTTTGGTCGTGGCCACCGCTCGCACGTCCGCGCGGGTTGCGGTAATGTTGCAGTCAACGGCCGCCACAAGGCCGGGAGAACGACAAGGGTGTCGGGAGGAAATCAGGAGGCATTCATGAGCCGTCTCAGAGGCGTCACTGTTGCTGCCGTCTTGGCAGCGAGCGTGGTTGCGTGGTCGGGTAGCGTGTTCGCCCAGGCGAAGATCGTCGATGGGCCAGAGGTGAGATGGAAGCTGGCGGCCTGGGGCAAGCCGCGCGCCGGCACCGCCAACGTCGAGAAGCTGAAAGCGTTCATGGACGAGCGCACCGGCGGCAAGTTCAAGATCCAGATCGGCTACGAAAGCTTCGGCCAGCCCAAGGAGCTTTTGGACCTGCTCAAGGTCGGCAGTCTCGAGATGACCAACATCTGCGCCTCCTACCATCCGGAGAAGCTGCCGGTGTACTCGGCGCTCGACCTGCCCTTCCTGCCGATCCCCGATACCGACGTGCAGGAGAAGGTCCACAACGCGTTCCACAAGCATCCGCTGGTGGTGAAGGAGATGGCGGCCTGGAAGGCCATGCCTTATCTCAGCGCGCTGCTGCCCAACAACGAGTTCGTCGGCCGCGGCAAGCAGCCCAAGACGACCGAAGACTTCAAGGGCATGCGCGTGCGTGCGCTGGCGGGCATCGGCGAGGCGATGAGAAAGCTCGGCGCCATCCCGACCTCGGTCGACGCCACCGAAGTCTACACCTCGCTGGAGCGCGGGACGGTCGATGCGGCCGCCTTCCCGGCGACCTACGCCCACCAGTCCTACCGCACCTACGAAGTCGGCAAGTGGTACACCGAGAACATGGCGCTGGGCTCGGTCGGCTGCCCGACCCTGATCCATGTCGATCGCTGGGCCGAGCTGCCGCAACAGTACAAGGACCTCCTGATCGAGGCGCAACCGATCGCCCAGGCGGCAGCCAAGGCGGCCTATAAAGCCGCCGACGAGAAGAACATCCCGTTGTTCAAGAAGAAGCTCACCTTCGTGAAGTTCACGCCGGAAGAGCTCACCGCCTTCCGCAAGGCCGCTGGCGAGCCGGTGTGGGAGGAATGGGTCAAGCTGCGCGAGAGCCAGGGCATCCCGGGCAAGGAGCTCCTGAATTTCCTGCTGACCCAGGCCGGATCGCAGCCGAAGTCTTAAGTCATACGCGGACCGCGGGCCTCCGGCCCGCTCATTATCATGAGCGGGCGGGCCGCCCGCGGTCCGAACAAGACTCGACGCGGCTATCCCGCCGCGTCGAGAATGAAGGTCACGATCTCGGGCCAGGCCGTCAGGCAGCCGATGGTGATGATGTCGGCGAAGATGAACGGCCATATGCCGCGGAAGATGTCGGCCACCGAGATGTCGGGCCGCACGCCGTTCACCACGAACACCACCAGCCCGACCGGCGGCGACAGCGTCGCGATGCCGTTGAGCTTGACCAGGATGATGCCGAACCAGATCGGGTCGTAGCCCAGCGCCTCGATCACCGGGAACACCACGGGCAAGGTCAGCAGGAACATGCCGACGCCTTCCAGGATCGTGCCCAGGATCAGGTAGATCACGTAGATCGAGAGCAGGATCCAGATCGGCGAGACCTTGAGCTCGGTCACCCAGCGCGCCAGCTCCTCGGGCAGGCCGGCGAAGCCCAGGAAGCGCACGAAGATCAGCACGCCCCAGACGACGGTGAAGATCACCGCTGTGAGCCTCGCCGTCTCGAGCAGCGCGCCGCGCAGCTCCGGCCATTTCATCTTGTTGGCGAGCGCGATCACGAACACACAGAGCGCGCCCAGCGCCCCCGCCTCGGTCGGCGTCGCCCAGCCGAACAGCATCGAATAGAAGATGATGGCGATCACCAGCACGATGGGCAGCGTGCCGGGAAGAGACTGGAAGCGTTGCGGCCATGTGTAGCCCGTGATCGGCCGGCCGAGCTCGGGATTGCGCCAGCACATCACCAGGATGATGGCGGTGTAGACGAAGGCCGAGAAGATTCCCGGCGCGAAGCCCGCGACCAGAAGCTTGCCGACCGACTGCTCGGTGATGATGCCGTAGACGACCAGCAGCGCACTGGGCGGGATCAGCGAATCGAGCGTGGCGCCGGCTGCGACCACGCCCGCCGCCAGGCGCTTGTTGTAGCCCGCCTTCAGCATCTCAGGGATCGCCACCTTGGCGAACACCGCGGCAGCCGCGGTGTTGGCACCGGAGACCGCCGAGAAACCGGCGACGGCATAGACCGTGGCAATGGCAAGCCCGCCCGGCATCCAGCCCAGCCAGCGCCGCGCCGCCTCGAAGGCAGCCTGGGTGATGCCGGCGTAATAGGCGAGATAGCCGATCAGGATGAACATTGGCAGCACACTCAGCGTGTAGTTCACGACCGAGGCATGCGGCACGACGCCGGCCGTGCGCAGGCCGGGCCCGAAGCCCGTGAGGCACGCCAGCCCGAACGCACCGACGATGGCGGCGGCATAGGCGATGCGCACGCCCAGCACGCAGAGGAAGATCAGCATGCCGCAGCCGATCATGCCGAGAGTCAGCGGTTCCATGCTCATGGCCGCTTCTCCTCACGGCCGAGCGCTTCCTCGATCTCGTTCTTGGCCTGCACCTCGATGGTCTCGATAATCGGCACCGCGATCGGTGCGGCGTCGGGATGGCGGACCAGGCGGATGTAGTCGAGCACCTGCAGCACCAGCCGCACCCAGAGGACCGCGAGCACCACCGGCACCAAGAGCTTGGTCGGCCAGATCGGCAGCTTGATGTCGATGGTCGAATCGCCGAGCTGCCACGCGCGCAGGAAGTTCTCCCAGGTCGTGTCGACCAGGACGGTGATGATCACCAACGCCACCAGGACCGCGAACAGCTCCATCGCCCACATGAAGCGCAGGGAGAAGCCGCGCAGCAGCAGGTCCATGCGGATATGGGCGCCGACGCGCTGGGCGTAGGAGATGCCGAGGAAGGCGAACAGCGCGCTCGCCTGCTCCATGTAATCGATGTAGCCGTAGATCGCGGTGTTGAAGGCCGTGCGCCCGATGATCTGGAAGACGCCAACAAACATCAAAAAGAAAATCGCCGCTGCGGCGATCAGGTTCATGACGTCTTCGAGGCGAGCCCAAACACGATGCGCGGCCGCCAACGCGGCCGTGCCGTCTCTTTGCATGCTGTCCTCCCGTTCGACCGCGGTCTTCTGCGCCGCTGCGTTGACGACAGGCTAACCCTGGGGGCGACGCGGTGCCACAGCTTTCGAGCGCCGCCACAGCACGATCAGCACGATGGCGCCGGCGATGCCGAGGCCGGCAAAGGCGATGGCGATGGTGCCGAAGATCAGGCTGAACATCTCGCCCAGCATGCCCTGCTCGATGGCGAGCACCGCCTTGGGCTCATTGCGGCCATCGGCCAGGTCGGCGACCAGCCGGTAACGACCGGGTCGATCGATGGTGAAGGCGTAGATCGACGTGCCGCTCCTGTTGCCGATCGTGTAGGTGGAGCTCATCGCCGGCTCGGTGAGCGTGACCGGCGCGCGCGTCGCCTCGTCGATGAGGCTGAGCCGCAGGCCGTTCACGGTCTCGGAGGCATAGTAGCGGCCGTCCACCGTGCTCTTCTTCTCATGGTAGATCGTGTAGCGGCCGACCTTGCCGAGCGTCAGCACGGCGTTGCCCGGCACGACGACGCGGATCGTCGCCGAGTCGGCGGCGGCCAGGCGCGGCATCACGTAGAACAGCGCGCCGGCGAAGCCCGCCAGCGCGATCAAGCCGGCGACCACGAACCATAACGGGCTGCGCATCGCCAGCCTCTCCTCTTATCCGTCGGTTGGCAGATCGAGACGGGTCGCCTTCTCGGCCCCGCTCATGACGGTCAGCAACGGCGGCCGGCCGTGCGGCGTCTGCACGAAATGATCGCCATCGCCGCCCGCGACCGACAGCCGGATACGGCTGCCGGCGGCGAAGCGCCAGGCCGTCGGCAGCAGGGCGAAACGCAGGAGCTGCGGCTCGCCCACCGGCATCGGCTTGGCATCCTTGCGCGCGAAGGTGCGCCACGGCCAGGTCGTCCGGTAGTTCCTGGGTGCCGAGGCTTCGACGCGGTGAATGGCGCGCAGCAGGCCCTCGGTGACGTAGCGCGCCGTGCCGTCGGCTTCGACCTCGGAGAGATAGACGAACACCGCGGCATCGGGCTCGCTGGACGCAAGCCACAGCGACACCACCGGATGACCCGCGATCTCGAGCGGCGCCGCCAGCGGCTCGCTGGTGAAGGACAGCAGCTTGCCCTCGCGCTCGGTCCAGTCGGCGTAGTAGGCGGTGGCGTCGATGCCGGCGATGCGCTCGTAACGCGTCTGCGCACCGCTGCCGATGGAGAAGTCGGACTGGTACGCCGTCGGCGTGGCTTTCTCCGACGGCGACTTGGCCAGCCGCTGGTCAGGCGCGGTGAAGAACTGGCGGCTGCCCTTGACCGGCGGCCAGCTCTCGGCCGCCCGCCATTCCTCGGCATGCATGGCAAAGTAATGGATGGGCGCCTCGTCCAGAAGGCCGGTCTCGCGTCCGGCAAGATGCTGGTCGAAGAAGCGCAGCACCTCGCCGAGGACCGGCAATTCCGGCTCGACTCTGGTCCGCCACGGCGAGACATTGACGCGCGCGCCATGGTCCCACGGCCCCAGCATGATGCGCCGGTGGGCATTGGGCAGCGTGAGGTAACGCGACAGCGTGCCGTTGGCGTAGCCTGCGCCGTCCATCCAGCCGGAGATGGCGTAGACCGCGACATCCTTCGGGATCTGGTCGAGATAGTTGTAGGGACTGAACGAGGCGCTGCTGAAGGACGGATCGTAGGCCAGCGTATCGTCGCGGAATTTGAACTCGTTCATGAAGTCGGGCATGCGGAAGTTCGCGAGATGCTCCTTCACCGCCTGGCGCGCCAGCGAGCCGTCCTTGTCGTCGTCGACCGGCATCGGCCCCTGCAGCGCGGGATCGGCGAAGTAGCTGAACTTCGCCCTGAGATCGCGCCGATCGTGATCGAGCGCCAGCATCAGCTCGTCGTAGACCAGCGCCAGCCGCTTGATCAGCATGCCGCCGGGATAATAGTTGTCGGCCCAGGTGTCCCACACCGCGAACAAGGGCGCGATCGCCTTCACCGCCTTGTGGCCGGTACTGGCCAGGAAATCGCAGGCCGCGCCGAGATAGGAGATGCCGGTGGCGCCGATGCGCCCGTCGCTCCACGGCTGGCCGACGATCCAATCGGCGATTTCCTTGTAGTCGGCGCGCTCGCGCGGGCTCCTGAAGGAATCGCGCGTGCCGAAGCTGGCGCCCGTGCCGCGCGCATCGACCACCACCACCGCGTAGCCGCGCGGCACGAACATGTCACGATACTTGTAGCTGTTGGGTGACGGCTCGACGTTGCTGCCGGCGGTGAGCTGGAAGCGGCGCACATAGGGCGTGAGGATCAGCACCGTCGGCCAGCGTTTGGAGGCATCGCCGTCGGGCAGCATGACGTCGACGGCGAGCCGGCAGCCGTCGGCCATGGTCACGTAGACCGAGCCTGGCGCGCCGACGCGGTGCTCGGCCGGACGACCGGCGAGATAGCGGCTGGGCGGCACCTTCCAGGCCGAGCCTAGGTCGTCACGATCCGGCATCGTCGTTCCTTTCATTCCGCGGCATTTGCAGTATAGGATAGCGCCAATCAAAAAATATCCAGGGAGGTGTTGGTATGGTTCGCGTACTCTTGCCTCGTCGTCGCGTACTCGCCGCCGCTGGCGGCGTTCTTGCGTCCCCGATGCTTGCCTCGGGCATTGCCCGGGCGAATGCCGACTGGCCCACCAAGTCGGTGCGCTACGTCAACCTGTTCCCGGCCGGTGCCACCACCGACGTGCTGTCGCGCATCGTCTGCCAGGAACTGAGCGAGCTCACCGGCCAGCAGTTCATCGTCGAGAACCGCAGCGGCTCGGGCGGCAATGTCGGCGCCGACGTCATCGCCAAGTCGGTGCCCGACGGCTACACGGTCGGCCTCTACAGCATCGCCAGCCACGCGATCTCGCCGACGCTCTACGCCAAGCTGCCGTTCGATGCCGAGAAGGACTTTACGCCGATCAGCATGCTGTGGGGTGTGCCCAACATCTTCGTCACCAAGCTTGCCCTGCCGCCGAACTCGGTCCCGGAGCTCGTCGCAATGGTGAAGGCCAGTCCCGGCAAGTACTTCTTCGGCTCCGGTGGATCCGGCACCAGCCCGCATCTCTGCGGCGAAATGCTGAAAAATCGCGCCGGTCTCGACATGCAGCATGTGCCCTATCGCGGTGGTGCGCCGGCGATGCAGGACATGCTCTCGGGCCAGCTCGATATGATGTACGACAACATCTCCACGCCGCTCGCCCAATACAAGGCGGGCAAGGTGAAAGCGCTCGCCGTCACGTCGGCCGAACGCCACCCCGCCGCGCCCGAGCTGCCGACCATGTCGGAGTTCTATCCGGGCTTCAACATCACCTCGTGGGGCGGCCTGTGCGGCCCGGCCGGCCTGCCGCCGGCCATGGTCGAGAAGGCCGCGGCGCTGACCAAGAAGGCGCTGGAGAGCGAGAACCTGAAGAAGACGTTCATCCAGCAGGCCGCGACGACGAACTGGATGAGCCCGGCCGACACCGCCGCGTTCCGCCGCAAGCAGGAGCAGGATCTCGCGCCGATCATCAAGGCATCGGGCGCCAAGGTGGATTGATCGCACGGAGTGCGATCAGTCCATTCCGAGCGAAGCGAGGGATCTCCTCACGTGGCAGGCGCTGCATGAAGAGGTCCCTCGACTACGCTCGGGATGACGGTTGCGGGGTATTCGCGGTAGGCTGAGCCAAACCTCGACGGAGCCGCGATGCGCTGCCTTCCGCTTGCCGTGTTGCTTGTCGTCCTCAGCAGCTTCGCGCCGGCGAGCGCGCAGAAATGGGTCGAATACAAACCGCAGGGCGCGGGCTTCCGCCTGGAATTTCCCCAGGCCCCCAATATCGTGCGCTACGATGCAAAGACCGATACCGGTGTACGCCCAACGGAGCTCGCCACCTTCGAAAGCCGGCGCGAGGGCGTTTCCCTCACTTTCATGACCGCCCTTCCCGAACGCCCAACCGGCTTTACAGACGGCGATCCGCAGGCGCTGCTCGACCGGGTCCGCGACGACACCGTGTCGTGGGTGAACGGCAAACTGCGCGAAGAGAAACGGATCACCGTCGACGGCCAGCCGGCGCGGCGCTCCGTGATCGACATCCCTGAGGACCACAAGGTGTGTGTCCTGCTGCAGGTGTTGCGCGGCGACCAGCTGTACAAGGCGATCGCGGTCGTGTCGGCCGGACAGGAGAATGGCGCCGACACGACGCGATTCATCAACTCTTTCGCGCTGCTGCCGCGCTAAGCAATCCGCTTAAATAGTCGAGGGCCCTTTCGGGCCCTCGACGTTTTGAGAAAAAGATCCTTTTCTACGCTCAGGATGACGAACGGCTGCGCCGTTCGTCACATGCCAAGCTGGCTGACGAACTTGGTGTTGAGGTAGGCCTCGAGCGCCTCGAGGCCGCCTTCCGACCCGTAGCCCGAATCCTTGACGCCACCGAAAGGCACTTCGGGCAGCGCCAGGCCATGGTGGTTGATCGACACCATGCCGCTCTCGAACGCAGCGCCGATCGCCGCCGCGGTCTTGGTGTTCTTGGTGTAGGCATAGGCCGCCAGGCCCCACGGCAGGCGGTTGGCTTCCTTCACCAAGCCGTCGAAATCCTTGAACGGCGTGATCGGCGCCAGCGGGCCGAACGGTTCGTCGTTCATGATCTTGGCGTTGAGCGGCACGTCGGTCATGACCGTGGGCTCGTAGAAGTAGCCCTTGTTGCCCTTGCGCTGGCCACCGGTCTGGATCTTGGCACCCTTGGCGATGGCGTCACTGACGAAGCTGTCCATCGCATGCAGGCGGCGCTCGGCGACCAGCGGACCCATCTTGGTGTCGGCCTCGAGCCCGTTGCCCACCTTCATGTTCTTGGCGTAGGCGGTGAAGCGCTCGACGAATTCCGGATAGACCTTCTCGTGCACCAGGAAGCGCGTCGGCGCGACGCAGACCTGGCCAGCGTTGCGGAACTTGTTGGCGCCCAGGACATTCACCGCCTGCTCGAGGTCGGCATCCTCGAACACCACGGCCGGCGCGTGACCGCCCAGCTCCATGGTGACGCGTTTCATGTGCGCGCCGGCGAGTGCGGCAAGCTGTTTGCCGACAGGAGTCGAGCCCGTGAAGGTCACCTTCTTGATGACCGGGTGCGGGATCAAATATTCGCTGATCTCCGACGGCACGCCGTAGACGAGCTGGATGACGCCCGCCGGCACGCCGGCATCGACGAAGGCCTTGATGAGCTGCGCGCACGAGCCGGGCGTGTCCTCCGGTCCCTTGATGATGATCGAGCAGCCGGTGGCGAGCGCGGCTGAGGCCTTGCGCACCACCTGGTTGATCGGGAAGTTCCACGGCGTGAAGGCCGCGACGGGACCGACCGGCTCCTTCATGACCAGCTGGTAAACGTTTTCGGCGCGCGCCGGCACGATGCGGCCGTAGGTGCGACGGCCTTCCTCGGCCATCCAGTCGATGATGTCGGCGGCGAGGTTGGTCTCGACCTTGGCCTCGAACAGCGGCTTGCCCTGCTCGGTGGTCATGATGGTGGCGATCTCGTCGAGGCGCTGGCGCATAAGGTCGGCCGCCTTGCGCATGATCTTGTAGCGCTCGTAGGCCGAGACCTTGCGCCACTGCTTGAAGCCCTTGTCGGCGGCGGCGAGCGCGCGATCGAGGTCGCTCTTCTCGGCATGTGCCACCTGGCCGATCACTTCTTCGGTCGCTGGATTGATCACCGGAATCGTCCGGCCGTTGGCGCCCTTGGTCCAGGCGCCGTCGATCATCAGGGAGACATCGCTATAGGTCATTCATTCCTCCTTAACTTCCGCGATAGGTCGAGTAGCTCCAGGGCGTGCAGAGCAGCGGGATGTGATAATGCCCCTCGGGCTCGGCGATGGAAAAGCGCAAAGGCACGATATCGAGAAACGGCGGATCGCCGGTCGCAATACCCCTGCTGCGAAAGTGGTCGCCGACGGCGAAGCGCAGTTCGTAGCGCCCGATCGGCAGCGGCCGGCCGCCGATCAGCGGCTGGTCGGTGCGGCCGTCGGCATTCGTTATAGCCGACTGAATATAGTGGGCTTTTTCGCCGGCGAACTCGTAGAGCTCGATCGCCACGCCGACAGCTGGACGGCCGGCATGGGTATCGAGCACATGGGTGCTGAGCCGGCCGTTGACCGCCGGCATGCCCTCGCCCGTCACCTTGGCTGCGATCCTAAGTCGCGTGATGAAGAACACTTCCTGCAGGGCCGTGGCGAACTCCGTCGCCTGTTCGTGCCCCAGCCGGCGCTCGAACTGCGCCAGGATGGAGTCGCGCGTATGGCGGCGCACGCAGACGATGAAGGGAAAGCCGAACTTCGCCTTGTAGGAATCGTTTAGCCGATGGAAGCGTGCGAATTCCTCCTCGCTCAGACTGTCCAGGCCGACGCTCGCCTGCTCGCGCTTGGAATCGTCGGTCATGGCGCCGGCCCGGGCGGCCTTGCCGGCAAGATCGGGATGGCCGCTCAGGAACTTGACCTGATGCTCGCGCGGTGCCGCCCGCACCGTGCCGATCATGGCGTTGTGCAGGCTGGTTACCGTCGGGAAAGGTCGTCGCGTCGCCGCGCTTTCGGCCACCCAGGACGCCAGCTCAAAAGTGTCGCCGACGGCGGCTGCAAAATCCGCCGGGTTCATCCGGTTGAGCGCGTCGAGCGTAAGCGTCATGCCGCCACCTAGCATGACCCGGCGGCCGTCTCTATAGTCCGGCCATGAATTAGGGAGGGCTTCATGACAAGCCGCAACAACTTCACCCGCCGCCGTCTCGGTCAGGCCGCATTGGCCGGCGCCACCCTGATCGGCGCGCCCCTGCCGCTTCGCTACGCCGCCGCGCAGGCCCCTGCCAACCTCAAGGTCGCCCTGCTGCTGCCGACCTCGGGCATCCAGGCGCAGATCGGCCAGGCCTGCCGGCGCGGCGCCGACATCGCCAACGACGTCTTCGCCGACATGAAGCTGCCGGTGAAGCTCGAGATCGTGAACTACGACACCGAGTCCAAGCCCGACGTGGCGCGCACCCAGGCCGAGAAGGCGATCGATGCCGGCTGCCAGATGCTGGTCGGCGCCTTCGATTCCGGCCAGACCATCGCCATCGCCGGGGTCGCCGAGCAACGCAGCATCCCGCTGGTGGTGAACATCGCAGCGGCGCCGCAGATCACCGAGCAGGGCTACAAGTTCGTCGTGCGCAACTTCCCGACGGCGCCGATGCTGATCACCGGCGCGCTCGCGTTGCACAAGGAGATCTTCAAGGTTTCGGGCAAGACGCCCAAGACCGCGGTGATGATGGGCGTCAACGACACGTTCGGCACCTCGATGGTGAACGGCATCAAGGCGCTCTTCCCCAAGCTCGACATGCCCTACGAGATCGTCGACACCATCACCTACGATCCCGCCGCCAAGGATCTTTCCGTCGAGGTCGGCCGGGCCAAGGCGACCAAGGCCGAGCTGCTGTTGCCGGTCAACCGCCTGAACGACGCCAAGCTGATGATCCAGGAAATGGTGAAGCAGCGCTGGGAGCCGATGGGCGTGATGAACCCCGGTGCGCCAGGCCTGTACGAGCAGGACTTCTTCAAGACCATGGGCAAGTACAGCGACTTCTTGATCTCGAACGTGCCGTGGCTCGACCCGAAGTCGGCGATGACCCAGTCGCTGGAGAAGCGCCACGCCGCGAAGTTCCCCAACGACCAGCTCGACATCAATGCCGGCTTCACCTTCGAAGGGCTGCTGGTCGCCGCGCAAGCCTGGCTCAGCGCCAAGTCGACCAAGGCCGACGCCCTGATGGATGCCCTGCGCAAGACCAAGATCGACCAGCACGTCATCATCGGCGGGCCGATCCAGTTCGACGCCAAGGGCCAGAACGTCAACATCAAGGCGGCCGCTGTCGAGAACCTCAAGCGCAAGCCGACCGTGGTGATGCCGGTCGAATCGGCGGCCGCCCCGCTGGTCTTCCCGATGCCGGGCTGGAACGACAAGCGGCGTACTTGACGGAGCTTTCCTCCCCTCGCAAAGCGAGGGGAGGTGCCCGCGAAGCGGGCGGAGGGGTCATGAGCATCAGTACGGTTGCCCATGACCCCTCCGGCCCTGCGGGCCACCTCCCCAGCGAAGCTGGGGAGGCATGAGTTAATGACCGCCGACTTTCTCCTCACTCTCGCCCAGGCCATCGTCAATGGTCTGCTCACCGGCATGGTCTACGGGCTGATGGCGCTCGGCCTGTCGGTGATCTTCGGCGTCATGCGCATCGTCAATTTCGCGCACGGCGAGATGATGGTGGTCGGCATGTATCTCGCCTGGATGGGTTTCGAGTACCTGCAGGTCTCGCCCATGCTCAGCCTGCCGGTGATCGCGGCGATCTTCTTTGCCGCGGGCTACGTCCTGCAGCGCGGCCTGATCTCGCCCTTCATCGGCCGGCCCGAGCACCAGCAGTTCCTGCTCCTGCTGGCCGTCGCCATCCTGCTGGTCAATGCCTCGCTCGCCATTGCCGGTCCCGATTCGCGCGGCGTCCAGATGGAATCGCAGTTCGATTCCTACGAGCTCGGCCCCCTAGTGTTCGATGCCGTGCGCCTGCACGCCGCGCTCGCCGCCGTTGCCATCGCCCTGCTGCTGTGGCTCTTCTTCACCCGCACGCGCACCGGCAAATCGATCCGCGCTGCCGCCGACAACAACCTCGCGGCCCTCGTGGTCGGCCTCGACGTGCGCCGCCTCTATGCCGTCACCTTCGGCGTCGGCGCCGCCTGCGTGGGTGCGGCCGGCGCGCTCATGATCACCATCATCCCGGTCTCGCCCTTCCTCGCCGTCGAATACACGCTGCTGGCCTTCGTCATCGTGATCGTGGGCGGGCTCGGCAGCATGACCGGCGCCCTTCTCGGTGGCCTGCTGATCGGCGTCAGTGAAGCGGTAGCGGGCCTCCTGCTGCAGCCATCGCTCAAAAGCATGTTCAGCTTCGGGCTCCTGATCCTGGTCCTGCTGCTGCGCCCGCAGGGTCTTCTCGGCAAGGGCCCGCAGTGAGTTTCATCCGCCGTCTCGCCGGCAATGCGCCGCCGCGCATCCTGTGGAGCCTTGGTGTCCTGCTGGCGCTGCTGCTCTTGGCCCCGGCGCTGCTCGGCAAGTACTGGCTCTCCGTCCTGATCCTGATCCTCTACTTCGCCTATGTCGGCCAGGCCTGGAACGTCCTGATGGGCTTCGCGGGCCAGCTTTCGCTCGGCCACGCGCTCTATGCCGGCCTGGGCGGCTACATCGCGGCCGGTCTCTACTTCCACTACGGCATCGGCCCGTGGGCCGGCCTCTTTGCCGCCGTGGCCGTCGCGGGCATGGCCGGCGCCATCGTCGGCTATCTCGGCTTCCGCTTCTCGCTCGCCGGCGTCTACTTCGCCCTGCTGACCATCGCCTTTGCCGAGTTCACGCGCGTCGCCTTCGATCATTGGGAGTGGGCCGGCGGCTCGGGCGGCCTGTTCCTCAAGGTCGAGCACGCGACTGATATCGTGAACCTGCGCGGCGGACCGGTTCTCTTCTATTACTCGATCCTGGCGCTGGCCGCCGGCGCTTTCATCCTCTGCCGCGCGCTGCTGCAGAGCCGTCTCGGCCAGTACTGGCTCGCCATCCGCGAGGATGCCGAGGCGGCGCAGGCGGTCGGAGTGCCTGTCCTGCGCTGCAAGATGATCGCCATCGTGATCTCGGCGGCCCTGACGGCGCTGGCCGGCGTGTGGAACGCCTTCTACTACAACAACCTCTTCCCCGAGACGGCCTTCGCCATGGGCCGCTCGATCGAGATCACCTTGGCCCCCATCATCGGCGGCCTGGGCACGCTGTTCGGCCCGATCGTCGGCGCCGTGGTACTGACCGGCCTGGGCGAGGCTTTCACCGACCTGGGCGACGTGCTGCGCATCCCCGGCACAAAACAGATCTTCTATGGCTTGGCGCTGTTGGTGATCGTGGTGTACCGGCCGGCCGGCGTCTGGCCGTGGCTGGCCGACAAGCTCGGCCTGAAAGAGCGCCGGCCGTGAGCGGCGCGCGCCTCGACCTCGAGGGAGTGACGAAACACTTCCGCGGCCTGCGCGCGGTGCACGAGGTCAGCTTCACCGTGCCCGCCGGGGCCATCCACGCCCTGATCGGTCCCAATGGCGCGGGCAAGACCACGATCTTCAACATGATCGCCGGAGTCTACGCTCCCAATGGCGGCGTGGTGCGCCTGGACGGCAAGGCCATCTCGGGGCTCCGGCCCGACCTCATCTGCGACGCCGGCGTCGGCCGCACCTTCCAGCTCGTCAAGCCGTTCAAGGGGCTGAGCGTGCTGGAGAACGTCACTGTGGGCGCCCTGCATCGCAAGCCGCGGGTTGCCGAGGCGCAAGAGAG
>Ga0075369_10000076_pt1 | contig 25607 bp, 25 predicted proteins | sample EndMethybrTD3034_FD_71400 | JGI IMG/M metagenome (GOLD analysis project Ga0075369, IMG submission 71400) | Populus endosphere microbial communities from Tennessee, USA - Endosphere MetaG P. TD hybrid TD303-4 | ecosystem: Host-associated > Plants > Roots > Endosphere | place: USA: Tennessee...
CCTGCCGTCGGAGGCGGCGGCGGACCCGGACCTGATTCGTCGCCTGGTGGACCGCGGAATGAACGTCGCGCGCATCAACTGCGCCCACGACGATGCCGATGCCTGGCGGGCCATGGCGCGTCATGTGCGACATGCCAGCCTGATAACCGGCCGCAGCTGCGTTGTCGCCATGGACCTCGCAGGCCCGAAACTGCGCACCGGACCGATCCAGCCCGGGCCCCGCGTCGTCAAGCTGCGGCCCCGCCGCGACGACCTCGGCCACGTCATCGCACCGGCGCGCGCCTGGCTGACCGCCGCCGGCGGCGCGGCCGCCCCACCCGAACCAGGCATGCCGGTGCTGCCGGTACCTGGACAGTGGTTAGCCCGCAGACGCGACGATGACGTGATCGCCCTCTACGACACCCGCGGCGCGAAACGGCACCTGGTACTGACCCGGCCGGACGCCCAGACCGCCGGATTCGTCGCGACCTGCGATAAGACCACCTACCTGGCAGCCGGCACGGTCTTGCACGCCAAGCACAAAGACCGTACGGAGCTTGGGCTCTTGCCTGCGCGTGAACGATATCTACTGCTGCGCCCTGGCGACACGCTGAACCTCACCCGTGACTGCTCACCTGCACCCGTCGATCCCGATGGCGTTCCGAGAATCGGCTGCACACTTCCCGGGGTTTTCGACAATGCCCGGGTCGGCGAGAAGATCCACTTCGACGACGGCCGAATCGGTGGTGAAATCATCGCCGTCGACCGCGACGTGCTGCGGGTGCGGATAGATCACGCCGCACCGGAAGGTTCTCGGTTACGCGCCGCCAAGGGCATCAATGTGCCGGATACCCGGCTGTCGACATCGGCCCTGACCGACAAGGACATTGCCGACCTGGCCACGGTGGTGGATATCGCCGATGTTGTCGACGTCTCATTCGTGCAAGATCCATCCGACATCGGCCAGCTGCACGAAACGCTGGGCCGGCTTGGCGCAGACAAGCTGGGCATCGTGCTCAAGGTCGAGACGCGACAAGCATTCGAACGCCTGCCGCAGTTGCTGCTAACGGCGATGCGCCGGCCGCGCGTCGGTGTGATGATCGCGCGCGGAGACCTCGCGGTCGAGGTGGGTTACGAACGACTGGCCGAATTGCAGGAAGAGATCCTGTGGTTGTGCGAGGCGGCGCACATACCGGTCATCTGGGCCACGCAGGTGCTTGAACAACTCGCAAAGAGCGGACTGCCGTCTCGCGCCGAGATCAGCGACGCAGTGATGGGTGAACGCGCCGAGTGCGTCATGCTCAACAAGGGCGGCCACATCGAGGACGCGGTCGTTGTGCTCGACGACATCCTGGGCCGGATGGCGGAGCACCACTACAAGAAGACCGCGTTGCTTCGCCAGCTGCACTCCTGGCGTCCCCAACTCGCGCCGTAAGCACATCTGCGGAAGCAGCGCATGGTCAAGGATCCCGCCTTCGGGTCCGGTCCCCTGGCACCGCGATCCAGGACTTGCTGTCGATCTTGATCTACCTCGACCATCTTGGGTGACCCACCCACTATCTGATAAGTTCTTCAACTGTTCGAACTTAGGATATAGCAAGTCTTCAGGGGGTTGCGTGGGGTCTGAGCCGCTGTACAAGCTAAAGGCCGAGTTCTTCAAGACCCTGAGCCATCCGGCGCGAATCAGGATCCTCGAACTCCTGGCCATCCGGGACCGATCGGTCGGTGAACTCCTGCCGGAGATCGGCATCGAGTCGTCGAACCTCTCCCAGCAGCTGGGAGTGCTGCGGCGGGCCGGCGTCGTCGACGCGCGCAAGGACGGCAACACGGTGATCTATTCGATCGCCTCACCGGACATCGCCGAACTATTGGCGGTGGCGCGCAAGGTACTGACGACCGTGCTCAGCGATCGCGTCGCGGTGCTCAAAGACCTTCGCGCCAAGCGATGAGCGGCGGCGCGATGGGCTGGGTCCGCAAGATCTTCCAGGTCGGGCGGGTCTTCGAGCGGGCAGGTCCGGCGCCACCGGCGGCGGCGAAACCACCTGCGGGAGTGAGGGGTTCTCTGCAGGTGCGCCACGTCGACGCCGGATCCTGCAACGGCTGCGAGGTCGAGATCGCCGGCGCGTTCGGACCGGTCTACGACGCCGAACAGTACGGAACGCGGCTCGTTGCCTCACCCCGGCACGCCGACGCGCTTCTGGTGACAGGCGTCGTCACGCGCAACATGGCCGACCCGTTGCGCAGAACCCTCGCCGCGACGCCCCAACCGAGGGTGGTCATCGCGTGCGGTGACTGCGCGCTGAACCGCGGGCTGTTCAAGGACGCCTACGGCGTCGTCGGCGCAGTGGGTGAGGTGGTACCCGTCGACGTGGAGGTCCCCGGCTGTCCGCCGACACCCAGCCAGATCGTCGCAGCGCTGCGATCGGTGACCGGCAAGTGACCGCCACGCTCCCTTCGGTGGACATACCGAAACCAGTGCAGAGCAACGGTTTCGGAACCCTCAGCGGAATTCTGACGTCGTGCCTCGGCGCGCTGGGCGTGTGGGCCGGGGTGGCCGGCATGGTCGGTGAGCGGCGGCCGATAGACATCGGCTGGCTGCTGCCGCTGTTTGGCGTGCAGCTGGATGTCGATCCACTCGGCGGCTTCTTCATCGCGCTCACCGGCGCGGTCGCCATTCCAGTCGGGTTCTATGCCATCGGCTATGCCCATCACCTCGCGCGGGTTCCGACCGCGGTCCTGCCGTTGTTCGTCGCGGCGATGCTCCTGGTGCCTGCCGCGGGATCAGTGACGACGTTCCTTTTGGCGTGGGAATTGATGGCGATCGCCTCGCTGGTCCTGTTACTGGCCGAACACACCCGGCCGGAGGTCCGCTCGGCCGGCTTGTTCTATGCCGTGATGACCCAGCTCGGGTTCGTGGCCATCCTGATCGGTCTGATGGTTCTGACCGCGGCGGGCGGGGCGAACCGGTTCGCGGACCTGACGGCGGTGCCCGAGGGCGTGCGCACCACGGTCTTCCTGCTGACTGTCGCCGGATTCGGTTCCAAGGCCGGCCTGGTGCCGCTGCATGCGTGGCTGCCGCGTGCGCATCCGGAAGCGCCGAGCCCGGTGTCGGCACTGATGAGCGCGGCGATGGTGAACCTCGGCGTCTACGGCATCGTTCGGTTCGATCTGCAGCTGCTCGGCCCCGGTCCGCGATGGTGGGGCATGTTGCTTCTCGTCGTTGGCGGAGTGTCTGCGCTGTACGGCGTGCTGCAGGCATCGGTGGCGACGGATCTCAAACGACTGCTTGCCTATTCGACGACCGAGAACATGGGGTTGATCACCCTGGCGTTGGGGGCGGCGACGTTGTTCTCCGGGTCTGGTGCGCATGGCCCGGCCACGATCGCGATGGCGGCGGCGTTGCTGCACTTGATCGCGCACGCGGCGTTCAAATGCCTTGGCTTCCTGGCCGCGGGGTCGGTGCTCGCCGCCACGGGGCTGCGTGACCTCGACCAGCTTGGCGGGCTGGCCCGCCGGATGCCCGCCAGCACGGTTCTTTTCGGCGTGGCCGCGCTAGGGGCGTCCGGGCTTCCGCTCGGCGCCGGATTTGTCAGCGAGTGGCTACTTGTGCAGTCGTTGATCCACGCCGCACCCGGTCACGACACACTCGTGGCGTTGACGGCGCCCCTTGCTGTCGGTGCCGTCGCGTTGACCACCGGGCTTGGCGTGGCGGCGATGGTGAAGGCGTTCGGCATCGGATTTCTGGCCCGGCCGCGCTCTGAACGGGCGGCCGACGCACGGGAGGCGGCGCGCAGCATGGTCGCCGGGATGACGATCGCATCCGCCGCCTGTGTGCTACTGGCGGTGGTGCCCGGACTGGTGGCTCCCGCGCTGCGGTCGGTGCTCGACGTCCTGCCTGCCGCACGGGCGGTGGAGTTCACCGATTTCGGCACGGTGGTGCGGCTGCCCGGACTTTCGGGCTCGATCGCGCCCGGAGTGATCGCCGCGGCGCTCCTGTTGGCCATGCTGGTCGCGGTGGGGTTGACGCTGCTGCGGTCCCGCCGTCGGCCTCAGCCGACCACGTTGCCGCTGTGGGCGTGCGGCGCCGACGATCTGACCGCCCGGATGCAGTACACGGCAACCTCTTTCGCCGAGCCGTTGCAGCGTGTGTTCGATGACGTGCTGCGACCCGACACCGACGTCGAGGTGACCCACCACGCCGAATCGCGGTACATGACCGACAGCGTCACGTATCGAAGCCGGATCGGCGATGCGATCGAGGACCGGCTCTACCCGCCGGTGCTGCGCGCTGTGGCCGCGGCCGCGGCGCTGCTGCGCCGTGCCCACACCGGCAGCGTCCACCTCTACCTGCTCTACGGTGCGCTCGGCGTGCTGGCCGTGTTGGTGGTCGCCAGATGAACGTCATGTCCTACGTCGCAGGCGCCACACAGATCGGCACCGTGACCCTGGGCGCGCCGCTTGTGATCGGCCTGATGCGACAGGTGCGCGCCCGTTGGGAAGGCCGGGCGGGCGGCGGTCTCCTGCAACCGTGGCGCGACTTGCGCAAACAACTTGGTAAACAACAGATCACGCCACAGGGCACCACGGTGGTGTTCACCGCGGCACCCGCCGTACTGGCAGGCACGACGCTGCTGATCGCCGCCGTCGCGCCGCTGGTTGCCACGGGGTCACCGCTTGATGCCGGCGCCGACCTGTTCGCGATCGTCGGGCTGCTGTTCCTCGGCACAGTTGCTCTGACGCTGGCTGGGATCGACACCGGAACGTCGTTCGGCGGCATGGGCGCAAGCCGCGAAATCACCATCGCCGCACTCGTTGAGCCGACGATCCTGCTGGCCGTCTTCGCGCTGTCCATCCCGGCCGGATCGGCGAATCTTGGAGCGCTGGTGGCGAATACAATCGAACACCCCGGCCAGGTGGCGTCGGTGACCGGGGTGCTGGCGTTCGTCGCACTGGTGATCGTGATCATCGCCGAGACCGGCCGACTTCCGGTCGACAACCCGGCGACGCACCTGGAGCTGACGATGGTGCACGAGGCGATGGTGCTGGAGTACGCCGGCCCGCGCCTGGCACTGGTCGAATGGGCATCGGCGATGCGGCTGACGGTCCTGCTCGCGCTGCTGGCAAACCTGTTCCTGCCGTTGGGGATTGCCGGAGGACAGCCGACCGCGCCGCAGATCATGCTCGGCCTCGTCGCCGTCGCGGTCAAAGTCGCCGTGCTCGCGGTGCTGCTGGCCAGCGCAGAGGTGTTCATCGCGAAGCTGCGGCTGTTCCGGGTTCCCGAACTGCTGGCCGGCTCGTTCCTGCTCGCCCTGCTCGCGGTCACCGCCGCCAACTTCTTCACCGTGTGACGGGAGGCGCGTGACCGAAAACAACTTCGCAATCCTCATCGACTTCGCCGCGGGCGGTCTCACACTCGCAGCCGTACTCATCGTGTGGCGGCGCGACCTGCGTTCGATCGTGCGACTTCTGGCATGGCAAGGTGTTGCGCTGGCCCTGATCCCGATCGTGCGGGGCCTCCACGAAAATGATGCGCTCCTCGTCTGGGTCGGCGTCGCGGTGCTGATCCTGCGTGCCGTGGCCTTGCCATGGCTGCTGACCCGGGCGCTGGCCGCCGAACCGCAGACACAACGCGACGCCACACCGCTGGTGAACACCGCCACGTCGCTGCTGATCACCGCCGCCCTTACCGTCGTCGCATTCGCGATCAGCCGCCCAGTGGTCGATCTCGAGCAGAGCGCGACGACCAACGCGGTTCCGGCCGCGCTGGCGGTGATCCTGATCGCGCTCTTCGTGATGACCACCCGCCGGCACGCGGTGTCGCAGGCGGCCGGATTCCTCATGTTGGACAACGGGATAGCCGCAACCGCGTTTCTGCTCACCGCCGGTGTGCCGCTGATCGTCGAGCTCGGCGCGTCGCTGGACGTGCTGTTCGCCGTGATCGTGATCGGCGTGCTCACCGGCCGGCTGCGTCGCGCGTTCGGCGGCGCCGACCTCGACCGGCTACAGGAGCTGCGCGACTGATGACTGCGCTGTTGCTTGCTTCCATCGTCGCACCGATCGGTGCCTCAATCGCCAATCTTGTAGCGGGATGGCGCCGTTGGACCACGACGCTGACTATCTCGTCGGCGGTCACGGTGCTGGGCTGCGGGGTGACGCTCGCGGTGCAGGTCGGCTCGAAAGAGCACGTCCTGCTGGGAGGGCTGCTGCGCGCCGACGCCCTCTCGGTCACCATGCTCATCGTCATCGGGGTGGTCGGCACGCTGACCACCTGGGCAAGCGTGGGTTACATCGACACCGAGTTGGCGCACGGTCACACCGACGATGGCGGGTCCCGGTTGTACGGCGTGCTGACGCCGGCGTTTCTCGCCGCAATGGTATTGGCGGTGTGTGCCAACAACATCGGTGTGATCTGGGTGGCGATCGAGGCCACCACCGTCGTCACCGCGTTCCTCGTCGGGCACCGCCGCACCCGGACGTCGTTAGAGGCGACATGGAAGTACGTCGTGATCTGCTCTGTCGGCATCGCGGTTGCGTTCCTCGGCACGGTATTGCTGTATTACGCCGCCCGGCACGCCGGCGCGCCAAGCACGCAGGCGTTGAACCTCGACACGCTTGCCGGTTACGCCGCCGGTCTCGATCCCGGCGTGACGAGGCTTGCCGGCGGCCTGCTGCTCATCGGCTACGGCGCCAAGGCCGGCCTGTTCCCGTTTCACACCTGGTTGGCGGATGCACACAGCCAGGCTCCGGCACCCGTCTCGGCGCTGATGAGCGGCGTGCTGCTGTCGGTCGCGTTCTCGGTGCTGATCCGGATCAAGCCGATCGTCGACGCAGCGACCGGGCCGGCATTCCTGCGCACCGGTCTGGTGGTGCTCGGGCTGGCGACCCTGCTCATCGCCGCATTGATGCTCGCGGTGACCGGCGACGTCAAACGGATGCTCGCGTACTCGTCGATGGAGAACATGGGCCTGATCGCGGTCGCCGCCGCGGCTGGGACCACACTGGCGATCGCAGCGCTACTGCTGCATATGCTGGCGCATGGCATCGGCAAGACCGTGCTGTTCCTGGCCGGCGGTCAGCTGCAGGCGGCGCACGACTCGACGGCGATCGCGGATATCACCGCCGTGCTGAGACGTTCCCCGCTGATCGGGGCGTCATTCGCCGTCGGGCTGATCGTGCTGCTCGGGTTGCCACCGTTCGCGATGTTCGCCAGTGAGCTGGGCATCGCGCGATCGCTCGCCGATGCACGGTTGGCCTTGGTGCTGGCCGCCGGAATGTTGTTGGTCGCCATCGCTTTTGCCGCGTTGGCGCGCAACTCGGCCGCCATGCTGCTTGGCACGCCTTCCGACGCCGCGCCCTCGATTGCCGTGCCCGCCACCGTGCGGGCGGCCCTGCTGGTCGGGATCGGAGCTTCGGTCGTGCTTGGGATCACCGCCGGTCCGCTGACTGACCTACTCGGCACGGCGGCAAGCCAGCTCGGAGCGGTGCCGTGAGTGGGAATCGGATGTTGCACAGGCTTTCTCGAGAGAGGTTGCCCGACAAGGCGGAAGAACTCCTCGCGGCCGGGTTCCGGTTGGCCTTGGTGGCGGCGCACGACGACGGCGACCGGTTGCGGGTGGTCTATCTGTTCCTCGCCGGCCGGCCTGACCGTCGTATCGAGCTCGAATGCATCGTGCCCGCAGCGGATCCGACGTTGCCGTCCCTGGCGTATCTTTCGTTCCCGGCCAGCCGCTTCGAACGCGAGATGGCCGACCTGTACGGTATCCGCCCGATCGGCCACCCGAGGCCGCGTCGTCTGGTTCGGCACGCGCACTGGCCCGAGAACTGGCATCCCATGCGCGCCGACGCCGCGACCGCACCGGAATTCGAGCCGACCGGAAGGTTTCCGTTCGTCACGGTCGAGGGCACCGGGGTGTACGAGATTCCCGTCGGGCCCGTACATGCGGGTCTGATCGAACCCGGCCACTTCCGGTTCTCCGTCGTCGGCGAGACCATCCTGCGGCTGAAGGCGCGGCTGTGGTTCGTGCACCGAGGCCTGGAGAAGCTTTTTCACGGCCGAGCCCCAACCGACGCCGTCGAGCTGGCCGAACGGATCAGCGGAGACACCTCCGCCGGTCACGCGCTGGCGCACAGCCTTGCCATCGAGGACGCACTCGGCATCGATATCCCCGACAAGGTGCACCGGCTGAGGGCGTTGGTGCTCGAGCTGGAACGGCTCCACAACCTCGCCGCCGACCTCGGGTTGCTCGCCAACGACGTGGGTTTCTCGCTGGCCAACGCCCACGCCCAGCGGATCCGGGAGCGGCTGATGCGCATCAACGCGGACGTGACCGGCCATCGGCTGCTTCGCGGCGCAATCGCGCCGGGCCGCGTTGTGCTGCGGGATCTTCCGGACCCCACGGAGCTGCGGGCCATCGCCGCCGACCTGGCCGAAGTGGCCGAGCTGACGCTGCGCAATGGCGTCGTTCACGACCGGTTCGCCGGTACCGCTGTCCTGGCACCCGATGATGCCCGCGCGATGGGCTGTCTGGGATATGTCGCCCGGGCCAGCGGCATTCGTACAGACGCCAGGGTCGACCATCCCACCACCGAGTTGCCCGTCGTCGAGGCGGGGTCGCTTGCCGGCGACGTGCTGGCCCGTTACACAGTGCGACGCGACGAATTCGCCGCGTCTGCGGAGTTGTTGTGCTACCTAATTGAATCTCATAGCGGCCCAACGGAATACATTGAGTCAGCCCCGGGGGGCACTGGTCCGAGCACCGGAGTCGGCATCGTCGAGGGATGGCGCGGCACCATCGTGCACCGGGTCGAGATCGACGGCGAGCGGATCACCCGCGCAAAGATCGTCGACCCATCGTGGTTCAGCTGGCCCGCACTACCGGTCGCTATGGCGGACACGATCGTCCCCGATTTCCCGCTGGCCAACAAGAGCTTCAATCTGTCCTACGCCGGTAACGACCTCTAGAACCCGGCTCGGCCGTGGCCGTCGCATGAAGAGGCAGACGTCTCCCGATGAGGGACAACGCGGAAATGCCCGTCAGGCCACCGGCGAGCCGGCCAGCGAATCGACGGCCGCTTGCAGTTTCGTCGTGACGTCGTCGGCCACCTGACGAAGCTCGGGTTCACCGGTCACATCGACCAACACCTCAGGATCCATCGCCTCAACGAGCACGACGTTCTCATCCTTCGGATCGGCGCGCACAACGACGTTGCACGGCAACAGCAGCCCGATCTGGCGATTGATACTGATCGCGCGGTGAGCCAGCGGCGGGTTGCAGGCGCCCAGAATCAGGTAATCCTCCATGTCTTCGCCGAGCTTGGCCTTCAAAGTCGCCTTCACGTCGATCTCGGTCAGCACCCCGAAACCTTGCTCGGCGAGTGCCTGACGTGTGCGTGCAACCGCGTCGTCGAACGACGTGTGCAGCACGGTGGACAGTGCGATACCCATGTTCACCCCTCTCTCTTCCCGCGCCGGCCGTCAGGCGAGCGCGAGAAACAGCTTCTCCAGTTCCGCTTCGGTCATCGGCGTGGCACCGTCGGTGCTGTCGCCAGTGATGCATTCCCGTAATCCGGTCGCGACGATCTTGAAGCCGGCCCGGTCCAGGGCGCGCGACACCGCGGCCAGCTGGGTGACGACGTCCTTGCACTCGCGGCCTTGCTCGATCATCGAGATCACTCCGGCGAGCTGACCCTGCGCGCGGCGCAGTCGGTTCAGCACCGCGGCTATGGCGTCTTCGTCACCAATCATGATGTAGCTCCTTATCTGAGGCTCTGCTCCCATAGTACCCACGGGGGTATATCGGCCCAGTTAGGTCGCCGCCGCGGCCACGCTCTGCCTGCCGACGAGTCGCCGCAGCGGGCAGTGCGCATACCGGGTGCACGCGAACGTGATTCCGGCCGCGAGCACAACCAGTACCGCCGCGGCGATGCCCACCGCGGCGTGAATCTCCTGGCCGAGAATGACCGACGACATCGCCAACACGAACCAGCCGAACATCTTCCGCAGCGCATCGGGGTTGACCATCGCCGTCAAGCGTGCACCGATCAGGCCACCGACGAGTGCAGCGGCAGTCACCGCCGCCGCGAGACCCCAATCGATCTGCACGCTGGCCAGGTACCCGGTAAACCCGGCGAACGAGTTCATGGTGATGACCATCAGCGAGGTGCCGACCGCGACTGGCATGGGCAACCCGGCGAGGAGGGCAAGCGCGGGCACGATCAGAAAACCGCCGCCGGCGCCGATCAGCCCCGTCACCAGCCCGACCGCAAGCCCTTCGAGCACGATCTTGAACCCCGGCGGGCTATCGGTGCGGTCACATGCGTTGGAGTTCTTGCGTCCTCGCAGCATCGCGACTGCGGTAGCGATCATGATCACGGCGAAACTGATCAGCAACACTGTTCCCGGGATGAACCGGGCGAGGAGGCCGCCGGCGTAGGCACCGGCCATGCCGGCTGCCCCGAACACCAGACCCGTTCGCCACTGGACACGGCCGGCCCGCGCGTGTGACACAGCGCCAACCGCGCTGGTGACACCAACCACCAGCAGCGAGGTGGCAATCGCCTGTTTGGCGTCCATGCCGGCCACGTAGGCCAGCAGTGGAACGGTCAAGATCGAGCCGCCGCCGCCGAGCAGGCCGAGCGTGACACCGACGAGAACCGCCAGCCCGATGGTCAAGGCAATCATGGCGTTAGCTCGCCTTGGCCCGGTCGGCGGGGTTGTCCATGAGCTGGGCAACGATCGTACGGGCATCGCAGGTGGCGCCGCGGTTGTACGGAAGGCGCGACAGCACCATGCCCATCGCGCAGGTGTTGGTCAGCGCCGCCGCGGCCAATCCGGCGCCAATGCCGGCGGCCAGCCACTTGAGCTTGGGCGCCGCGATGCTGCCGAGGACGCTGGACAGCGCGATCGACCCAGCGACCAACCGAACCTGACGTTCCAGGTCCCACCGTTGGGTGCCTCGGCTTACCGGAAAACCCATTGCCTCCCAGTTGGTTATCCCGCCGTCGAGGATGTGCACATTGGGCAGACCGGCGGTGCGCAGCGCCCCCTCGGCCTGAGCGGCGCGCTGCCCCGAGCGGCACACCAGGACGACGTCATCGTCGAGGTGCTTGATGATCTCGTCGCGGTGCTCGCGCAGTACGTCGAGCGGAACGTTGTAGGAACCGGGAATGTGCACCGTCTCGAACTCGCCGGGGGTTCTGACGTCGAGCACTCGCGGGGGCACCGCCGACTCCAGTGACAAGCGCAGATCCTGCGGGTCGAACATGGCCGGAGTTGAGGTGTTCATCGCGTCCTTTCGCGTTAGGTGGCGCGTTCGACACCGTCTGGCGACGATACCGCCGGGGGTATAGTGATTCTGATGATACACATACCCCCACCCGTATATGCAAGCCGGGAATAGATATACCCCATAGGGTACTTGACATACCCATAGGGGTATACAGCACAATGGAGCTACCCACCACAAGAAGAAGGAAAGCCGATGATCCTCGAGCAGTACTACATCGAGTGCCTGTCGCACGCGTCGTACTTGATCGGTGACGAAACCACCGGACGCGCTGTCGTTGTCGACCCGCGTCGCGACATCACCGAGTACCTCGACGACGCCGCCCGGCACGGATTGACCATCGAAGGGGTGATCAACACCCACTTCCACGCGGACTTCGTTTCCGGCCACCTGGAGCTGGTCGAGGCCACCGGGGCATGGATCGGGTTCGGCGAGGCCGCCAAGACCGACTACCCCATTCGCCGGTTGGCCCACGGCGAGCACATTTCACTTGGTGAGGTCGAACTGGAGATCCTGTCCACCCCGGGGCATACCTGGGAGTCGATCAGTGTGCTGGTGCGCGAACATCCCGGTGCCGAACCTGTCGCGGTTCTCACAGGCGACTCGCTGTTCATCGGTGACGTCGGCAGGCCCGACCTCGTCAACATCGGCGAGAGTTCGACCGCGGATCTGGCGCGCGCGATGTATCACACCATCCACGACGAGCTTCTGAAGCTGCCCGACCGGGTGACCGTCATGCCCGCCCACGGCGCTGGATCGTCGTGCGGCAAGAACCTTTCGACCGAACTCACCTCCACCATCGGTGAACAGCGCCGCACCAACCCGTCGGTGCAGCCGATGCGCGAGGAGGACTTCGTCGAACTGATCACCCACGGCCAGCCCGCCGCGCCGGCGTACTTCTCGGTCGACGCAGCGATGAACAAGCGGGTCCACCCGCTGCTGGACCAGGGTCGCAAGATTCCCGCGATGACCCCGGCGCAACTCCGCAAGGCGCTCGAAGACGGTGTGCGCGTGGTGGATGCGCGGAGCGTGGACGATTTCGCGGCCGGACACCTGCGCGGCTCGGTCAACGTCGGGTTCGACGGTCGATTCGCCGAAACCGTCGGCATGGTTGCCGACATCGGTGACAGGTTTGCGTTGGTCGCTTATCCCGGCGAAGAGCAGATCGCGGCACTGCGCTTGGCCCGCGTCGGCTCCGACGACGCGGTCGGATATCTGACGATGGACCGAGACGGCGTGTTTCCCGCCGAATTGCGGGACCTGGTGCGAACGGCGCCTCGGACCACCGTCGCCGAGCTGGATCGGTTGCTGGACGAGGACGCGGCGATCCTGATCGACATCCGCAACCCCGGCGAGCTGGAGTCGGGCCGCATCCCGGGCGCGATCCACATCCCCCTGGCCCAGCTGCGAGCCCGGCTCGACCTGGTGCCCTCCGACAGGCCGATCGTCGTGCACTGCGCGGGCGGCTGGCGCTCCAGCGTGGCCGCATCGCTCATGCGCGCACACGGCTTTCCCAATGTTTCGGACCTGGCGGGCGGCTATAACGCCTGGGCCGACGCCCACGCGATCGCATAACACGTTGCCTCACAAGGTATTTGACGCCAGGCATTCGAAAGGTCAATTTCGCGGCCACGTCCAGCCTGAGCCATGACAACTTCGAGTCGACGATCGTCGAGAACCCGATCGTGCTCGTCGGTAAGACGGGGCTGGGCCGACTGCGACTCTCGTCACCGCCGAGCGTGATCGCGCAGAACGGCCACCCGATCCCGGTACTCCGTGTCGCTGATTTCACCGCGCGCGAACCGAGCGGCAAGTATCTCCTCCGCGGACCGGGCTTCGGGTGACGAACCTCGGCGAGTCGGTCGATCTCCGGTTACGAATACGAATAACGCGACGATCCCGGCGATAAGCAGCGCCCAGAACAACACCATCCCGATGCCCATCCCGGCATAGCCCCACCAGCCCATGTCGTGGTCGTACCAGAACATCATGATCATTCCTTTCAGTCGGTGAATCGCTCTCGCGCTTTAGGTTTGGCTGTCGGTTCGGCCGTTATAGCTCACCAGTTCCTGCCACTCGCGTTCCCAGCCGGTGTAGCGGCGACCGATCAGCCACCAGCGCACGAGCATCGACAACCCGACGACGCCGGCCGTCGCGAGAAGCCATGCTCCTGCTCCTGCGAACATCGCATCGATGCCTGCCCGCCACGTCGATCACGGCTTCAATTCGATCACTGAAGCGCACAAGCGGGTTTCGTCCCAATGCGCGAATGGGCCAGCACCGACCCAAGTCAAGCGTGAACGTTTCCATCACATGCCTTCCACCGGTCGCGGTCGATGGCGACCGGTCAATCGTCCTTTCGATAGATGTGGTCAGCCCAGAGTCGAACGGCATCAACGCATGGGACCAACGGCCCTGCTCAGCCCGTGCCAGCACAAATAGCGTGGATCGCATACGAAGTTAGGGATGTGAAATGTCGGAGTCGACAACCAAGTACGGAATCCTGGTAGCCGTCGACGGATCCGCAGAATCGGACACCGCGGTCCGCTGGGCGGCCCGCGAGGCCGTGATGCGTCATGCGTCGGTCACCCTCATGCACGTCATCGCCCCGGTGGTGGTGCATTGGCCCTTTACGCCACTGCAGGAGAGTTTTGACGAGTGGCAGCAGGAGAACGCACAATTTGTAATCGAGCAGGCGCAGAAGACATTTCACGCCAGCCTTGGCGATGCCGAGCCGCCGTCCCTTCGCGCCGCGGTGCCGCGTGCGGCGGTCGTTTCGACGCTGATCGATGCATCCAGCGAGGCACAGTTGGTCGTCGTCGGTAGCCGTGGCATGGGTGCGCTGGGTCGCGGCGTACTGGGCTCGGTCAGCAGCGGTTTGGTCCACTATGCGCATTGCCCGGTCGCGGTCGTCCACGCCGACCAAGACCAGGCTCCCGACCTCACATCCCCCGTCCTGCTGGGAATCGACGGGTCGCCCGCGTCCGAAACGGCCATAGCGCTGGCCTTCGACGAAGCGTCACGTCGCGGGGCGGACCTTGTCGCGTTGCATGCGTGGAGCGATGTCGGCGTCTTCCCGAGCCTGGGCATGGACTGGCACCAGTACGAGGACGAGGGACACGAGATCCTGGCCGAGCGCTTGGCGGGTTGGCAGGACCAGTATCCCGACGTGCATGTGCGCCGGCGCATCGTGTGTGACCGGCCCGCCCGCTGGTTGCTCGACGAGTCTGAAAATGCTCAGCTGGTCGTGGTCGGCAGTCGCGGCCGTGGAGGCTTCGCGGGCATGCTTTTAGGCTCGGTGAGCGCTGCGGTGGCACAGTCCGCCAAAGCCCCTGTGATCGTGGTTCGCCCTCGATGAGTGTCAAGCGCGACGTAGGGCCTCGAAATGTCTGAGAACGCGAACCCGGTCGTCGTCGGCGTCAACGGTACGCAGGCTGCGATGGGGGCAGCAAGATGGGCTGCGGCCATCGCGAATACGTTCGCCGCACCGCTGCACATCGTTCACGCAATGCCCGACGCCGGTCATTTCCTGTCCGACGCTGGTGCGGCCGTGCGAGCCGCCGTGATCGCCGAGCAGCGCGAGTCCGCCGAAACCCTCCTGAAGTCAGTCGAGGAGGCCATCCGGGCGGAGTTCGGCACACTGAACATCACCACGACGCAGTTCGACGAGTCCGCCGACAAGGTGTTAAAAGAGTTGAGCCGCCTGGCGCGGCTCATCGTCCTCGGGTGCGCTGACGTGTCGCCACGTGCGGCGCTGTTGCTGGGCTCGACAACGGTTTCGGTGACGACCCATTCGTCGTGTCCTGTCGTCGCGTGGCGCGGCGAGATGGTCGCGCCGACAGACCAGCCAATCGTTCTCGGTGTCGACGGAGAGCGAACGGGCGCGGCCGCGTTCAGGACCGCTTTCGAATTGGCAGACCGACTCGGCGTCACGCTGAATGCTGTTAATGCGTGGCCGTCCCGCCGCTCCCCCGGTGGTTTCGGGCTTCCGTACTTGATCGACTGGGATGCCCTGGAAGCCGCCCAGTGGACCTACCTCCTTACTGCGGTGGAGCCGTGGAGCAAGGAATACCCATCTGTCGATGTGACGTACTTTGTCGAACCGCATGGTGCCAGCCAGGCACTCTTGCGGCATGTCGCCGATTCACAGTTGGTCGTTGTCGGTAACCGAGGTCGCAATCTTCTGACTGGCGCGCTATTAGGCTCCACAAGCCTGAACCTGCTGCATCACTGTCCGGTTCCGGTGATGCTGTGCCACAACGCAAATGCGTAGCTTCTTTGGAGAAGGGAATTGAGTCATGAGCGTAGGCGAATACAGCATGGAGGACGAAGACCAACTTCAGCCGGAGGACACCCTCATCGACCGCGGCGTCGACGACGTACTCGACGAAGGGTTTTCGCCACCCGAACGGCTGTACGGACGTAGCTCCTTGGACACTTCGCACCAAAGCCTGGACCAGCTGCTTTCAGAGGAGGAGCAAGATCCGGCATCGCGGATAAACATCCCGCTCGACAACGATGAGCAGCAACGCTCGGACGCGGCCGAACGGGAAACCGAGTTTCCGCAGCGAGGTGAGGTTGGACGTGCGCGTGCAGGTCGACTTGTTGCGCCCGACCAAGGGTTTGGCGAAGACGCAGACGCCGAGCTGGTTGCTGACGACGTCGGTATCAGCGGGGGCGCAGCCTCCGCGGAGGAGGCCGCAGTGCACATCATCGATGATGAGGAGTAGCCCGGCGCCATGCAGGCCAAGATGGGCGACTGGTTGGTGATCAAGGGCCCGGCAACGGCGCAAAGGCTGATCACCGAGGTTCGCTCGTCGGACGGCTCACCACCGTATGTCGTACGGTGGCTGGATACTGGCCATGTGGCGATGGTGTATCCCGGACCCGACGCGGTGATCGTCACGGCCGACGAAAAGAAGGTAGCGGACGAACGCAGTCAACCCGGCGAAGGCGTGGCTTCCTCGCCGAACAGCTACTCGAACGGTGACCCGTCCAGCCACGCCGCAACCTCGGCCAGCGGGCGACGAGGCGTGGAGGGAAGCGGATCGGCATTCACCGGCGCCCAGCCGACACGCAATAACATCTGGGGATACCCGCCGTCGCCGAGGACGTCATTTCGCACGGCTTCCCGCGTTTCGGCGATTTCCAGGGGCTCGGTGACAGGGCAGCTCGACAAACCCAGTGCGGTAGCGGTAAGCAGCACCACGCTCGTGGCTTCGCCGGCGCGCAGCCGCGCCAGGCTGGTGTCATCCTCCGTACCGAGGGCCAACACCACGGCGCCGTCGTCGGCTGCTTCGGTGTCGGGAGGCTGTTCCAGCGCTGCCCCTGCGAACACGCGGCCGGGTATCGGAGATGTCGGATCGGACGTCGGTATGTTGCGCGCCGGAACACCCGACACCGATTCGTACCGTCCACTCCAGGCCGCCAGCTCCGTCAGGTAGTCATGATCGGTCGCGTGTTGCCAGACGGCGCGCGCCACAATCTGTTGCAGCTTCGGAAGTGACGCCACTCGCCGCAGCATCACATCGGCAGCGGCCGCGCGGGTAGCGATCAGCGCGATATCGGCGGCGGGCACCGGCCACCAGGCGTAGTGGCGCCGGTCCGTGCGTCGCCTTGGTATCGCCGCGGCCAAAGTAACGTCAACCTCACTGGCGTGGTGCCGATCTACCTCGATCGTGGCCAAGTGTTTGGGATTCAGCGCGTCTGGCAGCCTGTGGACCTTCGCTTGCCAGCCCATCGCCGCCAATGCCACGACGGCGTGGTGTAGCGAGGCGCCACAACTCAACAACAGATCCCGGCTGTCTGGGTCGACGTTGGGCAAGTGTCTATCCGGGTCGGCGTACAGGTGCAGGCTCTCCGCGCCTACCGTCCACCGCCATGGCTGGGAGTTGTGAATCGACGGCGCCCGAGTAGCCAGCGACAAAACCGCGTGGGTCGTCCTGCGATCCAGGAAACGAGCACTCATTTCACCACTGCCCTCTGTTGCACCTCCGGCTGTCTCTACGGTACGCGCTGAGTGGACCCGCTCAGTTAGAGACCAAAGTCCTCGTCGGCTGGTCAAACGGCCCTGCCGCGCGCTAGCTGCGGAATTCGAGGACCTCACTGACCGGGCGGCGCGGCGTTAGGGGGATCTGCTGCTCATGCGCCGGTGTCCTGCCGACTCGGATCAACAGTTGAGGCAGGCCGTCCTGTCCTGTGATCTGCCGGATGAGGTCGCGACTGGGCGAAACCTCCGTCATGTGGGTAAGCGTGCACGTGGCCAGACCGGCAACCGTGCACTCGAGCAGCACCGTCGACAACGCCTCACCACAGCGCAAGACGTCAACTCGGTCATCGTCACGCGTGGACAGCACGAGGATCTTGGAGTGATCCTCCTCGAGCTGGGGGCGACGCCCGCCGTATCCGGCGGTCGGGAACGACCGTGCGACGTCGACTCGACTGGCCTCCGACGCCGCCACCCGCGAACCCGGCGGCACACCCTGGTCGAGCTCAAACGGCGATGTCCACCAACGCAATTCGGACTGATAGGTGGGATCGTTCCGTCGCAGTGCCTCTGTAAGCCGCGACGCTTCTCCGAGCTGTTGGCGGGCATCATCGGGCACGACATCCAGCATCACGCCGTCCGCGACGATCGCGCTGCGAAGCAGCGACTCCAAAGCAGCCCAGTTCTTCGGGACGGCAAACGGTAATCGGTCCGTACGGCGACGCAGGATGGCATCCGCCAACTGACGTTGGGCATCACTCGCTGTCGGAATCCGAACAAGGTCGAGTCTGGCCAGGTGGTCGGGTTCATCGGCATTCGGGAACCGGTGGGTGTAGGCGTCCCAGCCTGCTGCGGCCATCGCGACCCGGAGGTGATCGAGTGCCGCTCCACAGCTGAGAAATTGCTCCCTTCCGGAGCGATCGGCGACCTGCACCAGCCGTTTACGATCGGCGAACAGGTGAAGTTGCGCGCGGTCTGCAACCCAACGCCAGGGCTGGCTGTTGTGCAACGACGGTGCGCGGCAGGCCAGCACCACCGCGTCGTGGACCACTTGTCGATCCAGCCCCATTGGTGTCATCGCAACCACCAGCCTGGCAGACGCGCCCGCCGTTGGTGCGACGTTTCTTCGGTCATGTCGATCAGTGAGATTGATCCACCTGTGGGTTCTTTCCTGTTCAGGTGGACAGCAACAGTATTCCGCCGACCGCCAGGGCGATCATCTTCACCACTTCGAGCGATACGTACACGTAGTGCGCGCGGGAACGAGGCCCACCTTCGCCGGCCAAGACCGCATTGGAGCGACGCGTCAAACGCGGCCGTACCCCCAACAATTGGGCGGCGAGCGCGACGACGGCGATCGCGAACACCACGCCGACGCCGACGGGAGGACGACCCAGGGTCAGCGCAACCAGGATACCGACGGCAAGGAGCATTTCGGCACCGTTGAGCGCGCGAAAGACCAAGCGGCCGATGCCGAGTCCGATCTGGAGGGTGACCCCTGGTGCCCGGAACTTCAGGGGCGCTTCGAGGAACGAGATCGCGAGCACCATACCGAGCCAGGTGAAGGCCATGGCGACAGCGACCGCAGACGCGGCGCTCACGAGGCTGCCGCCACAGTCGCGATGTGGGCCACGCACAGACCCGGCTCGACGAAGGGATCCAGCCGGTTCACCGTGATCGGTGCGTCCCATGCACTCAATGCCCCCTGCATGAGCCCAAGGTGGATCGGACACACGACGGCCGAGCGGCCCTCGGCCAACTCGAGGAACGGGCAGTGCCGCAGGGCGACTTGCTGGCGCCCTTCGACGACCTGCCGCTGCGGCGCGAATCCGAGTTCGTCGAGCATGTCCACGAGTCGATCGACCGACGCCTTTGCCCCCCGTACCTTGCGCGTCGGGCGGGCCACTCGACTTGCCCACCCGCGGCCGGCCTCGAGGGCCTTCGCGCTGGCGTTGCGGTCGCCGGCGAGTCCGGCGGTGAGGATCTCAGCGAGCAACTGGTAGTGCCGCTGCCCACCCGGGTCCATCCCGGGAACGGTCCTGAACATCAACGGCGGACGGCCTGGACGCCGGTGATCCGGCTCAACCCGCTCCACTCGGCCGTCGGCGACCAGGTTATCCAGATGGAACCGAACCGTATTCGGATGCACCCCAAGCTCATCCGAGATCTCGGTGATCGTCATCGTGCTGGCCGCACCCCTCAACACGGCCAGCACGTCCTCGCGGCGACCACCGACCTCCTCCGACGCCCTGGTGGTAGCGCTCACACCTGCGCCCTTGGCACATACGTCATGGGCTATAGTTTATATAACCGCACTTGTAAAAACTAGGACGAAGCATGACCGATCTGGCCAACCGAGCGGACGTGGACATCTTGCTCCGGCGCTTCTACGGCAGGGTGTTCGCCGACCACGCGCTTGCCAAGCCGTTCACCGAGTTACGGGCGAAAGGGCTCGACTCGCATCTCCCGGTGATGTGCGACTTCTGGGAAACCGTTCTGTTCCGCGCAGGGCTGTATCACGGCAACGCATTGCTGGTTCACCGTCAACTTCACGACCGGCATCCGTTGTCCGCCAACCACTTCGTCCGCTGGCTCACCCTATGGAACACAACGGTCGACGAGATGTATCGGGGGCCTGTGGCCGAACGGGCGAAGGTTCAGGCCGCCAGGATCGCGAAGTCAATGCACCGTCGGCTCCGAGGCGTCGACGTGGCTGAGCTGGACACCCTGGTTGTGGGCTGAGACGTCACCAACCTCGGCGCCGCGGGTGAGAGCCGACCAGTTCGTTTTTCTCCGCCGTCTCTCGGCTGCGATAGACGATGTAAGGGCGGAACAGGTAGCCGATCGGGGCACTGAACGCGTGCACCAATCGGGTGAATGGCCACAGCGCGAACAACGCCAGCGCGATCAGCACATGCAGTTGGTAGTACAGCGGCGCCTCGGCCATCAGATCACCACGCGGCTGTAGCGCCCAGATCGAGCGAAACCACACCGACACGCTTTCCCGGTAGTTATAGGCGTCGCCGAAGACGCCGGATCCGAGCGCGGTGGCGTACAGGCCGGCAACGATCGCGAGCACCAACACCAGGTACATCACTTTGTCGTTGACGGTGGTGGCCATGAACACCGGTCCGCGGGTACGCCGCCGGTAGATCAGCAGCGCCGCGCCGGCCAGGGTGGTGATCCCGGCGATCGTTCCAAGGATCACTGCCTGCACGTGGTACGCGTGCTCGCTGAGCCCAACAGCGGCCGTCCACGATTCCGGGATCAGCAGGCCGATGACGTGGCCGACAATGACCACCAGAATGCCGAAGTGGAACATCGGGCTGCCGATCCGCAACAACCGTGATTCATAGAGCTGTGACGAGCGGGTGGTCCACCCGAACTTGTCATAGCGGTATCGCCACCAGGTGCCGACCACGACGATCGCCAGCGTCACGTACGGCACTACATTCCAAAAAATCTCGCCCAGCATCTCACCGGCCTCCTTCGGCCCGTCGTGGTGGGACAGTTAACGTAAAGGGCTCGAGCCCAACGCTTTCAGCGGGCGGCCCGCCGTGCGCCAGTTGTTGTGCTCGTCGCACTTCTCGGTCGGTCGCCGCGGGCAACGTCTCGCATACCGCGGCAACGGCGTGGGTGTACGGAGAATCGATTTCGGCCAGCGCCTCGCGCAGTACGTCGATCGGCACTCGGTGCTTGACGAGCAGTCGGCGACCGGCATCGGGGTCGACAGTCGCGGCGAACTCCAGCACCAGCGGCAGATAGTCGGGCGACTCGGCACTCGGCGGATCGACGCAGGCATCACGGTATACCTCTGCAAACGCGTGCATTTCGCTGCCTCGGTTACGAGTGTCGCCTGCGGTCCAGTACGTCAGGTACATGGTCGAGCGGCGCCGCAGGTCGAAGGTCTCGACATAATCCTCTGCGGCGCGGATCGCATCCGTGTCTCTCAGCGCCGCTGCGGTGCGTGCCAGCAGGCCGGCCACCGAACCGGTGACGTGAGCCAGAAGCTGGTCCACGGTGTCGAGTCGGCAGGCATGCTGTTCGTCCGGATAGGCCAGCAGCAGCGATGCGCACTGCCAGATCAACCGGTCTTGGAGAGCGGGTTTCGATCCGCGGGTCAGCAGATTCACTTGTGCGACACCCCGTGCGGGAATATGCCGTCGGGTACACCGCGGCCGTCCCAGTTGAGCAGGTTCACTCGCGACGGATTCCCGGCGTTCGCACCCATTCCCTCGGAGGTCTGCCGGTTCCTGAGTGCGTGGAACGTCTCCACCGCCACGGGCACAGGGCCGCCGCTGGCCTCCCCGAACGGACCGGACTCGTACATGCCCGGCCCACCCTCGAACGACAATGAGCAGCCCGGCTCTTCCAACTCGTGGCCCTCAACGGCGTAGGCAGTCGGAATGACATAGCGCTCTTCATATTTCGCCAGCGCAAGCAGCCGGTACATCTGATACATCTGCTCTTCGGTCATGCCGACGGCCTGAGGAATGTGCGGTTGAGTTTCGCGGCCGAGGTTGATGTCGCGCATGTAGGACCGCATTGCGGCCAGCCGGCGGAGCACTCCCTCCACCACTGCGGTGTCCCCTGCAGTGAACAACTCGGCCAGATACTGGATGGGAATGCGCAGTGCCTCGAGCGCCCCGAACAGGTTGCCGACGTCCTCACCGTCGTGTCCGTCGCGGCTGACCGCGTCGACCACCGGTGACAGCGGAGGGATGTACCACACCATCGGAACGGTCCGGAATTCCGGATGCAATGGCAGCGCAACCTTGTAGGTGTTGATCAATGCATACACGGGCGAGCGCTGCGCGGCCTCGATCCACTCGTCGGAGATGCCCTCCGCACGCGCCCCGGCGATCACCTCCGGATCGGTGGGGTCGAGCAAGATCTGCCGGTGCGCCTCATACAGGTCTTTCTCGTCCTCCACCGATGCCGCCTCCAGCACCCTGTCGACGTCGTAGAGCACCAGCCCCAGGTAGCGCAGCCGACCCACACAGGTCTCGGAGCACACGGTGGGCAGGCCGACCTCGAGCCGCGGGTAGCACAGCGTGCACTTCTCGGCCTTGCCGGTCTTGTGGTTGAAATACACCTTCTTGTAGGGACATCCGGACACACACATCCGCCACCCGCGGCAGCGGTCCTGATCGACGAGCACAATGCCGTCCTCGGTGCGCTTGTACATCGCCCCCGACGGACACGACGCCACGCACGACGGGTTCAGACAGTGCTCGCAGATCCGGGGCAGATAGAACATGAATGTCTGCTCGAGCTCGAGGCGGACCTGCTCGCTGACCTTCTTCAAAATCGGATCGCCTGGCAGAACCTCAGGAGACCCGGCCAGGTTGTCGTCCCAATTCGCCGACCACGACACCTTCATCGGTTTGCCGCTGATCAGGCTGCGCGGCGGCGCGACCGGCATCTGCTCGCCAAGCGGCGCGTTGATGAGGTTCTCGTAGTCGTAGGTCCACGGCTCGTAGTAGTCGTCGATGCTGGGCAGTTTCGGGTTGGAGAAGATCCGCGTCAGTTTGTGCAGCCGGCCGCCGTCGCGAAGTCGCAGCCGACCCTTGCGATCGCGTATCCAGCCGCCACGCCAGCGCTGCTGATCCTCGTAGGTGCGCGGATAGCCTTGTCCGGGACGGGTTTCGACGTTGTTGAACCACACGTATTCGGTGCCGGCCCTGTTCGTCCACGCCTGCTTACATGTCACCGAGCAGGTGTGGCAGCCGATGCACTTGTCGAGGTTCATCACCATCGCCATCTGTGCCATGACCTTCATCAGTACGTCACCTCTTGGCTGCGACGACGGACCACTGTCACCTCGTCGCGTTGATTACCTGTCGGACCGAGATAGTTGAACGCAAAGGTGTTCTGCGCATAACCACCGGCAAGGTGGCTGGGTTTGATCAGCAGCCGGGTCAACGAATTGTGAATGCCGCCACGGTTTCCGGTCGTCTCGGACAGCGGGACGTCGATGGTGCGTTCCTGGGCGTGGTAGACGAACACGACGCCCTCGGGCATCCGGTGTGACACGATCGCACGGCACACCACCACCCCGTTCCGGTTGACCGCCTCGATCCAGTCGTTGTCGCGCACGTCGATCTTGGCAGCGTCGGCCGGGCTCATCCACATGGTCGGGCCGCCCCGCGACAGCGACAGCATCAGCAGGTTGTCCTGGTACTCGGAGTGGATCGACCACTTCGAGTGCGGCGTCAGGTACCGCACCGTCAGTCCGATGCCGTCCCTGCCGAGCGCCGGTTCACCGAACAAGCGCGCCATGTCCAACGGCGGCCTGTAGGTGGGCAGCTGCTCCCCTAGTTCCTCCAACCAGTCGTGGTCGACGTAGAAGTGCATGCGGCCGGTAAGTGTGTGGAAAGGCTTGAGTTCTTCGATATTCACGGTGAACGGCGCATAACGGCGCCCACCGGTTTCGCTGCCCGACCACTCCGGACTGGTGATCACCGGCACCGGCCGGGCCTGGGTATCGGCGTAGGTGATGCGGCGTTCCTCGCTGCCTTCGGCCAAGTGGACGAGGCTGCGGCCGGTGCGCTTTTCGAGTTCACGGAAACCCTCGACGGCCAGGCGTCCGTTCGATGTGCCCGACAACGCGAGGATCACGTCAGCCATTCGCTCCGCAGATGTGATCGCCGGGCGGCCCTGGGCCGGGCCGGAATCCATGACGCCGAACTTGGCGGCAAGCTCGTGGACTTCCTGTGTCGGGTGGGTGGTGATGCCCTTGGTGGTGACGCCGAGCGTGTCGACGAGCGGCCCCAGCGTTGCCCACTTGTCGGCGATCGCGGCGTAGTCGCGTTCTACCGCAGTTACCGGACCCATCGTCTTGCCCGGCACGGGCGTCTCACCGGTGTTCCGCCAATCATGCTCGGTGCCACCGGGATACGCCATGGCACCCGGGGTGTCATGCTGAAGCGCACCGAGCACGACATCGGTGCGGGTGCCCAGGTGTTTGGCGGCCAGCGTGCTGAACGCGCGGGCGATGGCGCCGAACGCATCGTAATCCGAGCGGGTTTCCCACGGTGGGTCGATGGCGGGGCTGAATGCGTGGACGAACGGATGCATATCGGTGCTCGACAAGTCGGCCTTCTCGTACCAGGTGGCGGCGGGTAGCACCACATCCGAGAGCAATGTCGTCGACGTCATTCGGAAATCGATCGACATCAGCAGGTCGAGCTTTCCCTCCGGGACGTCGTCGGGCCACGCGACATCGTTGGGCCGCAACGCCTCCGGAGTGAGCCGCGCCTGCACGTTCGAGGTGGTGCCCAGCAGATGGCGCAGGAAGTATTCATTGCCCTTGCTCGATGAGCCGAGCAGGTTGGCCCGCCACACGTTGAGCACGCGCGGCCAGTTCGCCGGGTTGTCGGGGTCCGTGACGGCGAGCTTGAGCTTCCCCGAGGCCAATTGTTCGGCGACGTAGGTGGGGATCTCTTTGCCGGCCTTCACGGCCTCGTCGGCGACATCGAGGCTGGATCGGTCGAACTGCGGATAGAACGGCGTCCAGCCCATCGCCACCGCGGAGGCCAACACGTCCATGGTGTGTCTGCCGTCGAACCGGCCGCGGCCCAACGGACTTGCGAGCGCGTCGGCCCGGTAACCGTCGTAGCACCACTGGTCGGTGTGGGTATACCAATACGAGGTGCCGGCCATCTGGCGCGGCGGCCGCGACCAGTCGGTGGCCATCGCCATCGTCGCCCAGCCGGTGATCGGCCGGCATTTCTCCTGGCCGACGTAGTGCGCCCAGCCACCGCCGTTCCGCCCCATCGACCCCGTGAGCAGCAGCAGCGCCAGCACCGCGCGATACGTGGCATCGCCGTGGAACCACTGACAGATGCCGGCACCCATGATGATCATCGACCGGCCACCGGACTCCTCGGCGTTGCGGGCGAACTCCTTGGCGATCCGGATCGCCTGTGCCGCAGACACTCCGGTGATCGGCTCCTGCCATGCCGGGGTGTACGGCTGATCGGGATCGTCGTATCCGGTGGGCCAGACGCCCGGCAGTCCTGGCCGGGCCACCCCATACTGGGCCAGCATCAGGTCGAACACCGTGCAGACCAGGTGCTCGCCAACCCGGCGTACCGGCACTCCACGCGCCAGCGTCTCACCGTGACCGTCGTGGGTATCGAAGCGGGGCAACGCGATCAGCGCGGATTCGCCGGGTTCGTCCTGGCTGCCAGCGACGGTCAGCGCAGGCACCAGGTCGCCAAGGTCGAGGTTCCACTTGCCGACGCCGTCGTCGCCGTAGCGGAATCCAAGCGACCCGTGTGGCACGGCGACGTTGCCGGTGGCCCCGTCGAGCAACACCGGTTTGAACGCGGCATTCTCTATGTCATGACCCA
>Ga0075369_10000079_pt1 | contig 25203 bp, 24 predicted proteins | sample EndMethybrTD3034_FD_71400 | JGI IMG/M metagenome (GOLD analysis project Ga0075369, IMG submission 71400) | Populus endosphere microbial communities from Tennessee, USA - Endosphere MetaG P. TD hybrid TD303-4 | ecosystem: Host-associated > Plants > Roots > Endosphere | place: USA: Tennessee...
CCCTACATGTACTCGCCACAGCGACTCGCCGACAGCCTTGAATCGGTGCGCGCCCGCGCGGTCGAATCTGGTCGTGAGGCAAGCGATGTGGCCGGCGCGATCTTCTGCTGGGGGGCGGTCGACCGCGATCCTGCGGTGGCGCGGCGTGAGGCGATCGCCGCCGTCAACGCAACCTACAACCAGGATTTCGAACCGCTGGCCGATCGCTACCTGCTGACCGGAACTCCTCAACAGATCGTTGCCAGGGTGGCCGAATACCGGGATGCCGGAGCCGAGACCCTTATCTTCGGCGGTCCCCGCGATGCTGACGGGTGGCGACGCAGCCCCGAGTTGTTCGCCGCCGAGGTGCTGCCGGCGCTCCACGAGGCTTAATTGCTCGGCGAGTGCTCACCACGTAAGGCTGGGGCGCAGTCCGTTGAATGGGATGACTCGCCCGGTCAGTCCCTCGGGTTTACCCAGGATGCGAGGGACGAGTTCACGTCTGCTGAAGCGCCAGCCCGCGTCCAGACGCACCGCCTGGTCTTCGTATATGCCGAGGAACTGGATGGGTCGCCCATCGGAGCTCCTGCGAGCCCATTCTGTGATCGGGAACCGTGCTCGGGCACGATCGCCGTCGACCTGAACGAGTCCCAAATGCACGGTCTGGAACACGAATTCAAGACCACCTGTCGTCGTCCTCAACACGTCGGCGATCGCTTCCGGGCCGACGGCATCTTCGGTGGTTGGCGACGCGAGGACACCGTCAGGCGCATATACCTGGACGGCTTCTTCGATCTCGCCGCGCGATATCGCCTCGGCATAGCCGACGGCCAGATGCTGGATGGCGATGACATCGGCGGCGTTCTGGGCGGTTGGTTCTGGAATCAGCATGGCTTGCTCATCTCGCTTGGGCGTGGGTGGAGCAATCGATCGATGTCGTCGTTTGACATGCCGACCTCGGTCAGAATCTCCCTGGTGTGCTCGCCCGGTGATGGCGCGTGCCGACGCACCTGGTGCGGCTTGCCGTCGACGACGGCCGCCGACCCGACGTAGGAGATCGGGCCTGCCACCGGGTGCTCACCATCGACGAATACATTGCGCGTCTGCACGTGAGGGTCATTGACGACGTCCTCGACATTCTGGTGTGCAGGCGACAGGGCGAATCCATGCTTGGCAGCAAGCGAGACCCATTCGGCCAGTGTCTTGGTTCTGATGACCTCTGCGACAAGCCCGCGCTCATCGGCGTCGCCCCACTCGACCGCCGAATTGCCTCCGGCCGCTTCGCGCCCTATCAGATCGTCACGCCCGGCGGCACTGGCCCACAGATCCCAGAACCGTTGCTCGATACAGCCGAACAACACGACCTTGCCGTCGGCGGTCGCATAGAACTGATATCTCGATCCCGTCATCTCTCCGCCTGACCGCTCGGCCATCCCGGTGCGATCGGTGATTCGGGCGTCGTTGCGCTGCAACGTAATAGGCAGCCACGCGGTAAGTGCGGTGGCGTCGGAGGCGGCTACATCGATGTGGGCGCCTGCGCCGGTTGCCCGAGCCCGAAGCAATGCTGACACAGCGTGAAGGGCGGCGTGCAGCGCACCGACGCTGGTGGCCTCTCCGCCCAGATTGGCGCCGTCGCACTCGGGCGTCGTCGGGTACATCTGGCCGTCCTCGCCCTCGCGCAATGCGTGCGCACCCACCAACGAGTTCATCATCATCCCGTGCGGCGGAATGCTGGCGTACGGGCCGGTCGCTCCGAAGCCGGTGTGCTGGACGTACACGATCGAGGGCCGCCGCTTGAGCATCGCGTCGGGGCCGACACCGAGTTTGTTGCACACGCCGGGGCGGTTGCCGTCGATGAAGATGTCGGCGGTATCGATCAGCCGCCAAAAGGCATCCAGTCCGGACGCGGTGGTCAGATCCAACAGCACTGACCGCTTGTTCTTGTTGACCTGAGCATGCGCCACGCTGACCCCGGGCGTCACTTGGCCCAGGAAGTACCGCAGATAGTCGCCGGCAGGCGGTGTTTCGACCTTGATGACGTCGGCACCGAGGTCGCCGAGCAGCATGCCGACGGTATCGCCGTTCAGGAGCACCGCGGATTCGACGACGCGGACACCTGTGAGTAAGTCAGACAAACGAGGTCCTTTCGCCCTTACCGGTGCTAATCTTCGAACCCCGTTCGATGTTGAACATTGTTCAGAATGATCGTAGCGCCACGCCACCGCGGAAGGAAGAGCGATGCCGGGTAGACCGCTTCGGGCCGAATCGTTGAGCAAGACGTCGATCGTGGATGCAGCGCTGCGGCTGGCTTCACGAAGGGGCCTCGAGCAGGTGCGCATGCGAGAGGTGGCCGAAGAACTCAACGTCGCAGTCGGAGCCCTCTACCATCACGTGCCCAGCCAAGCGGCCATGCAGTCGGCGGTGATCCAACAGGTCCTGGAAGGCGTTCCCACGCCGAATGAGATCGGCGGCACGCCTCGGCGGCGGATTGTCGCGACAATGCGGGCGATCCAGCAGACACTCGATGACCATCCCGGGATCTCAGCGAACGTCATCGCCGGCGCGCCGGAGACCGAGCGTGGCGGGACGATACGTCGGGAACTGCTTGCCGCCCTTCGGGAAACGGGACTGGGGAAGGCCGCGGCCGAGCGCGCCTATCTCGGGTTCGAATGGCTCTGGCTCGGCTCGCGCGTCGCGCCGGGCGCCCATTCATACAACAGGGTCGCCTTCGAATACGTATTCACCGCGATGCTCGATGGCCTGCTGCCCGGGACCGAGCGGCTCAGATGAGTGCCCAATCCCGGAGCACGGCATCGGTGTCGGAACCAGGCGGTCGCGGGGGCCGCGGTTCGGCGGTAGTACTGCGCGAGAACCGAGGCGCCGGTGCCGGCTGGAGACCGTAACCCGACTCGTAGAACGTGTTTCGGCGGGCTATGTGCGAATCGCTCTCGACTTCACCGAATGACAATATCGGCGTGACACACGCGTCGGTGTCCGCGAAGACCTTGGCCCAATCGTCGCGGTCGCGAGAAGCGAAGGCATTGGCGAGGCGGGCACGCAAGTCCGGCCAGTGCGATTGATCGTTCTGCGCGGGCAGGTCGGTGGAGTCGAGGCCGAGACCGGCTAGCATCTCGGCGTAGAACTGCGGCTCGATCGCGCCCACGGCGACATGTCGGCCGTCGGCGCACTCGTAGGTGTCATAGAAGGGTGCGCCACCGTCGAGCAAGTTCGTTCCGCGTTCGTCCGACCAGAGGCCGAGCGAACGCATGGACCACATCATCTGCACCAACACGCTCGAGCCGTCGATCATCGCGGCATCGATGATCTGGCCCTTGCCCGATACCCCGCGCTCCCACAGCGCCGCGAAGATCCCGACTATGAGGAACATCGAGCCGCCACCGAAGTCTCCGGCCAAATTCAGTGGAGGGACCGGCCGCTCCCCGGGCCGACCGACGGCGTGCAGTACACCGTTGAGGGAAATGTAGTTGATGTCGTGGCCGGCGCGTTGACTGCGCGGACCTGTCTGGCCCCAGCCCGTCATTCGCGCATAGATCAACTTCTCGTTGATGTGGAAACAAGCCTCAGGCCCGAGTCCCAGTCGCTCGGTGACGCCGGGCCGATAGCCCTCGATCAGCACGTCGGCTTTGCTGATGAGTTTCAAAGCCAGCGTGCGGCCATCATCAGTCTTGAGGTCGGCGGCGACCGATCGCCGATTGCGTAGGGTCATGTCGGTACGATCGACCGTGTGACCCGGAATGCTTTGGGCAGCAGGTCTTTCAAGACGGACCACGTCGGCACCCAAGTCACCGAGGATCATTGCGGCATGAGGGCCAGGGCCGATGCCGGCCAGTTCGATTACTCGCAGATCGCTCAGTGGTCCCATGTGTTGATTAGGTGACTGGCATATCGTCCGGCGGAAGTTGCTCGCCAATCGGCGCACCGGCGCGGAACTTTGCAGGCAACGTGGCGTATCCGTTCACTTGGCCCAGCGACGGATACCTCTGCGCGGCAGCAAGATCCACCTTCAGATCGGGCATTCGCCGCAGCGCGACCTGAAGGACCTCCTGGAACTGCACCCGGCCGAGGCTCGAGCCCAGACAGCGATGCGCACCCAAGCCGAACGCCTGGTGGCGGTTCGGCCACCGGTCGAGATTGACGGTGTCCGGCTCGTCGAATACCTGGGCATCCTGATTTGCCGACGCCCACGACAGCAGCAATCGGTCTCCGGGGCAAAGCCGTTGGCCGCCAAGTTCGGTCTCGACAGCGACGGTTCGAGCGAGCGCAGGTGCCGGAGACACCCACCGCAAGAATTCTTCGGTGGCGCGCTTGATGAGTTCTGGCTCATCGATCAGTCGCTGCGCCTGTTCGGGATGCTCGGCTAGCCAGGCGAACGCATGCGACAACAGCCCGGTGCTCGTGTCCACGCCGCCGATGAGCTGAAGGAAGCAGATCTTGAGGATTTCCTCCTCGGTGAGTGGCTGATCCTCTATCTGCGAATTGAGCAGAAAGGTCAACAGATCGTCGGCAGGTGCTCCGCGGCGTTTGGCAAGCTCTTCTGAAAGCCTGCCCAAGACGCGGAAGATTCCTTCGATCGCCCGCTGGTACATCTCCGAACCCGGTACAGCCCAGGAAATCTCGTGAAACGGTGTGGCGACGTCCTCCCAGTCTGCGAGCGGTAAGCCGAGTAGCCGCATGGTGAGCATCGCAGGCACCGGGCTGGCGAGGTCGTGAACGAGGTCGCACTCGCCGGACTCGCAGAACTTGTCGATCATCGCGTTGGCGGCCTGCCGCAGGAAGGGCCGCCAGCGCTCGGCCGCTGCGGGGGAGAACTTCGGGTTGAGCAGCTTGCGGTATGCATTGAATCGTGGCCCGTCGACCTCCAACGGGATGAGTTGCATGGGGGCTCTGGGAATCGCGGTGCCCTGGCCACCGTTGCGCTCGCCGGTCATGTCGTTGTCCGACGAGAACGTGCTGTCGTCGAGCGCGACGGCCTTGACGTCCTCGTAGCGCGACACCACCCAATACCCGCCATGTGCTTCTGTCCACGCCACCGGACATTGGCTGCGCAGTTCGGCGGTTACGCCCCGCCAATCATCTGCGAACGTCGACGAGTGATGGTCGAAATCGATGGTCGGACGGGCGGTTCTGTCCTCGGTGTCAGTCACATCAGGCTCACAAACACGTTTTTCGATTGGGTGAACTCGCGGATTCCATCGATGCCGCCAAGGCGGCCCCAGCCGCTCTGCTTGACACCGCCAAAGGGTGCCGAGGGCGGGATGCCGAGGAAGCCGTTGATCCAGATGTTGCCGACCTCGAGTTGCTGGGCCACTGAATGGGCCCGCTTGAGGTTCGACGTCTGAATGTAGGCAGCCAGGCCGAACGGTGAGTCGTTGGCAATGCGCACGGCTTCCTCGTCGGTGTCGAACGGCATCACCGCAACAACCGGCCCGAAGATCTCGTCGCGCGCCAACGACGTGGCATTGTCGACGTCGGCGAAAACGGTTGGCGCGATGAAGAACCCATCGGTCAAGTCCCCGCCGAGCCGCTGGCCACCTGCAACGAGACGGGTGCCATCGCGTTTCGCGCTTTCGATGACGCCCACGATGCGTTCGGCCGCGGTTTCGTTGATGACGGGGCCGAAGAACGTGGACGCGGCCAGTGGATCACCGACTTCGAGAGTGCCGAGAAGGCCCTGCATCAGGGTCAGCACCTCCTCATACACCGGCCGCTCCACCAGCACTCTGGTTCCGTTGATGCACCCTTGGCCGCTGCCCTGCATGCCGAGTATCGCTTGCAGCGCCGCGTTATTGAGGTCGGCATCGGCAAAGATGATGTTGGCCGACTTGCCGCCCAGTTCCAGGCCGACAGGTTTGAGGACGTCCTTGGCGGTGTCGAGGATCCGTTTGGCGGTTGCGCCGCTGCCCGTGAAGTGAATCTTGTCGATACCCGGGTGCGCCACCATTGCCTGGCCGCCCTCCGGGCCCGCGGTGACGATGTTGAGCACGCCAGGAGGGAAGCCGGCTTCCAGGAACAGCTCGCCTACGCGGGTTGCCGAAAACGGCGCCAGCTCAGGCGGTTTGAGCAGGACGCAGTTGCCCGCCGCCAGTGCAGGAGCGACGGTCATGCCGATGGCGTACACGGGCCCGTTCCACGGAATGATGATGCCGACCACGCCGTACGGCTCGTGGGTGACGTAATCCAGCGAAGGCGTCGGCCAGGTCGGCACGACGTCACCGGTCAGCTTGTCCGCCCAACCGCCGTAGTAGGCGAACTGGTCGGCGGCGACAAGGGGTCCTCCCGCCGCCGCGAACACCGGCATGCTGTTGTCCACTTGTGATATCGCGGTCAGTTCGTCGGCATTCTCACGCAGAAGCTGGGCCGCGCGAATGAGGAGTTCGCGGCGCTGATCGGGAGTGGTCGCGCGCCACATGGGCAACGCTGAGCGGGCCGCCTGCACCGCGAGGTCGATCTCACACGGGCCGGCGAGGGCAACCTCGGCGGTGCGTTTACCGGTGGCACCGTAGATGTGGTCGACGACTCCGCCGGAGGTGTCGTCGACGCGCTGATCGCCGATGAGCAGGCCGGACTTGGGTAGCAATTCGACCGGTGGAGCGGTGATAGTCACGCGGCTCAAGTTACTCCCTGCAGGCATTACTTGACAAGAGTGTCGATTGTAGCGTTCAGCGGTTGCTCAACACTGCAGGCGTGTGGTCGTGCGCGGTGGCCGACAGACATGTCAGAATTGGCCATGCCCAGAACGTCGCCTCGTCCGCAGACGCAGGTACGCCAACTCACGCCGGTAGCGGATCTCGGTAGCAAGGGATTGCGTACCAAGGCCCGCATCCTCAAGGAGGCCGAGCGCCTGATGCTGGAAAAGGGATACGACGCCACCACGATCAACGACATCACCGAGGCGGCCGGTATCCGGCGGGCGTCGTTCTACACGTACTTCACGAGCAAGCAAGATGTGCTGATGGCGATCGGCCATGACGCCGAGGAGGCGGGCGTCGTCGCCGCCGAGGGCCTGCGAAGGCTGTCCTCAAGTTCCTCGATCGACGACGTCGCGCAATGGGTGGACGAGTACTTCGAATTCTGGGACGAACACGGGGCATTCGTCTACGCGGCGTACCAAGCGGCATACGCCGACCCTGAACTGCGGGACTGGAGCCTCAACTCGGAAATGTCGGGGGCACATATCCTCGGCCAGGCACTGGTCAAACTTCGCGGAGGCAAGCGCTTGCCAGGTGTTGATCCCTTGGTTCAAGGTTTAGCCGTTCAGTCGATGATGGAGCGGTTCTGGTACCACTGGCGCGTCGCCGGCGCCCCCGTCAAGCAATCGGCGATCTCCCGCAGCATCGCCCACCTCATCTGGGCGAGCGCACACGCGGGCTAAGCAGCGCACCCGTCGGTAATAACCGACCCTCTTGTCAGAACTGATTCAAAGCGCTTATTCTTCGTGAAGCTTGTCGCGTGCGCTGCCGCACCGCGACGCATGATCGGAGAACGCTGTGGCGCTTGCGCGGACCGAGGCCGGTACCCATGTGAGGATGGCGATTCCATCGCGCGTCAGGCGAATACTCGTTTTACTCGGAATGGTTTGCGCTGCGGCCACCGTGTTGGTCTTGGCCGCCAATAGTGGTGCCACATTAAATGATCCGGTTGGCTACCGGGTCTATGAGATCGGGATCACCGCAGTAGCGGTTGGGTTGTTAACGGTCGGTGTCTGGCAATCGGTACAGCTGGGTCGGTTCAGCCGCCTGCTGCTGATGTCCGTCGCGGCCGGCACCGCGTTCTGGCAAGAGACCTACGGCGACTGGGGCGCCTACTGCCTCTATAGCGCCCGGTTCATCACATACGACTGGGGCCACACGGTGTGGAGTGCGCCCGTGCGGTGCTGGTGGTTCATCGCGGGATACATGGTGTTCTACACGTCATTCTTCTTTGCACTCATTGCGGCCGTGAAGTTTGCGCGCAACCGCTGGCCCAGCGCGAACCCCTACATCACGGCGGCACTCGTCTCGCTGCCCGCCTTCTATGTCTTCGACCTGGTCTGGGAAGGGACAGCCACCGGTCTTGGCTACTGGAACTACATGCACACGTTCGGTCCGGCGATGCACGTCGGCAAGGGAACCTTCCCGCTGCTGTGGCCGATCATCGAACAGGTACCGTTCATGGCGCTGGCGGCTTATGCCCTGACGTGGCGCAACAGCCGGGGCGAGGACTTGTTTGAATTAGCAGCGGGTTTCGTTCTCCGTCGACGCCCCGGACAGATCGCGATCCTCACGTCGTGGATCGTCATCGTCAACGTCGCGTTCTTGACCACGACAATTCTCCCGATCATGGCGCTGCGCTGGATCGCTGGACCGGCCAGCGCCGCAATGCCCTAACCGGCTGGACGTCGTAGCCGAACACAGCACTATCAACGGAGGTCGACCCATCATGAAATTCACCAACCCGGGTGAAACGCCGGAGCGCGAGCGCATCCGAGTTGCCCACGTCGGGACGGGAGCGACCGGCATCGAGGTGCTCAAGGGAATTCTCAACCATCCCGACCTAGAGCTGGTGAGCCTTTGGGTGACGTCCGCCGACAAGGTGGGTAAGGATGCCGGCGACCTCGCGGGAGTTCCCGCGGTCGGTGTACCGGCCGTGGCTTCGCTGGAATCGGCTCTCGCGGCTCAACCGCAAATCCTCAGTTATTGCGGCAACGGCATCGGGCGCGAAAAGGACGCCGCCGAGGACATCGGTAAGGCGTTGGCGCAGGGCATCGACGTCGCAACCATCTCACTATTGGGCATGCTCTACCCGCAGGCGGGTCCTTCCGAATTGCGGGAGCCATTGGCACACGCCGCATCGGCGGGTGACAGCACGTTCGTGTCGACCGGTATCGACCCAGGATTCTGCAGTGATGTACTACCGCTCGCATTGCTGACGATGTCCGACGACATCGAACACATTCGCATGCAAGAGATCGGCATCTATGACCATTACGATGTCGAGCCGATTGTTCGTCAAGTGATGGGCTTCGGACAACTTCCTTCGTACGAGGCGCCTATTGCGAGTGGGGTGTTCGTCGACTACTGGGGCGGTTTGGTCCAACAGGTCGCCGACCGGTTGGAGGTCGATCTGGACGAGATCGTCGGCACGTCTGACTACGCCGTTCACGACCGAGACCTTCACACCTCGGTAGGTCTGATGGAAGCAGGAACGGTGGTCGCACGCAGAGTTGCATGCGATGGTCGCGTTCAGGGGACTTCTGTGATCACTGCCGAACATGTCACCCGGATGTCTGCCGAAGTAGCTCCCGATTGGCCGCGGTTCGACGGGGTGGGCGAGTCGAACTATCGAGTCACGATCACTGGGAACCCCAGCATGCGTTGTGATCTCGACCTCGGGAAGCGAGGCGACGTCTGGGGCTCGGTCAGTGCTACCGCGATGCGGCTCGTCAATCTCATACCGTCGGTAGTAGCTGCATCCCCGGGCCTCGTTTCTGCGCTCGACCTGCCGTTGGTGCCGGGAAGACGGGTAGTCACTGCCGGGAACGGCTAGAACGTCGATAGATTGCACATTCAAGGACGGCCGAAACCCGCCAGGATGCGCCGAAGCCCGGCCTCGAGAGTGTCCTTCTGCGGGGGCTCGTCGAACTCGGCCAGAACTGTGTTGACTGTGGGCGGACGCATCTCATCTCCGCGACGGCGCGCACTCGGGCGGCCATTACTGGCCTGCCCCTGGAACAGCTGGACCATTCCGCTCAGATAGGCATGCGCTGTCTGCCATAGCAGGGCCGCCTCGGGTGGGGTGAAGCCCGCATCGAGAAGTACCCTCAGCATCTCCTCGGTGACCTGAAGGGCATTCGGCGTGTGCAGAACGGGTCCGTGCGCGAGAACGTAGGCGGCCAAGCCGGGATACCGCGCCATGACCTCCCAGTATCGGAGTGTGACCGCGACGTACCACTCATCCCACGGCAGTGCCCGCGGCGGTAGCTCGATCGCACCCAGGATCTCGTCTGCCATCGCGCGAAGCAGGTCGTCTTTATTGTCGATGTGCCGGTATAGCGCCATCGTGGAGAGTCCCACACTGGCCGCTAGAGCGCGCAGGTTGATCGATTCGAAACCCTGACTGATGGCCAGTTCGATTGCAGCCACGACTATTTCGGCCCGCCGAGGTCCACGACGGGGTCCAGGTTCTCTCTGTCGCGCGCCGTGCTCGGCCACTGCATTCCGCTCAGTCGACGACGGTGTTTGCCAGGCCAACGTACCCGAGCCCGGCACTTCCGATCGACTCGCCTCCGCGAAGCTTCCCGATTAATCGCCCGAGGTTGACGGCCGAGTCGCCGGCCAACGAGAGATCACCGGCAGCCGCGTGATCGATCAGGATTAGCTCATCGAGCCCGGCTTCGATATACGGCGCCAGCATGGCGGCGACGTCCTCCGCTGATCCAGTTAGGTGGCCAACCTTCTTCACGGCTTCCGGGCTTACCTTCCTTGCCTCGGTGAAGAATTCATCCCTCGTCATCCGCTCTGGGACCAGATTCCGCGCGTATCCGTACGTGGGTCCACCCGGGTGGGTGAACCCGTGCTGATCCCAATCACTGCCATGAGCGCAGCCGTAAATGTAAGTGTTCCAACGCAAGTAGTCGTCCATCGCGAGGCGATCGATCACCTCGGAATCGTCGTGCATCAAGACCATGGCCACCGCCGAGAAGCCGAGGTTATCGGCATCGCGTCCATGACGTTCGGCGGATTCTCGGGCACGGGCGACGTCTCGAGCGAACTGTTCGACGCCACCTTGGCAGAACGCCGGCAGAACGGTCATCATGCCGTCGAAGCACTCTCCGATGAGGTCGATGTTGTCGGATGACGACCCGCATGCGGCATAAATTCGTGCCGTGCCGTCGCCGTACTGCGGCAGATCGACGATGCCGCCCTTCATCGAGATCGTTTCGCCCTGATAGTAAATGGGCTCACCCGGCCGATCCAGAATCGCCCGGATGATGCGTGCGGAGTCGGCGAACTTCTTGGTCGCTCCGACACGCGGGTGACCGTACTGAAGGAGATTCTTTGCCTCCGATACGGCGAGCGCCGTCGTTACCCGCCCGTTCGAGATGTGGTCGAGCGTGAGGATCTGCTGAGCAAGGCGCGTCGGAGCGTTACGCACGGTGTCGATTGCGGCAATCGTGATACCGATCGTCTCGGTTCTCTGCGCTGCGAGTGCTGCGAGCATGAGTGCGTCATAGAAGCCGTGCTGGTACTTCCACATCTGCGAGATGCCCAGCTCGCGAAACGCAGAGCTGGGGACATTGCCTGACATCTGATCGGTGAACGCGACAACGTCCAAGCCGAACTGCTCGCACATCACGGCGTGATCGACCGCGGCCTGAATCGGCGGAAAGAAACTCCCATAGGTGCCGACTTTCAGATCTCTTGCCATTGCTTCTCCTCGAGTGGACTATGCACATGTGTACTATGTACACATAAGGAGACCGAGGTCAAGACCGGGCTCGCGAAGGATTGTCCGGAGTCACTGGTGAAGAGGCTGGCGCATCTGATAAAAAACGACTAGTGTGTCGGATATGTCGGCTTCTCAGGCAGCGACAAGATGACCGGGTCACGCACGAGGCTCATCGTGTGGGGGCCCGGCAGGCTGGGCGGGTTCGTGCTGCGGGTGCTATTACAACGCCCCGACGAATTCGATGTCGTAGGAGTGTTCGCGTTCTCCGAAGAAAAGGATGGCCGCGACATAGGGGAGTTGGTGGGCCTGCCTCGCCACGGCCTCAGGGTCACCCGCGACCGAGACGAGATCGACCGGCTGGAAGCAGATGTCGTGGTATTCACGCCCTTAGTGGGGTTGGAACCGACGCAAAGCCACGCGGATGCATTGCGGCTGCTCGCGGGTGGAAAGAACCTACTGCTTGCACATGACTATTTCTATCCAGCCGGTATCAGCGATGACTACCAGAGAGAGGTGGACCAGGCATGCCGGCGCGGCGGGTCATCGGTGATGGCGGTCGGTTCGTCGCCGGGCTTCGTCGCTGAGCGCCTGGCAACCACACTCGCCGGGCACACGCTGGAGGTCGCGCACGTCGATGTCCTGGAGCGGATGGACTGCACCGATCTGGACGCGCATGTCTACCCGCTGCTCGGATTTGGCGCGAAGCCCGATGACTTTCCGCGGCAGCAGATCATCGCAATGTTCGACCACATGTATCGGCAGACGCCACATGCCGTCGCAGCTCAATTGGGCCAGCGGCTCGACGACGTGGTCGTCGACGCCTGTTTCGCCATCACCGATCGCGAGCTCTCAGGCGTCACCGCTCCCGTGCCGGCCGGAACCGTCGCGGGTACGGAATTTTCGTGGACCGGACTGATCGACGGCGAACCGTTCGTCCGCATCACCTGCCGGTGGGTATGCGATCTGCAGATCCCTGGCTGGGAAGTCGACAACGATTGGATCATCACCATCGAGGGAACGCCGTCGCTGCAGATCCGCTACGCGCGGGGACTTTCGTTTGCGAACGGTGCGCGGCACGGTGGCCACATCGACGACCCGGATGGCGAGCGCTGGATGGACTCACAGTCGTGGACATCGGTGGCGGCGTTCGTCAATGCGATTCCGGGCGTAGTCTCTGCCGCACCCGGACCCCTGCTCGCACCGGTGTTCGGGGCGCCGCAGCACCGCAGAGCGGGGTCGTCTCTTCGTATGCGGTGATCCGACATGACATACTTGTCAAGTATGGTCAGCCAATGGGAGGCGCCACGATGAACACAGAAGACACGGTGCCTGAGCACGATCCACTGGCCGAAGAGATGGACCTGATCACGTTTCAGGAGGCCGCTGCTCGGCTCTACAAGGAGACGGCCTTGACCACTGCGCTCATCGAGCAACTGCAGGCGTCGACCGACCCCGATGATGCGGAGATTGCAGCGCAGCAAGGTCGACTGCAGGCGCTCGAGCGAGTGGCGAGTCGCTTACGCCGTCAGCGGACTCAACCCCCGCTGCGCTGAGCGACGGTCAGTTTGTCGAAATCGTCCCGGCGACAACGCTGGTGACGTCCGGCAAATCTTCGCCAATCGAGACACCCACGGGTTGTGCCTTGATTGCCTGCGGCCGTTCGCCGTATGTGTTGGTCGAACGTGGCCGACCGACGTTGGCCTTGCCTTCCTCGGATACCGGGAAGTTGAAGATGCGTTCGGCATTCTGATAGGTGATCTTGTCGACCTGTTCCTGCGTGAGGTGGCTGAGTGCCTTGGCGGCTTCGGTCTGGCTAGACGGCCACGTGGTTTCGGAGTGAGGATAATCCGATTCCCACAGAATGTTGTCAATGCCGATGAGATCGATGGCATCCTGGCTCAGTCCAAACGACTCGTTGACCGCACAGACCGCGAACTGTCGATGGAAGATCTCCGAGGGCAGTACGTCACCGAACGGCGCCCAGAACCGGTGCTTGCCCCATACGAAGTCGGCGCGCTCCAAAACATAGGGAATATAGCCGATGCCACCCTCGGTCATGACGAACTGCACGTTCGGGAAGCGCCGGGGCAGGGTCCCGAACAGCATGTCGGTTATCGTCTCGATGCCCACTACGGCGGGCGCCGCGGTGATTGCGACGCTGAAGTGCGAGTCGGGCGTGGGGATCGGAATGTGACCGCTGGAGCCGAGATGCATCGAGCAGACCAGTCCGGTCTCTTCAAACGCGTGGAAGACCGGATCCCAGTGGTCTGTGTGGAACGACGGCTGTTTGAGGTAGCTCGGGTTCTCGGGGAAGGACACAGCTCGAGCACCCCGTTCTGCGCATCGGCACATCTCAGCCGCTGCGATTTCGGGATCCCACAGCTGAGTGATGATCGTCGGCACGAAGATATCTGGTGCAGCGGAACACCATTCGTCGATCACAAAGTCGTTGTAGGCCCGCACGCACAAGTCGGCCAACTCCTTGTCCTTCATTTCGAAGAACACCCTGCCGCCGAACCCGGGTAGAGACGGGAAGAGGACGCTGCCGACGATTCCGTCGGCCCGGAAGTCGTCGGCGCGGGCTGCCGCGTCGTAACAGCCAGGAATCAGGTCGGTGAACCTCACCGGGTCGGTGCCCCAATCACGCGGATCCTTGCCAGCCACCGCGTTCAGGCCCATGGTGGCTGAACGCTGATCCTCGTAGACCCAGTATTGGCGTCCGTCGGCTTCGATGACGTGGGGGCCCTTCTCCTGGAACTTCTTGGGCAGCCGTTTGGTCCACACGTCCGCCGGTTCGACGATGTGGTCATCGACGCTGAACAGCTTGAGCACAATTCCTCCTGGGGTGACTACAGGGCTGGCTTCGTGGCGAAACCTCTTGAGGCGGACGTCACATTGCGATAGAATCGACAATACCGTCGACTTTGTGCGGAGCGCAAGCCTCTAGGGTGTGCTCGTCACATAGGTTGGGGATCAACGATATTCGCGCGCCTTATCGAGCGGCTCGCGCCGACGAGAAGAGGATCGACGTCTGTGACCGCTCCGTCCGTCGCTGCTGCGAAGGTGCTTAATCTCGCCGGTGGCCTGGCCGGTGGATATTGCGCACGCCTCCTCGCCGACAGTGGGGCAGAGGTTCTACGGGCCGAGGATCCGACGGGCGATCCGATACGCAGATGGTCTCACTCGGGTTCCGCGCGCGGTGATGGCGCTCTTTTTCAATTCCTCGCCGCTGGTTCGACGTCGGTGGTGGGCACCGACCCCGACGAACTCGCGCCCACGGTGCGTTCTGCCGACGTCATTGTCTGGTCACCGCACAGCGGGATCGCCCGTGCGCTACGTCCCGAACGGCTGCGCGAACTCAACCCGCGCGCCGTGGTCACCGCAATCACCGACTTCGGACTCACCGGCCCGTGGGCGGTGCGACCAGCCACCGACCTCACCCTGCAAGCCATGTCGGGAGGACCCGGCCAGCGTGGCGCGCCGGAGCGTCCGCCGTTGATGGCAGGGGGACAGCTGGGTGAGTGGACGGCCGGGATGTTCGCGGCCGTGCACACCGCCGCTGCGCTCTACGGCGGTGGTGCCGAGCTCCTCGACGTGTCGATTTTGGAATCGTTGATCCTCACCACCACCGTGCATCCGGTGTCCTGGTACACCATCGCGGGCACGCCGATGCGGCCGATCAGGGCTCGCAATCTGCCCGATATCCACCCTGCCAAAGATGGATATGTCGGGTTCATGGTGGTCACAGGTCAACAATGGCTGGACTTCTGCTCAATCATCGACCGCAGCGATTGGATGGACGACGCCGAGCTGGGCATCATGGCCAACCGGTTCCGGCGGCGTCTCGAGCTGATGGATGCGATCGACGCATGGACAGCACAGCGCACCTGCGCCGAGATCCTCGAGATTGCCGACCTTCTGCGGGTGCCCGCAGCGGTCGTCGGCACTGGCGAAAGTATCCCGCACTTGGAACATCTCACCGCACGAAACGCATTTGAGGTCAACGAGACTGGCGGCTTCCTGCAGCCTGCGGTGCCTTGGACACTTCACGGTGTAGTCCAGCCGCAGAGAGGACCGGCGCCGAAACTCGGCGCGGGTACACTACCTGACTGGCCCCAGCCGGAACCGAACATTAAGCGCAACAGACCCTTTGAGGGAATCCGCGTGGCCGACTTCACCGCCAACTGGGCGGGACCCATCGTCGGCCATCTGCTCGCGACGTTGGGCGCCGACGTCATCCATGTCGAGGGCGGCAAACGGCCCGACGCCATCCGCAACAACACCTGCAAACCGATGACCGACCCTGACTGGCCGGAGTTCTCCGGGATATTCGCCGGCACCAACACCGGTAAGCGGTCGGTCACCGTAGACATGAGCACGGACGACGGTCGCGCTCTTGCGCGGCGCCTTATCACCACCTGTGACGTGGTGGTAGAGAACTACAGCCCACACGTCATGGAATCCTGGGGACTGGGTTGGGACCAGGTGCACGAGCTGAATCCCCGTGCGGTGATGGTCCGGATGCCTGCCTACGGTCTGGACGGGCCGTGGCGCGATCGCGGCGGCTACGCACAGACCATGGAGATGACCTCGGGGATGGCGTGGTCGACCGGATGGCCCGATTCCACGCCGGAAATACCGAATGGACCATGCGATCCGATCGCGGGCAGCCATGCCACCTTGGGATTGATCCTTGCGCTCGAAAGGGTGGCTGGCGGAGCCGACGGCATTCTGGTCGAAGCTCCGATGATCTCCGCGGCGCTGAGCGTAGCCGCCGAGGTGGTGATTGAGCAGAGCGCCTATGGCGCAGATGTCGGCCGTGCCGGGAATCGATCCACTGTTTTTGCTCCGCAAGGTATCTACCCCACGTCGGAGCCTGACCGGGTCGGGATGGGGGACCGTCGCTGGGTAGCGCTCTCGGTCACTGATGATCGCGGTTGGCACGCTCTGTGTTCTGTTCTTGATCGGCCGCACTGGGCTGACTGGAACGACGTGCAACGTCACGAGCGTCATGACGAGATCGACGCCGCGCTCACCGAGTGGACGTCGCTGCGGACAGTGAACGACGTCATCCAATCGGTGTCCGCGATAGGTGTCCCAGTCACCGAGGTGGTGCTCGGCCACTTGCTACCGGAGCTGGAGCAGATCAAGCACCGCGGATTCTTCGAACAGCTTGAGCATCCCAAGACCGGAATCAACACCCATGCCGGCATGCCCGTGCGGTGGTCGTCTATCCCCGCGGCAGTTCTTGCCGGCCGCGCTCCGCTGCTCGGCGAGCACGACGAAGCCGTCTGGGTTGGCGTCGTCGGTGTTTCTGAAGAGAAATACCGGGGCTTGCATGAGGCAGGCGTAATCGGGAGATCGACCGCCAATGCCGTTGCCTGGTAAGAGAGTTGGAGATCAATGTCAATAGACTCACCGAGTGTTACGACGCGAACAGAGCGTAGGTCGCGCCGTTTGCCGACCGCGGCGTGGAGGCCGTGGGTGGTGGTCGCGCTCCTCGCGACTGTCATCACGCTGACGTTCGTCCTCACTGACAACAGCGCCACGGTCGCAGAGCCGCCTTATCCGTCCCACCAACTCGACAATCCAATCGTGCCGTGGGTGTTCTCCTACGTGTGGCCCGGACTCTGGTTCCTACTCCTGATCCTCATCGTGGTCCGAACGGCACGGGCGCGAACCTTCTCGATGCCCGCGTTGCTGTTCCTCGCCGGCACCACGATGTTCTGGATCGAATGGCCCGCGGACTGGGGCTCCTACCTGGTCTATAACCGGGAGTTCTGGCAGTTCGGCGGTTGGACGTCGACGTGGTATCAGACGTACTGGAAACCCGTCGGTGTCGTATTCGGCTATGGAGTCTTCTTCGGCGTCGAGGCACTGATCCTGCTCAAGGTCGTCCCGATGCTCAGCGCAGCACTTCACCGACTTCTACCCAAAGTCTCACAGACCGCACTTCTGGTCGTGTCGTGTGCCGGGCTGTTCTATATGGTCGACATCCTCGGCGAACGGCTTATGACGCTGGCCGGGTGGTACTCATACGTCGATGCTGTCGGCTGGGCGTGGACGTCGGATCGCGGCACCATCTCATTCGTCTGGCCCGCGATACCCTTCTTGATCTTCGCGGTCGCCATCTCACTGGCCGTTCGCGCCAATGAAAACGGCGTGTACCCACCGGAGAAGTTCTTCCGTGTCGACACGCTGGCGCCCGGATGGTCCCGCGAGTTCGCAAGGCTTGCAGTCTGGATCGCGACGATGAACGTGGCGCTGTTCGTCGCGCAACCACTCATCCTGGTGATCGGCCGCAGTCTTTTCTTCCACGACAGCGTGTACGTGCCGTGACCGCCCTCGAGCTTCCGCACTCGGGCCGTACCGCGCTCGTCACGGGCGCCGGCCGCGGACTGGGTCGCGCGGCGGCGCAGCGGTTGGCCGCCGAGGGGGCGATCACGATCCTCGTCGGCCGCGGGCGTGAGGCCTTGACCGCGGTGGCGGCCGAGATCGATGAATCTGGCGGCAGGTCAAGGGTCATCGCTGCCGACTTGTCTGATGGTGCCGACATCGACCGCTTGGTGGGGGAGGCCGGCCAGATCGATATCTTGGTGAACAACGCGGCCGCCGAGGAACAGTGGGCACCGATCGTGATGGCCGACATCGACTCGTGGAGGGCGATTTTCGATGTCAATGTGTTCGCACCCGTGCAGCTGATCAGGGCCTTCACCCCTGGGATGGCCGATCGCGGCTACGGCGTCGTGGTCAACATGAGCAGCATCGGCGGCCGCCAACCCGCGCCCTTCTTGGCCACTTACGGTGCGAGCAAGGCCGCGCTCGACATGGTTTCGCGCACCGCGGCAATGGAACTCGCGGGTAGCGGCGTGCGCGTCAACAGCATCGCCTCGGGTATCACCGACATGGGCAAGACCTACGAACTGCTGCCGCCCGATCTGCTCGCCGACGTCAGCCGAATCATTCCGGCGGGGAGGCTCGCCACCGGGCACGACATCGCCGGCGCCGTGTCCTATCTGTGCAGCGACGGCGCGGCGTACGTCAACGGGCAGATCCTCGTCGTCGACGGCGCGATGACCTCCGGACAGTGGTCGACCATGACCGTGATGACGGCAAGCATGAGCGCGACATGAACGCTGCGCCAACGAGTCTGAGGAGCACCATGACGTCTGAATCGAACGGCCTAGAGAAGAAATTGGAACTGCTTGGCGCCTGGTCCGGCATTGCGTGGATGGTCATCGCCGGTGGCGCATTCGTCGGGTCGGGATTGGTGCCTCCCAGATCTCCGTCTATGAGCCCGGTTGACTTCGCAGAGTTCGTCGCGGACAACAAGTACCGGATCTTGATCGGCATGCTGGCGTTGCTGATCGGCGGCTACACGTTTCTCATGACCTGGTCGATCACCTTGGCGTATCAAGTGAAGAAGTACGCCAACCCTTCTTATCTGGCGTTCTGTGTGCTGTTCGCCGTAGGCCTGAGCGGGGCGCTCATCGGAATGTTGTGTGGCGTCCTCGGCTCGGCGATGGCCTATCGGGTGGAGGCGCTGGATCCGGCTACCACCCAGCTCTTGTACGACCTCATCCTCTTCCTGTTCCTGATTCCCTGGCCGCCCTTCATGCTTTGGCAATTCATCACCGCCTTCGCCATCCTCAGCCCCACCAACACCGAAGTGGTTTTTCCGCGGTGGACCGGATACTTCTCGCTGTGGGCGGGCGCACTGGAACTGTTCTCCGCGCTGTGCGTGTTCTTCTACAGCGGTCCGTTCAGCTATAGCGGCCTGGTCACGTTCTGGGTTCCTGGCGCCTCGTTCTTCGCATGGGTTCTCGTGATGGCAGTGGTCCAGATAAAGGGGTGGAGACGCGTACACGACGGGCCACCTGACCCGCCGGCCGTACGGCATGAACTAAAGGCTGCTGACTCTGCCGAGGTCGACGCCGTCGAAGTCCCCGAATCGGCCGGTGTTTGAGATGGGAAGTAGGCATACACAATGAATCCGCAATTGATGGCTGGCATTACGGATGCCGAGCGGCCCCGCGATGTCGTAAACCGTCGGCGGCATCTGCCTGGCGAGTCGGGGATCTGGATCTTCATCCTGCTCGACATGCTGATCTTCGCGGAAATGTTCGGGATCTTCGTCTGGTACCGCGCCGAAAATCCCGAACTCTTCGGAGCGTCACAGCAAGCCGTCAAACCCGTGTACGGGCTGATATATACGCTATTACTGCTGACGAGCTCCTGGTGTGTGGTCCTGGCGGTCAGGGGGGCGAGGAGGAGACTGTTCGACGTCTCTTCGAAGTTGGTGCTGTGGGCTTTTGGACTGGGCGCGGCCTTCGTCGCCATCAAATTCGTCGAATACGGCGCCAAACTCAGCAATGGGATCACGCCGGTCACCAATGATTTCTTCATGTTCTATTTCGTCTTGACGTTGGTGCATCTTCTGCATGCCTGCGTCGGGCTCGGTGTGCTGATGTACATGCGCAAACAATTGAAGGCACTGCAACATTCACGTGAGGCAAGCGAGCGCCGCATGCGCATGATCGAGACCAGCGGGGTGTATTGGCACATGGTCGATTTGCTCTGGGTCGTATTGTTCGCGCTGTTCTACTTGAGGGGATGAAGCAATGAGAGAGCTGATCAATCAACGCGCGACATACGTCTTCGCGGCACTGATATTGGTGACTTCCCTTGCCTTCTGGCTGACGGTTGGGCATGGGGCGGCCGGTCTGAACGAAGCTCGGTCTGTCATTTGGGCAGAGGTGATCCTGCTGGCGTACGTCAAAGTGCGTTGGATCCTGTTGGACTTCATGGAGCTACGATCCGCACCGATCAGGCTGCGATTCCTGTTCGAGTCCTTCGCGGTCACATTGGCTGCCGGCCTGATATTGATAACACTGTTTGTCAGTTAGATCGCGGGACGGGGGACCAAGGCCGCGCGTTGAAGCCGGCGTCCACGGGCATGGTGACGCCGATGCGGGTTTAGTTGTGGGCCTTGATTTTCACGATGCGGTAGCGCGTGCTGAACCGCAACGACACCCGATACTTCTGCGATTAGCCGCGGCACTCGGACCGCTGTCGCAATCGCAATGGGTAATTGGATTCCGCTGCCAGGGATTGAACCTGCCGGGGTACGCCGCACGGCGTCAGTGACCGATGTACCTATTCGCGGGCCGCAGTGCCCGAAGTACGTCGCGATGGTCACCGTTGGATCGAGAAATGCGTCCAGATTTGGGATCCGCCGAGCGAAGGGACGTGCATCCCACGCCGACCCGATTGTCGCTACGCACCATCTACCCGGTCGTTCCTGGGTCGGGCTGGTTAACTGCGCCGGGGCTCATCGGGATCGGCACCTCTGGCCCCGGGCAAGCGTATTCGGTTCCAGCTCCGCACATATCGTTTCTCAAGTATGTCGGATAACCCTTGGGTGTCGGATCGATCTGCAATGCCATGAAGTTGATGGCGATGTTGAAGATCACGTAGATGACATTGAGGAACCCGATGATCGCGAAGGTACGGGCGGCGGTCTGGGTGCGTTGTGAGACGGCCAGCGATTCTGCGCCGCGTTCGACGACTGAGCGCCCTTTGTCGTCGCGGAAGTACCGCAGGATGCCACTCGACGCCCATACAAAGCCCCAAAAGAGCGACTCGTAGAGCGGGAACTGGTAGCGCTCACTGCCCCACAGCGACAAGTTGTACACGGCACCGTTGTAGGCGTACAGAGATGTCCGGCACATGAACACCTCATATGCCAGATCCATGAAGAACCCGGCGATCATTGCGACGGTCACCAGACCGAGCACTCCCATGCTGGGTCGGATCTGCTTCGCCTTACGCATGGCCGTCGAGACGGCAATGCTGAACAACAGGCAGGACAGATAACCGAAACCCGACAACAGCAGTGGCGATGGAAGATTGCCCCCGTGGGGGCTGATCCAGCCGGGGATCTGCTCCACCCAGGATCCGAAGCTGATGAGATAGCTGTTGTAGAAGAACGTGGGGCGGATGTAGTTGAGGACGGGGTCCTGCCACATCACGCTTAACCACGCGATCAGCAGCATGCCGTCGAAGGTCAGGCGGCGCTCACGCCGAGCCTGACGAACCGCCCACCCGATCGCTATGCCGATCGCGATGACCGTGGCGATCTGCACCAACCACGCCCAGAACTTGACGATGCCGGGCACCGGGTCGGCACCCGTTTGAGGATCGTGGAATTGCGGCGAGCCAAACCATCGGATGTATACGTACAGCTGCAGGACAGTGAAGACAAGGCCAACCAACGCCCATGCCTTGACGGGCGTTATCCGCCTTGTCTCCGCTGGATTGGCTGCCGCCCCTTGGGTCTTTCCGCGCGGCTCCGCAATGCTCATACCTGCTCCTTCTGTAGATGGGTAAGCGTCGCCCAAAGTCGCGGCGCGCGAGAGTACTTGTTGGACTCGGACCGATCGGCCTCGCGCTCCGCGGTCAGAATCGCGTGATTGAACAATCGGTTGAGGTCAGTCCGGAGGCTCTCGATGCTCTCGGCGCGACCGAAGCCGGACGAGCCGAATACCTTCTGCAGCTCTGAATCACCGCTCTGCGACCCCAGCGACAGGCAAACCGAACCGATTCCACTTCTGCGTGCTTCGTCGAGGGCGCGCCGCGTGTCACCCATCGCGTAGCTGGATTCATAGCCGTCGTCGTAGGGAAAACCATCGGACAGCACCACCAGAACCTTTCGAGAGGTACCCGAACGCTTCGCGAGGATCGCCGAAGCGTGTCTGATCGCTGCACCCATCCGCGTAAAGCCTGCCGGTGACAGACGCGCTATGTTCGTCCGCCACCGTGAATCAAGTCGGTTCTCAAAGAGTTTGATGGGGTATACGTAGACGTTGGCCCTGCCTCGTGAGTTGAATCCGTAGATCGCCACGCGGTCACCGCGCGCCTCCAACGTTCGGGCAATCCGTGCTGCGGCGTGCACCTGGGCCTCGCACGCACTTCGCCCGTTCGCCGATTTCTCACCGGTCGAACCCGATGCGTCGATGAGGATCAGGACGCCCAAGTCACGGCCGAGCCTGCGTATGGAGGTGAACAGGCGATCGTCTGGTGTCTGTCCCGCACGTGCATCGACCCGCGCTCTCACGACCGCGTCGAGGTCGAGTTCTTCGCCCTGGCTCTCACGGCGAGACCGCCGCAGGTCCAAGTTGAAGCGTCCGAGGGGATAGCGCAGCTGCATCGCGTCAACACCCCGGTCGCCTTCACCCGTCGGGTCCAGTTCACGGACCACGCAATAGTTTTCGCGATAGCGACGTCGATAGACATCCCATTCCGGATAACGGGTACCGCCGTCGGACAGTGCATCTTCGGTCGAAGACGCGTTGGCGAGACGCATGGGCACCCGTACTCCGCCTCCGGTCCAGCGGCGGCCGTAGACACTATTAGTCGGAGAATCGTCGTCGGCGCCACCCCCAGCCTTCGCGGATTTGCGTGAGGCACCTGATAAGGCTGCGAACAGCTTTGCCAGTCGGCCGTTGCCACCCAGTGGGGATGACATCAACTCCAGGAAGCGTGATCGCTCAGCGTCTTCATCGTCGTCGGCGTCGCTCTCTTCATACTTGGGCGCACCGGACTTGTAAGTGCTGGGCGCGGCCGACGCTGTCAGGTTCTCCAGCCGTTGCAGCAATGCCTTGGGGCGTAGCTCACCGAGCGACGACGGTAGCTCCGCGACGGTGCGTCGGGTCAAGGCAATTGCCAGCGACTCGTTTGCAGAACAAGTCAATGCCTCGGTGTTGCCGGCAAGTTGAATCGACATGGGGGGAATCAGCCGACCCAATTCCGTTGTCGCACGGCGTGCTTCGAGAGCGAAATAGCGTCGCGTGAGACGCGGTTTTCCTTTGAGTCGTTGGACCACCTCGGGGTGACATGTGCCGGCGCCGAGGATGCTGGCATGCAGGACGACCACATTGACAACGTCGGACAGGGGGCAGTCGGCAGGGATGAAGATGCTTTGAGCGTCGGTATGGGCCAAAGTGCCGGCAGCGGCCACGCTGACTGTCAGCTTGCACCCAGCGATGGCGCTTGCAAGCAGTGAGTACCGGGCGATATCGGTTGTCAGCGGAATCCCTCGTGGCCCGTCGACATGAGCTGTAGCACCGCCTAGCACGGAACCGAACTATACGCGGCCGCTACACTAACCACAATATGTAGCGTCCTGGATCCTTCAGCTATTTAGTCCGCGCAGCCGGGCATGAGCGCGGGGAGCCCGAAAGTTCTTATGTGGTGGCGGATATCGTCCAGACCGTAGTCAGGCTTGAACAGTAGAAGGATGAGGCTTACGTCCAGCAGCCACTGGATCATGTCGTCTACCGATAGGTCTGTTCGGACATAGCGGTGCTGTTGAGCCTGCAATAGATATCGGGCGGTGACGTCGATCGCTCGCTGCTTGAAGCGTTCCGACATCCCTGCGGAGCGAAATGAGCCGCCCTCATTCCAGACGCCCATCACCTGCTTTAGACCTGGCGTTGTGCGCACGTCGTAGACAGCGCCGGAGACCGCGTCGACAAGCTTGTCGGGAAATGGTTCCAAGCTAACAAGTTTCGTTTTGGCCCTCTGCATCAGCGGTGCAGATCTCTGGTCCAGCAGCTCGACGATGATGGCTTCGCGATCCGCGAAATGGCGATAAATCGTCACACGATGGACGCCGGCGGATTCCGCGATCGCGGCAACAGTGGAGCGTTCCAGTCCGAGACGGTCAACGCAGTCGCCGGCGGCAAAGATGATGCGGTCTCTAGTCGACATCACGATGCCGGAGTTCGCGGTCCGACTACAGACAGTCATCTGTCAATCCCATCGTGCCACCCGTCACGAACCGGGCAGCTGGTGAAGTGTTACTCCGTAGCGCCCATATAGCCGTCGATCAGGGCCCGCAGCCCTTCCGACATCTGCGGATCATCGGTCAAGGGGGCGCCGAGGGCTCCCCACGCGGCTGATCGCGCATCGACGCCCGCGGCCATCAGCCGGCCGGCAGTGACCAGCGTCCGCGTGGAAGCCACTTCGCGTAGGCCCGATGCTTCGACTCGCCGGATGGCGGCGGCCATCCGCACCAGCCGCTGTGCCGCAGCATGGGGGATGCCCGTCTCGTGCCGCAGCACCTCCAACTCGACCTCCTCGGATGGAAAGCCCAGCTCGATACCCACCATCCGTTGCCGGGTCGAGTCCTTGAGATCCTTCAACAGGCTCTGATATCCCGGGTTGTAGGACACCACCAGCTGGAACTCGGGTGGCGCCTGAAGTGTGACATTCAGGCGGTCGATCGGCAGTACGCGCCGATGGTCGGTCAGGGAATGCAGGACAACCGTCGTGTCCTGCCGGGCTTCGACGATCTCGTCCAAATAGCAGATCGCCCCGTCTCTCACCGCGCGGGTAAGAGGGCCGTCGGTCCATACAGTGCGGTCGCCTTCGAGGAGAAAGCGTCCAACAAGGTCTGACGAGGTCAGGTCCTCGTGGCACGACACCGTGATCAATTCGCGCCCGAGTCGGTGAGCCATTGCCTCGACCAACCGTGTCTTGCCCACGCCCGTCGGGCCTTTGAGCATGACCGGAAGCGATTGACGATGAGCAGCCTCGAACATCTCGATCTCATTGCCGGACGGCGCATAAAACGGGGCAGTTGCAGCGGTCTCCAAGGTCATGTTGATCCTTTCGGAGGTCGAGTGCTTACCCACCGCCAACAGGCGCCTCGGCAGTTGACTGGATGCGGACTGAGCCGACGCTCGCCGAGGCTCACCTCAGCGTACTACACAT